>Ga0307488_10001559_pt1 | contig 19134 bp, 12 predicted proteins | sample SB02metaG_FD_202248 | JGI IMG/M metagenome (GOLD analysis project Ga0307488, IMG submission 202248) | Sea-ice brine microbial communities from Beaufort Sea near Barrow, Alaska, United States - SB 0.2 | ecosystem: Environmental > Aquatic > Marine > Coastal | place: USA: Alaska | collected... | reverse complement strand
GCCAAGTCTTCTACGTCAACTTCTACTGTGTTATCATCTTCTCCTATAGTAATCTTTCCATCAACAACTTTTTGACCTTTACCAGCACTACCATCAACACTATAGTCTGACTTTGAATCTGTATCATTACCTGCTGTTCTATCAAATGAAACCTTTTGACTGTCATCTTTTTTGTCGTCACCACCTTCTGAATCTTTTTCTGCCATCTTATCCCAAGCTATTTTTGCTGGATGACCTTTTTCCATTGTTTTTGCAGAACCAGCCTTCATTTCTCCTGGTTTTCCGTCTTTATCCTTATATTTAATGATTTTTTCATCATCAATTTCAGTTAGTAGGTCTTTTAATTTTATCATTGATTCTCTCCTAAGATAGTTAACTATATATAAATATCATCGTTTTACCTTAATATGTATAATTTCTTTGACAGATGTATCTATTCGTCTTAATCCATCTTCATTAGTAACCATTATACAGTTTCTATAATTTTCCCAATCTACCTGAAAAGTTGTATCTAGGACACCGTTATTACAGGTTTTAATTGTTTCGTTTAAGGCGTTAATTGTATAAAGGGTATTTGTTTGTTTTTTCCTGTGTAGGGATATAGTTTCTGGAAAGATTTCTACCCTTCCTGTAGCATCTATATTATATGTACACATCAATTCTCTAGTATCATTTTCATTCTTGAGAACAAACATTTTATTATATAAGATATCGTAAGCATCTATAATTCTATCGACTGTTTTAGATAGGGCACGATTATTTGTAAATGTACAAAGGAGCTGGGTTCTCATTAACTATTTCTCCTTTCATCTATATTTTCTTTTAGACAAGTTCTCATACCTTTACCAATTGCAGATGCAACCTTTTGAGAAGTTCCTGCTGTTCTCCACACATCAGTTGCCAATTCTACTTTACCGTCTGGTGAATTTATAGTTAGTGCACCAGTTTCAGCATCTACTTTACTAGTTTTTAATATATGCTCATTTAATTTTTTTCTACCTTCAGGTGTATTTGTATCTCCACTAAAGCCACTTAATTTTGAAAGGCAACCTCTAATTTGAGAAGGTTGACAAACCCTTCCGCCCATTGCAATTAGCATCGATCCATCTTCTTGTTCTATATAAGAATCAAAATGCATTGCTTTCATAACGGTAGCAATATATCCTTGTTTGTGCGGGCCATTTTCTTTTCCACTATGTCCTGCTTCTTCATCTGCTTTTTCAATGTCTGATAATACAGTTTTATATGATTGTTCAACTACTGCTTTTTCTTGTGCCTTTATATCTATACAATTTGCAATCGCTTCTGAAGATTGTACATCAATATCTGGATATTTTTTTTCAAATTTTTTGGTTCTTGTAAATTCACCAATCTTTGTATATATCTTTCCAAATGGTACATAAGCAGGTTTTTTACCATCTTCCATCAGTTTCTTAGAATATTCCTGCATTTTTTCTAGTTTTTCTTTTGTTGACAAATCTGATATTTTTGTATTATTTGATTCTAGATATTCGTTGAATTTTGCGTGATTATTTAACTTATCCATGTACGTTTCCATGATAGGCAAATCACAAACTTTTGCAATTTCATCATCAAATGCTATTTGATTACCCTTTTTCATTCCTGCCATTTTAGCATCTGATACATCTTCTATACTGCTTTCTAGAGAATCTGTTACTCTTTTTGATACGTCTTTTCCGAATTGCTCGGCTATTTGTTTGAATCTATTTGCTGGAGTTGTATTTGCTTGTGGATCGGTTAATTCACTAGACTTTTTATTGGAAATAGAAATAACAATCATTCTACCATTTTCATCTTCTCCAACTACATATGTGTCATGGTAAGCTTTGTTTTTATCAAAGGACTTTAGTTGTTTTTCATAAAAATCTTTATCTTTATCTTCTGCTTCGTCTAATTTCTTTTTAATTTCTGATTCAACTATATCATCTATTTTTCCTTCAGATTGTATAGTTTTATATGTTTTATTTGTATCTAGAGCAGTGTCTTCTGTTAGAACTTTCTTTGTTGCTCTTGCACCATCATAAGCGGCTCTCATCCATTCTAAATAGTCTTCGTCTTTTCCACTGAAACCTGCCTTTCCTTTTTTGTAGAAAACAGAATCTTTATCGTCTTTAACTCTTTTTAATTCTTGCTGAGACCAAACTTCTCTTTCAGCTAAAAATTGATTACCCTTTTCTGTTCCTGGTTCTAGACCATTCATCTTACAATCTTCTCTTTGCTTTACAGATAATCCTTTAGACGCAATATTTTCTTTTTCAGCTTGAATTGCATTATTATTTTGAGCTCTAAATTCTTCTTCATTCAGAGTATCTAAAGCATTACCAAATCTTGATTCACCTTGACTTGCAGCTGCACCTCCCATTCCTGCTATTCCTTTGTCTCTTTTACTTGAGGTTTTTTCTTGATATGCAGCTATATCTTCAAATCCAGAAGTTTTTTTATCTTCACTAGCTTTTCTAGCTTTTCTCTCAAAGTCTCCGTCTTTTGCAGAAAGTTTTGTCTTGTCTACTTCTTTTTCTTTATCTTCAGGTTTAGAATCATCTTTTTCTGCGGCAACTAATTTTCCATCAACATTTTTGTAAGATATAAAATTATCTTCTTTTTTACCATAGCCTTTACCCTTCCAAACTAATCCTAATTTTTTAGCCTTTTCTTTTTCTTTATCGTCTAAAGGAGGAGGGGTTTTATCTTCTGTAAGATTTTGAGTATACGACATTATAAAGTCTTCTGCATATCCAGACTCTCTTAATACATCCCTAAGAAATTCTACATGTGTTCTGTTAAGTGGATCTGGCATACCATCATTGACACGCCATGCCCATTCTTTTACTAATCTACTAAAATTCATAATATCCCTATTTATATATAAATATAAGGGTTTAAAGCGACTTATCAATCATAGTGCCATAATTTGCACCTATTGATACTTTTGATGGAATATCCATTGCAGACTTAATCTGTTGTAGGGTTTCTAAACCGTCAGATATATTAAAGTCAAATAGGAAACTGTCATAAGTACATAAAACAACCTTTGTTTGTTTGTCATCTAAAACCTCTTTGAACCTCTTTATTACCTGTATATTATGTTCAGTTTCGTATGCCTGAATATAATAGTTAAACAACTTTTGAGGATTCATTTCTCCAAGACGTTCTTTTGTCATACGTCTCTTATATAAATATGTAGTTATGTAACTTTTTGACTTCCATTCATGCCAAAGTTTTGAAATAAACACTCCAATAAGTCTAAAAAACTCAATATTGTTAAATTCTTTAGGTATACCACCATATAGAATCTTAAAGTTTATTCTTTTTGCTTCTTGATATTCTTCAGGTGTTAGTGTATCTTTATCAAAATAATACTTTCCTAAATATTCATGTACACTTCCATCTGGCAAAGTATATTTTATAAGATTTGAAATAAGTCTAAGGTGATATGCATCAAAGTCAAATTCAACCATCATTCCATTGTCAAACCTACTAGTAAATCTATCTCTAGATCCATCTTCTTTATTAAGTGCAGCATAATTTATACCATTATGTGTGTTGGATGGTCTTCCGGTTGCTGTAAATAGATTATAATGTGTATATTCTGTATTGCTTGTTGTATGTAGTCCATTAGATTCTAAGTAAGAATATGCACCAGTTATATCACGGTTGAACTCGATAAACCCAGTTGATAGTGAACCTATATTGTCTATAGTTTCTATATAGGTTTTTCTGTTATTTTTGCAATATTCTAAAAGTTTAAGTATAGGTACAAGTTTATTGTTTTCATTATATTTCCAAAACTTTCTTTCAATAAAATTTTGTGCAGAAGTCTTTTCAAAGCTTAGTTTTTTTCCAGTATTATAGTAATGTAATAACTCTAGATCTATTAAATTATCAGCTTTTATTCCTAAATGTACTGATTCTTTTATACTAGGAACATAGGCTCTAAATATGTTTGTAGGTATTTCATAACAGTGTATTGTATCAGGATGGTTTATTGGTATTAGATAGGACTGGTTATCCTTTAAGTCTCTAACATATATTACACATAGGCTTGATTCTTTTGGGTGCAGAGAATAGTTAAGTGGTACTGGTACTAATACAACCTCTCTAGTTGCAATTATGTCAATGGCTTTTGCGTATAATTTATTGTCTACTATCATGTAGTTAATATAAACAAAATATTTGACATGGTAAAACTATAGTAAAGCTTTTAATTCAGGATGAGTTGCAGAGGTGTGATTGCTACCGGCCATAGGTCCTTTTGTTGGATGTACATGAAATAATCCCACATAAGGTTGTCCATCTGGTAAATAAAGTATAGTTCCATCTGAATGTAGGTTTGAATCGGCAGTTGGCAACGTATATTGTAAAAGATCTTGTATTATAGGTCTCATGTTTGGAACATCATCTAATAATAGTTCTGCTTGTTGTTTATTTCGTTCATATATTCCTTGTTGGATTGGAATGTTTGTTGGTCCATATATTGTAAATAGTGGGCCTGTTATGAACCAAGAACACTTTGCTATAGTATAATTTAGATTGTAAGGATTTGAAGCCTTTTTATATGACTTATACTGATCTTCGTTTACTTCAAAAACCTCTCTAGTATTATTTCTAAGAACAAAGAAGCGAACTATTTCTCCCTTATCTATTTCTTTACCAGTTATTATTGGAGAAAAAACAATAGGAGCCTTAGTCTTTTTTGTCTCAAACTTATCGTCCTTAACAGCTCTTTTTGCCTGATTATATTCTATATTATTAGGGTCATTAAATATGAAAGATTGTTCTGGAAAAATTCTACGGGCTTTCCATTTATATACTCCTCCTTCAAAATACTTTTTATTTTTCTTATCAAAAAGATGATAAAAACCCTCAAAGTCAGTGCCATCAGAATAATAGAACTCACCAAGCTGGGCATAAAGATTTTCTTTAAGCTTCATCTGCTTTGGTCTTCTATATATTCCTCCTGATTTTCCTCCCATTATAATTTCCTCATAAAGCCACACTCTAATTTAGTAGTCCAATCAGCGTTAGAAACAGTTTGTTCTACCTTTGTTATTTGAAATACCCAACCATTATATTCTGCTGGTAAATAATCAGAAGTTAGTAAGTTTCCAAATGTAAAGCCAGAGATTCCATCTATTTCAACTGACAGAGATATTGGTACAGGAATTACTCTAACATCGTCTGAACTTGCACCAGTATCAGCTGGAGTATCACCTAATGCTTGAATTCTCATACATCTAGTAGCTGCAGCAACTGAATCTGGAGAAACCTCTTGTCCTAGATTTGTCATAATTGTTTCAACATCGGCTTCTTTTTGTGTTTCTCCATCACCAACATCTGCGCCTGTCTTAGGGTCGCAGTTTTGAGACTTATAGTCATCTGCTGTACATTCTGAAGATACTCTAATAGAGTCTGCATATTTATCTTTATATCCACCTGCCCAAAGTGATACTCCTCCACTCTTATTTCCTCCACCCTTTCCACTCTTATTGTTTGCACCATACAAAATTTGAGCTTGAAAGTCAGGGTCTGTATCTGTTTGTGAAGATATACTTCTAACTATTGAAGTTTTTCCATAAGAAGGTATTTCTATTGAAGTGACATCTTTTTGAGACTTATCAATATCTAGCCACTGAATAATATTTTCTGCCTTATTTGATGGTACCATAGTAAAATTCCAAATTCCGCCACATGATTCATTAACCCTTTCAAGTACTCTCTTCATATATTCTCCAGCGCCAGTATTTGGTCCACAATTGTTAAATTCTTCCTTTAGCATTTCTAAATTTAACAATATTCTAGACAGATATATTCCATCACCTGTAAAACAGCTTGGAAAATTATCATACGCAGAATTTTTTGGAAACTCATCAACTGTTAACTGTTGTAGACCACTACCTGGAATTAAACATACTCTCGGATCTCCACTTGCAATTTCTTTTTTACCTGCTCGTATTACAGAATGGTTTGAATAAAAAAGAGACATAAATGAATTACCGCTAGTTGTGAAACCACTAACCTTTGGTGCACCAACAATTGAATTTGCCTGGTCTCTGGTTGTTCCTTTTGCACCTGCATCATTTGCTATTGATTGGACTTGGTGATTAACGAAGTGTTCTTCGAAAGCTTCGAATGTAACATAATTAAAATTTGCAGTATAGTCTTGCCATGGCCAGTTTCTATCAGCTCCTTCTGAATCTTTAGTAACTTCTCCAGTTAATCCTAACCCTGTGAATACACCATCTGAACTTTTTACGTATGCGTTATCTTCTGAACACTCTTCTATATATTGGTCTATAATGTTTACAATATTCCAAGTAGGACCTTTTTCAGGAGTATCTCCATCAGGAGCATCTTGTTCGCAAGAACAGTCTTTAGTTGCAATTTTTATAGGTGCCTTTGCTGTATTTCCTGCCATTGAAGTAAAAGTGCATTCACAATCAAACGATCCATTTGAACCTACTGCCCAACTAAAATCTGTTACATGGCCTCTTACTGCATCGTAGCAGCACTCTTGCTGATCCGCATGGTTACGAATGGCCTTTGCAAAAGTACCATCATCATCCACACATCTTGTTCCTGAAAATGAATTTTTACTTACAGTAGCTCCAGACGTAGTCACACTCCATCCATATTCAACAGTAACTGTCATTCCATATGTTAGGAATCCTATTGCTAAAGGAGAAAAGTCATCTCTATTCCAACAAGTAAAGGTTAACTTTGCTTCTTTAAAACCTCCATGGGTTCCTTCCTCTGTTATTGAAAGTCCAGTTATTCCTGGATCTGGCCTATTACCTGCACTATATAACTCACTTAAAGAAGGTGTAGAATCGTCTCCTAAACCAGAAGATACACTACCACCTTGTGCATCTACTGCACATGAATATGCCCGTATCCAAGGTTTTCGTTTTGTCATCCAAGGAAGATATTTTCCAGCAGTTACTGTTCCTCCTAATGTTCCACCTACCGCTGAGTTTGCAGTAGACCTAGTTTTTATTGCTTCTGCAGTTTTTCCATTGACATTGTCACATGCCCCATAACCTGTATTTGCCATTTATATTACTCCACACCGTTTATTTGATAATAATTATTTAATATAGCTTCAGTATTGGTAGGTATTCTAAGTCGTATACCTGGTTCTACACCTAAACCACCCTTTATTAAATTATTGGCTCTAGCTATTATCCAATGTAAACTTACATCTCCATAAAATTCATGAGCAAGAAGGTCAAACCTATCTCCCATTCTTGTTTCTATAAATATGTCAGATGCGTCTCTTTCTATTACTGGAAGTCTTGTAGTCTTAAATATATTTTTACTAGGTATAGGAAGTCTTTTATCAAACTCATTTGCAAGTCTATTTCTTTTATCCTCTACCTTTATCGTTCTACCTTTGTTATATCTTTCCATAGTATTCCCTAAACTCTATTTCCTTCTTGCCAAGTTGTATCATTTTCTCCTGTAAGTATTGCTCCAAAGAAATCTGATCCGGCTGATAATAGATTATCGAATGCCGAAGTAATTATATCTCCACCTACACTAACATCAATATAATATGGTAATTGTCTACCTGGATCTATATCCCATGGGGACTGTTCATTCATTGTAAATCCTACTGTATTTAAGAAACATAGTTGATTCTTAAAATAGTCTCCAACAGTAATTCTATTCATTGGTCCTACTGGCTTACCACCGCTGTATGTTGGTGCAGATTTTTGTGCTAATCTATTTAACTTAAAGTACATTGCCTCTAATTCTCTAGCAGAAAGTGCTGCTACTGCAAAGTCTAATGTGAAGTCTACTGCAAATTTGCTCATTAGTTTTACATCTGTAAGTCTTCCGACATATTCTACATTTTGAAATTCTGGCTTTACATTATGTGAAAAAGATTTTAAGTATGCTCTAAACTGTATTCCTGCTATTCTTAGTGTTATGAAGTCTGGTAAATCATCTGTTCCGTCATTACCTCTTTGTGCGTATTTGCCATCTCCAGGTTCATTTAGTGAGGCTAATAGTATTTTATCACCTATTTCATTTCCAGTTACATCTTTTAGAACTGCTTCTCTATCACTAAGATCTACTCCTCTTTCACCATAATTTTGGCCAAATTCAACTTCTCTTTTGGCTTCAGAATAAGTACTATCTTGTTGAAAAGCTTTATTTGTATTTGGTAAATCTTCTCTAAAGTCTCTTATTGCATTATGAGGTAATTGATCCGATGGTATATCACCATAGGCATAAACTTCATAACTACCAATATTACCAAATGTAGGTCCGTATGGGTCTGTTGAGTCTTTTTCTACAGAAGGAGAAACTATCTGTTCTGTTTTATCTCCAGGTAAATCATTATATTTTTTTAATCCTGCTGGTGTATCATCTGTTTTACTTTCATCTAGTATTTTAGTTAATCTAGAAGACTCAATATTATCTCTAACTGTATTATCTACATATAAGTCTGATTCAGCTGATAGCGGGAATCTTTCTACAGTTACCTTATCTCTATTACTCTGGCCTGCAGGATTATCTCCAGAACCAACTCTTTGTCCATCAGCATAACCACCTTCTGTAAAGTATGAGTTGCCATTTGTTTGAATTGTTATAGGACCTAAGCTTCTATCAAATGATTTTATGTCATTATAGTTTGCAGCTGGATTATCACCTGCAGTGTGTATAGAATTGTCTGTTTCTTTTGAATTTATTTGGTCAGAATATGGTGCATTTGGTGATGAAACCATTACTGCATTATTAGGGTTTGATTTTACTCCTTTATGTGTATCATCTATATCAGCAATTAAAGTACCTACGCCTTTATCATGATTTGCAAGTACTATTTTTGATTGAGCCCAAGTTCCGTTGTTTTCACTGTGCTGACCTAATGGTATACCTGACGTTGAACGTCTAATATCTGTTCTTCCTATTCCATATATGGAGTTAGGACCCATGATTCCACTTAATAAGTCTATTTCTTTACCACCAAAAATACCAGGTATAAAGTTTTCTAGAACACCAAATTTTTCTTGTGCTGCTCCTACAATTTTACTATTAAAGAAACCACTTAGAGCTCCACCTGCTCCTCCAAGAACTGCTCCTAGTGCTGCTTTTGGATCTGCTAATATATTTAATCCGCCTGTACCGTCATTAGATAGTCCTACTTCTAAGTCTCTATGTAATTTTACAAGTCTATTACCTGTTGGCATACCTGGATTTTTAGCTATTTCAAATCCACCAATCTTTTTAGTTTCATCAACTACATTTTCATAATAGTTAGCTTCAGATTCGAAAGGTCCTAGTCCATGTCTTATTAAACCTAAAGTTCCAACTGGTGCAACATTTGCAACTATTTGTGCAAGTGTTGATAAACCTAAAGGATAAATTCGTGTAGTACGAGCAAAGAATCCAATACCATCTATACCTGCAGCTGTTTCAACCTTTGGATTGGTAAGTTGCATTCCAACATTTTTAGCTATGAATAATAATCCAGTAGGACTTATTAAGAATTTTCCAATTCTAAGCGCATCATTTACAGTTCTAATTACACGAGTTACTATACCTCCTCTAACTAAACCATCTTGTCCTTTAAAGCTTCTAGCAGAAACATTGTCATTTGCAATAACTTGACTATTTATATATGGTTGACCTAGGTTAGAAGTGAATCCATCAAATCTATGAAAAGCTTCATCTCTAAGATTAAATTTATTATATTGGTCTAATAATTCGCTTTTTCCTGAAGATATGCTATTTCTTGCTGTATTTATTCCATCATTTGTTAGTGTTCCACTAGCACCTGCTCCTACTACTAGGAAGCCACTAGGAGTAGTAAATGATTGTGGTTCTCCTGTTATCCTAGAATAATTTTCTTTTGTGAATCTATAAGATCCTCTTGGAGAAGGTCCATCAGGAATAGTATAACTAAAATTACCAGGACTACCAGCTATTCCGATTAAATCACTTTCTCCTAAATGTTTCTTATCTGGAGTGAAGCCATTTGCATCTATATTTAATATATTATCTTGAAACTTTAACGTTCCTAATCCTTGACTACCATTATATTCAAATTGGCCTGTTCCATTACCAGGTAAACCTGATATTCCTGTAAAGTCTGTTAAAAGTCCTTTTCCACTTGCTTTTCCAGTAAAGAATCCAGCTCCAACTGTATTTGCAAATCCATCTCTAACTTCTAATGCACCTGTTGTTTTTTCTGGTGTTGACGCAAATGGTATTGGATCTAAAGTTGTTTTTTCTAAAGTTGCTGCTAGTGCACTAACATCTAATGTTGTTTTTTCAATTGTTTGTTCAGGTCCTACTACTTCTACCGTTGTTTTTTCTGGAGTTGCTGCGAATGGTAAAGGATCTTGTGTTGTTTTTTCCGTAGATAACATAACTCCTAGATCTGGAGTTGATTTCTCAACAGTTGCAGCGAATGGTATAGGATCTTGTGTTGTTTTTTCTAGAGTTGCTGCAAGTGCTGATACTTCCTGTGTAGATTTTTCAGGAGTTTGTTCTGGTCCTGATACATTTGCTGTCGTTTTTTCTAAAGTTGCCGCAAGTGCACTAACTTCTGGAGTTGATTTTTCAGGTGTTTGTATTAATGCTGCAACATCAGGTGTTGACTTATCAGGAGTTTCTTCTAATGCTGAAACTTCAGCAGTTGTTTTTTCAGGTGTTGGTGTTAATGCAGTAACTCCTGGTGTTGATTTATTTGGTGTAGCTACTAGTGATGAAACCTCTGGAGTTGTTTTTAGAGGAGTATTAGCTAAAGATGCAATCTCAGGTGTTGTTTTTATTGGTGTATCAGCTAGATTACTAACCTCAGCTGTAGGTTTGATTGGTGTATCTGCTAAATTACCAACATCTGCTGAAGGTTTAATTGGTGTATCTGCTAGATTACTAACTTCAGCCGTAGGTTTATTTGGTGTTTCTCCTAATGTTCCTATTTCTGCAGTTGGTTTTTTTGGTGTATCTGCTAGATTACTAACATCAGCTGATATTTTTGTAGGTGTTTCTCCTAATGTTCCTATCTCTGCAGTTGGTTTTGTCGGTGTATCAGCTAGATTACTAACTTCTGCAGATGGTTTTATTGGTGTAGATTCTAATGAACCTATTTCTGCAGATGGTTTTACTGGAGTTGGTTCTGTTCCTTCTAAGTTTGCAGTTGGTTTTGTAGGTGTATTAGCTAAAGGTTCTATACTAGGTGTTGGTTTACTTGGCGTAGCTGCTAGTTGTTCAACATTTGCAGATGGTTTTTCTGGTGTAGGTGCTAAATTTTCAACAGATGGGGTTGGTTTTTCAGGAGTTGAATTAACCGTGTTTGTATTTACAGTTGTTTTTTCTAATGATAAGTTTATATTACCAATAACTGGTGTAGGTTTTTCAGGTGTAGGTGGCAATGCCTTTACATCAGGAGATATTATTCCTGGCGTAGCTGATACTGGAGATAAACTTGGAGTTGTCTTTTCTATTGTTTTCTTTAATCCTGATACCTCCGGTGTTGGTTTATTTGGTGTACTTGCTAAACTATTTACGTTTGCTGTTTGTTTTTGAGGAGTTGTATTTAATCCTGATACCTCAGGTGTTGCTTTATTTGGAGTACCAGATAGATTGTTAACTTCTGGAGTTGACTTGTCAGGAGTTGTAGATAATTTATTAGGCGTTTGTGCACTACTTAACTTATCTTCCAAATTACTAGTACTGAATCTATTTCCTGCTTTTTTCATTTATTAGTTCCCCATTCCTTTTGGTCCTCGTTTTCTAGCTGTTGCTTCTCCTACTTTTCTTCCATCAATTGTTAATACAGGAGCATAATTTTTAGAATTGACAACAGCGATTAACTCGTCCATCTTTTCTATAAGTGCTTGATTACTTCCTCCACCTTCTCCTTCTGATTTTCCGCCTCCTCCAATAGCTCCTAGTGCACCTACTCCTCCAAGTAGCGCTAGTGCTGGTGCAGCAATTGCAAGTAATGCTAAAGTTCCTTTAAATTGAGATACTTCTCCTAAACCTGCAGCTATTGAACTTAAACCTGCTCCTACAGAAGTTAATCCTCCTGCAGTAGATACCATTAAGGATAATCCAGCTGCTAGTGCTAGTACTGGTACCATTGCAAAGTATGCTCCTGCTCCAAATGCAAATACTCCTGGTGTAGCAAACATTAGTGAAACTCCTAACATAGTTATAGATCCTGCTAAAGCCATGATTATTGGAAACTGCGATGCCATTGCAACTAAAGGTACTCTAACTGCTTCTAATCCTGCTCCTAATACTTTACTTGCTTCACCTAATAGATATACTGCTGGTGCTGTAAAGTATGCTGCCATTCCAAATGCAAATACTGGATAAAATGCTAATCCCATAGCAAATCCAAGTGCAGTTATTGAATGTGCTAAATACATAATTTGTGGACCTAATGGAGCCAATATAGACAATGGTGGTTGCATATCTATAAATGCTTGAGCCAATATAGGTAATACTGCTTGAAATGGGAATACCATCATTAATCCAAGTCCAAGTATATTTAAGGCATGACCAATCATCATCATACCAAATCCCATAAGCGGCATAATTGCAGCAATAGTAGATAGTTCCATTAAAGGAGGTGTCATAAGCATGATACCTTCTGCCAACATAGGCATAAGTGGAATAAATGGTGCAGCTATCATAAGTCCGATTCCAAATGGAAGCATTCCATATCCAAGTCCCATCATTCCAAAACCAGCCATTACTAGTTGTTCTCCTAATGGTGCTAGTATTGCGAGTTGAGGAATCATCAATGCAAGAGATTCAGCCATCATTCCCATAAACGGAAAGACTGGTATAAATGCTGTAAAGCCCATAGATAACGCTGCCATACCAAGTCCAGCCGTAATCAATCCACCTGTATCTATTTTTGCAAAACCTCTAACAGCTTTAAGTAATCCCGTAGCATCTCCTTTACCTGCAAGTGCTATTGCTTTACCAAATGGTAAAACTGCCAATCCTACTGCTCCTATGGCTACTGCTTTTGCTACTAGTTTTGCACCTTGAACAAGTCCTATATCTTCAACAACTCCTATCATGGACTTTATACCTTTTCTTAATATACCTATTGCCTTAGGATCTACTCCTGCCATAAGTGAAAATGCTTTTGCAAATATTAAAATAGCTCCTCCTACTGCTGCCATTGCGACTGCTGCTAATATTGCAAGTGGTGCTATTAGTCCAAATGCGGCCACTCCTAGAGATAATGGAATAAGTGCGTTTGCAAAGGTCATTATTAGATTTGGATCTACTCCTCCTAATGCTGCAAGTCCTGAAGTAGTGAAAGGTAATACAAGTGATACAGCTGCTAATGCTGCCGTACCTAATAAAATTGCTGGAGATAATGCTCCAAATAATGCTAATCCTAATCCAAGTGGTGTAATACCTCCTACAAAAGCTTTTAGTGCTGCTGGATCTACTCCATTTAATTTAGATAGACCAATTGTTGTAAAAGGTAGTACTGCAGATGCTAATGATAAGGCTCCTACACCTAATACAATTGCTGGAGACATTGCTCCAAATAATGCTAGTCCTAAACCTAATGGTAGAATTGCAGCTGCAAATGCAGATAGAGTAGCTCCATCAATTCCTCCAAGATTTGCAAAGCCTGCCGTAGTTAACGGTAATACTGCTGATACAATAAGTAATGTTGCAGTACCTAGTGCAATTGCTGGTGCCATTACACCGAATGCAGCTAATCCTAATCCCAACGGTAAAATTGCAAGTGCAAATGCTGATAGAGTGGCTCCATCAATTCCTCCAAGATTAGCAAATCCTGCTGTGGCAAATGGTAATACTTTAGAAAGTCCAAATAATACTAATGTTCCTAGTGCTATTGGCATTGCTAATGCTCCCATTGCAGCAATACCAAGACCTAAAATAGCTATTGATCCGGCAAATGCTAACATTGTGGCAGGATCTGCTCCTCCTAGCTGACTCATTGCATATGCTGCTGGTATAAGTGCTAATGAAGCAATTCCAAAGGCAAATGCTCCTGCAATCATCGGTCCTCCAACTCCTGCTACTACACTTAATGCTAGTGCAATTCCGACCATTGTTGCTCCAAATGCTAACATTGCAACTGGGTCTACACCTTTTAATAAACTAAATGCATATGCAGCTGGTACTAGTGCTATTGAAACAATTAGAATGGCAGCCGCAGCTTTAATCATTGCTCCTGTATTTATTTTACTAAGGCCTTTAAAGAATTTTGCCATACCACCACCTTTAGGAGTCTTTACTTTACTTACGGTTTTACCTAATTTTTGTGCTTCATCTCCTGCTGTTGAGAATACTTTACCAAATAAACCACCTTTTGGTATCATATTGCCAAATACTGTTTTTAGTCCTGCTAGAGCTGGCATTACACCCATAAGAAGTCCTGGAAGATTAGCTGCTGCAGCGCCTACTCCAGCCATGGCCATTGCATTTGCATCTGTTGCGTCTTTTTGTGCTGATTGAGCATCTAATACTTTAGAGTCTAAAGTTATTCCTTTTTGTTTTGCCTGTAATACTTTTGTAACGTCTCCAACCTGTACACCAAGAGCCTCAGCTAGAGCTCTCTGTTGAACAACCGACATCTGCTCAAATTCTGCCATTGTTCCTGCATTTCTTGAAATTTCTTTTACAAGAGTGTCTCTATCACCAGCTAAAGCTGCTGCTCTTGCTGCATCTAGATTAAGTTGTCTACCGATCAGCATTTCGGCTTTCATTTCTTTTTGAATAGAACCTTGTACATCAAGTAAACTATCTCCTGCTGCTGCTACTTTTTCTAGGTTTAATCCTAATTTTCTCGCATTTACTGCTGCATTTACTAATCCAGAAGCTCCATCCTTTCCAAACCTTGCAAATTCACCTGCATTTTCTGCAATATCCTTCATAACAGGTCCAGGTGCAACTCCTTGCGCTTTTGCTAGGTTTTTAACCTGATTTTTCATAGCATCTGCACCTTCTTGGCCATTTTGTGATATTAGAGCCATTGTTTTATTTAAGGCTGCTGCATCTTCGAATGCTATACCATATTTAACTGCTAATTCACCTACAGTTGTTACTGCTCCTGCTGTTGCGTCTTTTAGAGTACCATTTAGTCCAACTAGTGCAGTCATTGCACTTCTTGCTTCATCACCGGAAAGTGCAAAACCTCTAGTTAAGGCAGTAGCTTGTGCTGTTAATTGTACTCCTACAATTCTCATTGTATCCATTATAGTACTACCAGTTCCAAGTGCTCTGGCAAGTTTAAATCCTTCTTTTGTTGCTACAGCAAGTCCAGTTACTGCTGCTAATATTAAGGTTTTCATTGATGCCAACTCATCTACTATAAGTCCGGCACTATTAAGAACATCCTTCATCGAAGCAGTATTTTCTTTTGCTGCATCGTTAGCTTCTTTCATGTTATCAGCATGCGATTTTCCAAAAAAGTCCAGCTTTTCCATCTGTTTCTTTTTCATTATCAAGGTTTTTAATCCTTGTCGCAATATCTGATATTCTTCTGCACCCATTTTCTGAGCGTCTTTTAGTATTTCTTTTTGTTTGCTTTTTATATCAAATTCGGCAAGTGATCCGTCTGCAATTGCTGCGGCCATCATGGCTCTAGTTGCATCTAGTTTTACCATTGCACTTACAGCTGATAGATTTCCATCTGCTGAGAGTTTAGCTTTCATGGCAGCTTCAACTTCTTTAAGCTTATTTGATACGAGTTCACTTGAAATGCTGGCCTGTTCAGACTGTGTTGCCTTAATCTGTTCCTCCATAGAACTGATTTCTTTGAGTAGTTTAGCTCTTTCTTTTTGTTCCTCGTTTGCCATAGCTTATAACTTATTTATGAATTTTTTCTTAAGTATTTTTCGATCTTATCAATATACTCGGCTTCGGCGTCTTTTACTATCTTAGCAACACCTTTTTTAAGTTCAGGTCTCTTTGACATAAGTCTATCGAACTCCCTTTTCTCCATTCTCTTGGCCATATTTCTAAGATAACGGCTGACAATATTGTCTTCTTTGATAACGGATCTAACGTATTCTCTGATTTGAGATCGTAATTGTTTTTCTTTTGACATGGTATTTCCTCTATATCTATTTAATCATATATAAATATAAAGGAGCTTAGTTTTTTAGCTATTTAGGACGTGCATTTCTCGCGAATGTAGGTACTTTAGGTGGTCCTGATGATGACTTACCACCTGAAGTTTTAGCTTTTTCCATCTCCTCTGCTTCAAGCTTAAGTTGTTCATCCAGCAGTTTAAAATAGTAAGTCCTAAGGTACACAGGTAGTTCATATGCATCCGAAAATGTAAACCCACCTTTAGAGTTGTAGCAAAGTTGAAATATCTGCTTGTGCAGTATGGGCCTATAGTTAGGCCCCAGGCCAAAAAAACTCGACGCCAAGAGGAATTGACATCTCTCGTTCTTGTCCAGTAATATCCGATACAAATGCAAACGTCATATCAATATCTGGTGAAACCTTTTTGATTTGTTCTCTGAATGCTCTAGTGTCTCTAGATAAAAATTGATTATCAACAAAGTCTCTGATTGTTTTTGGAGTTGAATCTCCATCTACAGCTATAATCATATGCTTAAGTCTTGTGCTTAATTGTGCATCTACACCAGCATATCCTCTAGTTCTGAAGTTCTTTTTTAGAGCTTTTACTTCTTCTGCAATTTTTCCTTCATCACCATGCGTAAGAAGTCTAAATGTTATAGTTCTTTTTGCAGTAGGTAATTCAAAATCAAATGCATTGTCTTCTCCAACCAAGTCCCAATCTACATCTGAGTCTTCTAAACTTTGAAGGTCTATTATAGTTTCTTGTTTTTCACCTGGAGTATATGGATCTTCTATCTCCACCTTATACTCTGAGCCATAACCCATAACTCTTGCTGCTATCATTATTGCGTTTTTGTCTCCAATAAGAATATCATCATAGTTACATGGTGTGACTATAAGTGCTTGTAATAATCTATCTAGTACAACACCTTTTTGAATAAGATTTTGTGAAGTTAGAATGTCTTCCTCTCTTGCTGTCATATACTTTAATTCTATAGTACCTGACTTTAGTGGATGTCCTTCTGGATATAATTTACCTTTACTTGGTAAATCTACTACCTCTGTTGGGAATTTGTATTCTACTTTTCCCTTAGATTCATTAACATTCTTGCTGTTTTCAACAAGAAGTTGTTGTTTGATTTGATCGTCTGTTAGGTTTGATTTTGCCATAACTTATTTCTCCTATTATTCGTAACAATTGTTTTTAATATATACATATATAAATATAAAACTAAACTAAAAAGTAATAAAAAACTCCTAACTTTTTTAGCTAGGAGTCTTTTAATTTTATTATCTAAAATTCTATTAGAATTGTAGTATCCAATAATCACACTGAATTGACATTGCGATTTCATTGTATGCATTGGTGGCTGTCCAATCTAATGTTCCGAAGTCTGCTTCAGTAATAAATGCACCTTTACCAGTCCATTCTTCTACTTTATCACCTACTGGTCCAAGTACATTGATCGTTACATCTTTCTTATAGAAGTCTGCATAACCATCTCTACCTGTTACTGATTCGTGGTGTAGTCTTACCCATTCCATAACCGCTTGTGCTCCTGAAGGAACTACTGGGTCATATAATGTTAATGCTACAACATCCCATTTAGATTTTCCTTTAACATATCTAGTAACGTTGATGTGCTCAAGAGTTACAGTTTCTTGTGTAATTTTTGGTCTTGCAGCTTTGTGTATTAAAAAAGCAGGTATACCTTCAATATAGAAAATGTATCTGTTTTGCTGTTTTGGCTCAAATGCCGTAAACATTGCTTCATTTGGATCTATTAAGTTAGCCATTTAGTGTTCTCCTCTATTATATCTATTATATATAAATATCATCTATTCTAATTTTTATTCATCAAACGATGCACCTGTTGGCATAATGTTGAAGTCAATGATGATAAATTCTGCAGCTTTAGCAGGCTGTAAGAATATTTCACCTTTCATTTGGTTTCTATCTATTATGTCTGGTGTGTTGTTTGTTTCATCCATAATAACTCTAAATGCGTATAGACCTTGATTTTGTTGTACTGATTCTAAATATGGGTTTACAATATTTAAGAATCTTTGTCTAGTTGCTGTAGTGTTATTTTCAAATACAAGATATTTTGTTGCTGATGCGATAAATTTCTTTGCAGCGATCAATAATCTTCTTACGTTAATTCTGTCTAATGCAGATGGTTTAGCTTGAAGTGTTTTTTGACCCCATATACAAACTCCAGTTCTTGGGAATACTGCAATTGGGTTTACTCTACCTTCATATAATTCATCTCGTTCTGCATGTGTTAGTCTTGTGTATACATCAACTACTGTAGTTAAGCTACCTCTATTAAGACCTGCAGGTGCAAACCATGGGTGAGCTACTTTATCGTTGAATGCATATACTCCTGGTACAACTACAGATGGTGGTACAAACTTAAATCTGTTTGTAGATGCATCTAATATTTTTACCCAAGGATAATACATTGCAGCATAGTTAGTATCATAAGAATTTGCTTGTGTTGTTGCATCTGTAATACTGTTTCCTAATAATGAATTGTTAGGATCGAATATATAGAAACAATCTCCTCTATCTTCACAAACCTCTATTGCTCTTGCAATTACTGCAGTTCCGTTAGAGTTTAATATACCTGGTGTAACTATAAGGTTAATATCAATCTCATCTGGATTTGAAATTGCGTTAATCGCTTTGTTATATACAGTGTATCCTGATGCAACTGTTGAACTTATATCATGTCCAAAGCTATTTCCACTTGATAAATCTGCTCCTGTATTAACACCAGCAGCTGGATTAACACCATCGAAACCTCCTTGGAATGCCATTGAGAATTTCTTATATTTTAAAGCTGAAGTTGAAACTTCTACTTTACCTGTACCTGTATTAAAATCTCCACAATCAGCTAATGAGAATGCAGAGTTATGTCCTGCAGCTGACTCATCAAATAATGGAGCTTGATAGTTATAATTTCCTTTAGCTGAAGCAACATCAAATTGGAATCCAAAGAATGATTTTGAATCATCATTAGACTTAGATGTAATTAATACAGCTGGAGGGTAAGCTGC
>Ga0307488_10001558_pt1 | contig 19137 bp, 14 predicted proteins | sample SB02metaG_FD_202248 | JGI IMG/M metagenome (GOLD analysis project Ga0307488, IMG submission 202248) | Sea-ice brine microbial communities from Beaufort Sea near Barrow, Alaska, United States - SB 0.2 | ecosystem: Environmental > Aquatic > Marine > Coastal | place: USA: Alaska | collected... | reverse complement strand
ATTACCTGAACTACCGTATACAACCACGCCAGGCTCAACCGTCAAGGTAGCACTGTCAGTCTTATCGTCACCAACAAACACCGCACCAGAAAGCGCATAGTGATTACCTTCAGTAAGAGTAAGGTCTGATGTAATACGACCTGAAACTTGGCAAGTATTAGTTACACCATCGACCATAGCGATAGTAGTAGTGCCTGCGGGGCAACCAGAAACAGAGGTCACAACCCCCACTTCACCACCACCAAAGCCAAATGCCCAACCTTGACGCCAATCATTAGCAGACGTTCCAACAGCCCCAACAAATGTATTGGTATCAAAGAAACCATCAACAACAGCAGGATCACCGCCAGCAGACAGTAGTGTGCTTTGAGATGTTAAAGTGCCATCTATATTTAAACCAATATTTGAGCGGTCAGCATAAGCGACAAGCTGGTTACCTGACTGGCTTGTAGTAAACCAAGATTCAAGGTCAACCGCTCCTTCAGGCGAATTGAAAGCTTCAGCACAGGCGATAACAGAATGAGTTATCGTGATGTCGGCATCGCTAAGGTTACCTTGAACAGTCTCATCGGTATCCATTTCTAAACACTCACCCATACCAGAAGTACCAGTGATCAACATATTCGTAATATATGCACCCGTTTGGTCGCGTAATAACACGCCTTCTGAGTCCGTCTCATCTGTATTAAAATCGTTTCCAACAATAGTAATGTTAGCAAGCTTCGGTAGCGAAAAGTCTAAACCATCACCGCCATCACCATCTCCTTCAATACCACGGTTAGCATCAGAACCATCTGTAGCATGTTCAATATAGACATACTGTAGCTTGCCGTTATATCCATTGTCCCAATCTACAGAGTCATCTTGAATACCGGTTAGGACTAAGTGTTTAGCACTAACGGTGCCACCAAAAAATTCTACACCATCATCGGCATTTGCGTGAACTTGAACATAATCCACCGTTGTGCCTGAACCTACACCACCAAAGGTAATACCATTGAGTTCATTGTCTGGTGCAATTTCAAATCCAGCATATTTAATCACAACATAGTTAAGGGTGCCTGAATCGTCTGTACTGTCGCTGCCACCAAACACAGCACCACTCTCAACACCTTCAACTTGCAACGAACAATCAGTACCATCTTGCGGACATTTGGTAGAAGGTGCATTACCCAAGATAATCACGCCACCCCATTGACCAGCGCGCACTTCATCACCTAAAACATCGTTGTAAGAGGTCATGATGATTGGCTCAGCTGCTGTACCTATAGCTTCTATATCAGAACCTCGGCTAACAACAAGATAATCACTGCCACTGCGGCCAAAGACTATTGTGCCTGGCTCAATCACTAAATTAATTGAGTCGGCATTATCATTACCAACAAATACTGCCCCTTCAAGCGCCCACACGGTATCGTTCGTCAATGTGATATTGCCACTCGCATCTGCATCAGCTGCAACAAGCCTGCCTGAGATTGAGCGAACGTCGACTGTTTTGCCAAGAGCAGTAGAAACCTGAGAAGATAAAAATGAACTGGCATCACCTGGGCGGCTATCCGTTACAACAGGCGTTTCATCAGTGCCATCGTCGCCACTCGTATTGTTGGTCACACTATTGTCTGTCACGCTGTTATCAATAGCACCTTCACTGATATTGATATCTCCGCCACAACCGGCCAAAACTAATGCTGCTGCAATTGCACTAGCTCTAAATATGTTCATAAGTTCCATTGTGTGCTCCAAATGCGAGTTATTTTATAAGAATTAGAAAACGCGAGAAGAATAACGAAGGAGCATGACATTTTTGTTACACTAGGTAGATGTCACAAAAGTTTAATATAATGAGTCAAGGTAAGTATTAGATAAATTCAGGAAGGTGATTGAAATACTTATTGAAGTATCAGATTAAAATGAACTTAAATAGCTTAAGTTCATTCACCTCGATATGTCACCACTCAATGTTAATGGAACTGAATTCACTGGAGTAGTAACATGCATTTTTAACTAACGTTACAGACATTTTAAAGCGCTATTTGCAAACGAACACGAAATTCACTGCCAGCATCATCAGTAATATTATCTTTCGCGTCAGTATAAGTCGCTCCAATGCGAATAAAACTATTTAAATAATAATTGACACCCATTCCGTATGAAGTCCCATCGGTAGAACCAATTTCCTCGTCTGAATATGCGCCATCCCCGTCTTCGTAACGAACAACCAATTCCCAAGCGCCAGATGAATTACCGGGTTTAACTCGCTTAAAAATGCCGTTTTTATAGGGTCTTGTTTCACCCGTGATGATCCAACCTGCTTGCACATACAATCCCTCACGACTTATGTTATTTTCTTCAGAAGATACAAATTCAGACTGAATATGATAAGACCCTTTTGCATAAGCAACTTCTAGCCCCGTGACATCGAGAGCTGCGTTACGGTTACTATGCGCAACGCCAAAATGAAGCACCTGATCAGCAGACTTGATCGGGGCATAAGTCACTCGGCCAGTAACAGCCGTTCCATCGTCTTCAAATACGCCAAGGGCATAAGTGATATCACCACGGTGACCACTGAAGAGTATTCCTTCTTGGCGTCCTGGCACATAAGCTTCAGTAACAGCTGAGCGTTCAAGGTAGCTTATATCTTTTGATGACTCTAATCGTTCCAAACCGAAGGGTTCATTTTGATTACCAATAGTGACAACAGCTTGTTTACCCCAGCCGTTGTATCTTATATACAAGTCCTCATGGGTTCCGCCATTGCCATTACCCACATTGAATTGCACTTTGTAAGACCAATCATTTACATTACCAGACAGATACAGACGCGCTCGACGAATACTAAAATCATCTTCATCCGCCACACCATTTAGCTCAGCATAATTGTAATCCCACTGAATACGCCCACCCAGTTTGGCTGAATAATGACCATCAGATGATTTAATTTCAATGGGCCCTTTAATATTGATAACTACATCATCTCCATCTGTCGTCACAACACCAGCGAGCAGGGCATGAGGTAACAAGAGGAGTACACTAAACATAGCCAAGTTGTGTATTATCATAGTTTTCCAATATTAAGAGTTGTAGTCGATTGCGATTTGATTGGACAAGCTCATTATGACACTTTCATGACACTTTCATGACACTTTCATGACAGAGTGAGATTATTACATTTTTATCTGTTTTTAATAACCGTTTTATTGAATGGTTTTTAAAAATCAGATGCCATTAAAATAAAATGACATGCAGACCGCCAACACAAAAGCAGCGGTCAGGTGAAATAAAGCCATCAAATAGGGTCCACAAAGGATGTTATACTGGTATAGAAACAAGATATTTTTAATGCCCATTGACATTAAAAATATTGCTATAAGTTTATTCATTGTAATTAAAGGTTTTGCATATAAAAAAAGCCAGCTACAACAGCTGGCTTCAACATTGTCAATCTTCTTTAGAACAAGACAATCAACTAAAAAATGTGCGTTTATGGAGCAAAAATACCTTTAATCATAAAGAAGAATATTATCGACAACCCCGCACCTGCAGGGAGTGTTATCACCCAAGAAACCACAATATTTCTAACGACACCTAAGTTAATGGCGGCGATACCTCTCGCCATACCTACACCTAACACTCCACCTACTAAAGTTTGTGTAGTTGAAATGGGTAAACCTGAGCCAGATGCAATAACCACTGTACAAGCGGCAGCCAATTCTGCAGCAAAGCCGCGACTAGGTGTAAGGTGAGTAATCCCATTACCTATGGTTTTAATCACTCGATGACCAAACAATGCCAAACCCGCCACAATACCGATGCCCCCAAGAGGTAAAATCCACCACGCTAACGAGGATGTTGCACCAATTTCGCCACCGCTTTCTACAATACTTACTACCGCAGCCAAAGGACCGATAGCGTTGGCTACATCATTTGAACCGTGAGCAAAAGCCATACAACATGCCGTCACTATCATCAGCACCGCAAAGACTTTTTCAACATTAGCAAATTGCGCTTCTTTTTTAGTCTTTGGATCGATTTTTATACGTCGAATATACAGTCTTCCTGCGATACCAACGAGCAAAGCAATTCCGATAGCAATAAAATAGCCTTGATCGGCTGGGATATCTAAACCAACGTGTTTCAGGCCTTTTTTTATCGTCACCAATGCCATAACAAAACCAGCAAGCCCCATATAAAAAGGCACATAACGTTTTGCACTTTCAAAAGGATTATCTGTATCAAAAATGAGTTTTTGTGCCGATTGAAAAATCAAATAGGCAATGAAACCGGATATAGCTGGGGTAATAATCCAACTACCGACTATACCTCCGACTTTAGCCCATTCTACGGCATCTGAGCTGACACCCACGGCGGCAAAGCCAACTATCGCACCAATAATAGAGTGAGTAGTCGATACCGGCCATCCAAGATAAGAGGCAAACGCTAACCAAATACCTGCAGCAAAGAGCGCTGAGATCATACCAAACACTAATAATTCTGGTGTATCGATGAAAAATGTCGAATCAATAATACCTTTACGGATAGTTGAGGTGACTTCACCACCAGCCAAATAAGCTCCTGCAAACTCAAATATCATCGCAATAAAAATGGCTTGTTTGATGGTCAAAGCTTTTGAGCCAACCGATGTGCCCATCGCATTGGCTACGTCATTTGCACCAATGCCCCATGCCATTAAAAATCCAACTGCAGCGGCGACTACGATTAAAATAAAACCGTAATTGTTAATTATATCCATTGTAAATCTCTTAGTTGGCTAACATCAATTCGAGGCGAGAACCGACTCGTTCGGAAATATCGGCCAACTCGCCGACCCAATCTATAATGCTATATAAAAACATAACGTCTACGGGGTTGAGTTCTTTTTCAAGTGCTAACAATCCTCTTCGCAGACTAATTTGTAATCTATCAGTGTCATCTTCGATCTCATCTAAGCGTTCGATCATGTTTTCAACCACTCTTAGTTCGCGGCCTCTAAAACCTGTTTCTAAAAGGTCATCAAGTTCGTTAATCACTTTTTTCGCTTGATTAGTCGCATCTAAACAACGCTTCAAATATTCCAAAAAGGATTCATGAAGCTCTGCAGGGATTGCCAATTGACGACCTAATATACGCCCTGATATATCTTTTGCCTTATTCGCAATTTTGTCTTGTTGGGTCAGTAAGTCCAATACGTCTTGACGTTGAATTGGCATAAAAATACCCATAGGTAAATTAATACGCAGTTCACGTTTTATCTCATCTGCTTCTTTTTCTAACATCGAAATGGCTTTCTGATGTTCTTGCGCAGTTTTCCAATCTTGGGCATACACAGCTTTAAAGAAGGGCAATAACCCTTGACTGCATTTATGTACAACATTGATGTGATCTTCTAAGGGCTTAAGCGGTGATTTTGCAAACACCCCCAAAAAGGTATTCATTGGCATAACTTTTCTCTTCAATTTAAAACAAGATTAACGATAGTCTAGTTTGGGGAGTCAACACCCGAAATTTAAATATCGATTGTATAATCACATCAATAATAACAATTGAATGTGGCATTATAATGACAAAGAAAACTTTATATTTTCAAAGTACCCAACATAACCTGTATTTCGTTACTTTACTGTTAAATAATACCTTACATCTAATTAAGAATGTATTAGGCTGTTTAAGAAAGCATCGGGCTTTGCATACACTAACCTTATTACAAAAATGTGACACTTTAATGAAACCCATAATAATTACTTTAGTTGGAATTGATAAACCAGGATTGATCAGTGATATAGCCAAAACTGTTTATGACATGGGAGGCAACTGGTTGGGCAGTAACTTTTCCCACATGGCGGGTCATTTTGCTGGATTTTTACAAGTCGATTTACCCCTAGAAAAACACTCAGTACTCATAGAACGCTTATCAGAACATCCCGATCTAAAAATACACTTGTTACCGGGATTGACAGAGCCTCAAGGGGAGCAACAAAGTGTTCACATCGATATTATGGGCAACGACAAAACGGGTATTGTCCAAGAGTTAACCCAGATATTAAGTCAATTTAACCTGAACATAGTTAAATTTGATTCATTCCTCGAAAGTGCACCAAATTGGGGGGGGGCTTTGTTTAAAGCTAAAGCTACCATTACGGTTGCAGTTGATTTTGACCTCGACACGTTACGAGAAAGGTTAGAGGGGGTAGCAAACGATTTAATGGTAGATATTGAAATCCAGTAAACTAAACGGCTGTTGTCATCAAATTGTCATATTAGCAATAGACGATTGATAACGTTAAATATCTTATGAGCGATGTATGCCTAATTCCCCAAATATTTATTATCCTAAAGAACTTAGTTGGCTTTCCTTTAATCAACGGGTGTTACAAGAAGCAGCCGATGTAAACAACCCCATTATTGAACGTATACGCTTCCTTGGTATATATTCAAACAATATGGATGAATTTTATCGCGTGCGAGTGGCGGATGTTAAACGTAAAATATATATCCATTTAAACGAAGGGGAACTTGAAGAGGCGGAACAAACCAAATTATTGATGGAAAGAATTCAGGTAAAAGTCTTAGGCATGACCAAAGATTTTGACCGGATTCATTCCAACGTAGTGAAAGGTTTAGCCAGATACAATATATTTTTACTCGGTGAAGAAGATCTCAATGACTACCACACTGGGTGGTTAAGTCATTATTTCAAAAATAAAATTTTACGGCATATCGCCCCTGTATTGCTCAACAAAAAAGTGAAGTTGTTATCCAGATTAAATGACTTTGCTACCTACCTTTATGTAGGCATTCACAAAGATGATAAAGCCATTGCTTATGCCACTATTGAAGTGCCGAGCCAAAACATGTCACGCTTTGTGGTGATACCGCCAGAAAAAAGCCGTAAAAAAAAGTACATCATATTATTGGATGACATTATTCGGTTGAACTTGGAGAGTATTTTTAAGGGGTTTATTGAGTTTGATACCTTAGAGGCGTTCTCTTTTAAAATGACTCGAGACTCAGAGTATTCTCTTAATGATGAAATAGATGAAAGCTATGTCGATAAAATGTCAGAAAGCATGAAACAAAGGTTGATTGCAGAGCCGGTTCGTGTAGTGCACGACAGCAGAATGCCCAGCGATATGCTTAAGGATTTAAAGAAACGCTTAAAAATATCTTCCTACGACAGTCTTATCTCCAGTGGCCCTTACCGAAATTTTAAAGACTTTATTGGATTCCCCAATGTTGGCCGTGATTATTTAGAAAACCAAGAGCTACCCGCTCTAACCTCTAAAGATTTTTCTGACTACGACACCGTATTTGATGCCATTACCGCTAAAGATATCTTGCTGCATTATCCCTACCACCGTTTTTTACATGTTACCGAGTTTATTCGCCAAGCTGCTTTTGATCCCAGTGTAAAACATATTCGCTTGAATATTTATCGCGTGGCGAGTCAATCAAGAGTCATCAGCTCATTAATTGATGCGGTGGATAATGGCAAAAAGGTAACGGTAGTAGTTGAGCTTCGCGCTAGGTTTGATGAAGAAGCAAACATTCAATGGTCTAAAAAGATGACCGACGCTGGGGTTCAAGTAGTCTTTGGTATGCACGCGTTAAAAATTCACAGTAAATTGTGTGTAGTCAGCCGCGAAGAAAAAGGTCAGTTAATCAATTACGCCCATTTTGGCACGGGTAATTTCAACGAGAAAACGGCAAAAATTTATACTGACTTTAGTTTATTTACCCGTAACCAAGAACTCGCGAATGAGGCCGAAGCTGTTTTTACGTTTATTCAGCAACCCTACAGAAGACAAAAATTTCAGCACTTACAAGTGTCACCACTCAATGCACGAACCAAAATACAAGCCTTAGTACGCCAAGAAATACAAAATGCCAACGAAGGACTAAAGGCTAAAATAACATTAAAAATCAATAATTTAGATGACAAATTACTGATTGATGATTTATACAAAGCCAGTCAAGCTGGGGTGATGATCAATGCTATTATCCGTGGTATGTGTTCATTAGTACCTGGGGTAAAAGGTTTAAGCGAGAATATTAGTGTCATCAGCGTTGTTGACCGCTTTTTAGAACACCCAAGAGTGATGGTGTTTGAAAATGCAGGAGACACAAAAATGTTTATTTCATCTGCCGATTGGATGACACGCAACATGGATTTTAGGATTGAAGTAGGTTGTCCTATCTATGACGAAGATTTAAAACGCAGAATAATGGATATATTGCATATACAATTTAATGACACACTTAAAGCCCGTGTAATAGACAAACAACAAACCAACCATTACGTCACCAGAGGCAATCGTAGAAACCTGCGCTCTCAAACAGAAATTTATCGTTATTTAAAAGCACTAGAAAAGGACAAAAATGTCTCGCACTAATACTGAACTTGATTCAACCTTCGATAACGTAGCAATAAGAGACTCAATTAAAGTCGCTGCGTTAGACATTGGCTCGAATAGTTTTCACCTAGTGGTTGCACGGATTGTGGCAGGCTCAGTTCAGATACTTCACAGGGTTAAACAAAAAGTGCGATTAGGAGATGGGTTAGGTTCAGACGGCGTTTTATCTGAAGAAGCCATGCATCGTGGCTTAGAGACCTTAGAGGTGATAGCAGAGAGCCTTCAAGGTTTTGAACCGCAATCTGTAAGAGTGGTGGCTACCCATGCGTTGAGAAAAGCGAGTAATGCTAAAGAGTTTTTAAGAGCTGCTAAAAAGGTATTTCCTTTTCCTATTGAGATCATATCTGGAGCAGAAGAAGCACGGCTTATTTATCAGGGCGTTGCCCACACCAATCATCAAGAAGGCCATCGTTTGGTAGTCGATATTGGTGGTGGTTCAACCGAATTTATTATTGGTGAGGGGTTTGATACTAGAGTATTACGCAGTCTACAAATGGGTTGTGTGAGTTATACCAATCGTTTTTTTAAACAAGGTGAACTCAAACAAAAGGCCTTTAACCGGGCCATTACCAGTGCCCAACAAGAATTGGAGATGATCGATAAAAAATACAAACAGATAGGCTGGAATACGTGTATTGGTACATCCGGCACTATCAAAATTATAATCGAGCTAGCAGCTCAACTTGATAGTACAAATAGAGAAAACCATCTGTGCTTGACTGACTTGCTCACATTGATGGATTTATGCTGTGCAGCTGGCAATAGTAAAGATTTACAGATCCAAGGTCTGACTGATGATCGCCGTCCAGTTTTTGCAGCGGGTTTGGCAATATTAATTGCTGCGTTCAAAAGTTTGGATATTCAGGAAATGGAATATTCTCAAGATGCTCTTCGCGAAGGTGTGTTATATGAAATGGAAGCGCATTTAACCCATCCTGATATCAGGCAGCGCAGCGCTGAGAGCCTAGCCACACGTTATGATGTTGACGTAGAACAAGCGAAACGCGTGCTTGCCACTACAATGGAACTGTATCAGCAGTGTAAAAAAGCATTAAAAATAGACAATGAAGAGCTAAAAAACATGTTGGCTTGGTCTGCCTTGTTACATGAGGTGGGTTTACAAATTAATACCCGTGGCATTCAGCGCCACTCAGGTTATATATTGCAGAATATCGAATTACCCGGATTTGGACAGGAACAACAAAACTTATTGGCCATTTTAACCCGGTTTTACCGTAAAAAAATTAAAGTAACAGAAATACCTGAATTCACCCTTTTAGCTCAAGAGCAAGTGTATAAGCTTATTGCGTTATTACGCTTGGGCGTGCTGCTTAATATAAAACGTCAAGACGATATTTTGCCCAAGATTGTGCTCAAAGCAGATGGGGAAACCTTACACCTTGAATTTCCTGATGAATGGCTTGAGCAAAAACCGGTATTTGCTGCAGATATTGAGCGTGAGAGTCACTATATTCAAGAGCTAGGTATAACGTTAAGGTGCCAATAAACGCCACATTTTTATACATGAATGTCATACGCGAATTTCATTTAAACAAGATTAACTCAAATTAGCCACTGTGTCATAAGCTTGGTTGTGAAGGATGAGGTAAACTCAGTCTCGCCTCATTTCAAACAACCAATTTATAACCCACACCATAAACAGACTGGATCCAGTTTTCATTACCAATAACTGCCATTTTCTTTCAGAGTTTTTTGATATGGCTGTCGATAGTACCATCACTGACAATTCAGTGATCGGTGTAACAGGGTATCATCAACTGATCACCAGAAAAGTTCCTGCTTGGCTCAGAACTGAGCAAAGATAACATTTGGAACTCGACTGAAGTTACAGTTCTGGCTTGCCGCTCTATAGATATCACCACACTAGTGAGGGAAAAAATAGTGATGAGTTTATTTTGTATGCGCATACCGCTGAGAAATCTCCAACTTGAAAGCTGCCAAATTTCAGCCTTATCTTTTCAGTATCTCAATCAGCCATCGAACATAATGCTATTTAGGCCATTTTTCTGCTGTCTACTGAATGATCCTTATCATTTACAGCATGGGGATTTAATTAGCGACCAAGATATTGATCAATTAATGTGGTTAATTTGTCTTGTAGGTGCTCTTCAAAGTCGTCAAGCTCTTTACCGAACACCCTGAGATATTTTATAGCTTTGTCATGATCAAGACGTTTGTTATTCGTTTTATATTCTGTTTCGAGTAATAATTTATCATAACGAGGAGTGATGACACAGCGCACAAAATCGGAGTCTAATCCGGCCACTTCTTTTTTGGCAAATTTACAAAAACCTTCGATATAATCTATGCCATCAGGGCCTAAACATCCTGGTTCAACTCTAAATATCACAGTAAGCTTTTTAAACAGAGGGAGAGGCAAATCATGGGTCATCTTTATTAGTTCTCGTACATCGAAGGTCAAATAAAATAAATAATAAACTAATCACTCAAATCTTCCGAGCAAAAAAAGTCGGGTAAATACCCGACCATGTTTATCACAAAATAGACTTAACGTTTTGAGGCTTGATAGATGCTTTCGATTGACGAGTCCATAGTGGCATCAAATTCAGCATCGCTTTGTTTAGCGCTGAGCCCCTCGGAAAGTGCACGAGAGAAACTGGCAATCATGCCATTATTTTCTGTCAATCTGTTGTTAGCTTCTTCTCTTGAATAACCACCGGATAATGCCACCACTTTTAACACTTTAGGATGGCTCACCAAGTCTTGATAAAAGTTAGCAGTCTCAGGCAAGGTCAGTTTTAACATCACTTGCTGCTCGCCCGCTAAATTATCCAAATGTTTAAGAATTGACGCTTTAAGCAAGGCTTCGGCAGCTGCTTTTTCAGGGCTGTGAATATCCACTTCAGGCTCAATAATTGGCATAAGGCCTGCCGCTAAAATTTGTTTGGCTACCGCGAATTGCTGCTCAACCAAAGCTTCAATACCCTCAGCATTTGCCAACTTAACCACAGAGCGCATTTTAGTCCCAAACACATTTTGGGCATTGGCTTTAGCCAACAAATTATCTAAGTCAGGCATCGCTTTTAAAAGCTGGGTTCCATTCACTTCAGCCTCTAAACCTTTGTCGACTTTCAGGAAAGGAACAACGTGTTTGACGTTCCATAAATAGCTAGAAGTACTTTGACCTAAAATATCTCTATCAAGAGTATCTTCAAACAAAATTGCACCTAATACTCGTTCACCATTGAACGCACTTGAAGTGATAATGCGGGTGCGCATTTCATGTACTTTGGCGAACATTTCTGCGTCACCTTGATACTCAGACTCATCTACACCATACAAACCTAAAGCTTTAGGTGTACTGCCACCACTTTGGTCTAATGCAGCGATAAATCCATTTTGGTTATTAATTTTTGCAAGCATATCTTGTTGGGCTTGTGATGCCATGTACAACACTCCTTTTTTATTGTGATCTAAGCCGATGTGCGAAACGGCTCGTAGAGTTTAAGGTATACATTGAGAGCTAAAGCTCTTCTCGTCATTATATTTTAGGTTATACACCGATTAGCTATTGTGCCGCTCGAGCTTCTAACATCGCCACTGCAGGTAACTCTTTGCCTTCAACAAACTCAAGGAAAGCACCACCACCAGTAGAAATATAAGAAATTTTATCACTTAAATCCCATTTATCAATGGCTGCTAACGTATCACCACCACCAGCTATTGAAAACGCATCGCTATCAGCAATAGCACGAGCCACCACTTCTGTGCCTTTAGCGAAATTATCAAATTCAAAAACACCGCAAGGGCCATTCCATAGAATAGTTTTAGCACCTTTTAAAATTGCAGCCACGTTTTCAGCCGTTTGTGGGCCATAGTCCATAATTTCTTCATCATCTTGTACTTCACTGACATCTTTTATTACAGCAGGCTCTGACTCAGAAAAGTGTTTGCCAACACGCACATCCACTGTTTCTGGAATATCTAAGGAGTCCATTAAACGTTTGGCTTCTGGGATCAGATTTGCCTCATGTAACGAGCGGCCAACGTTATGGCCACGAGCTGCAATAAAGGTATTTGAAATACCACCACCCACTATTAACTGATCAGCAATTTTAGATAAGGCATCCAATACAGTTAATTTTGTTGATACTTTTGAGCCACCCACTATCGCCACTAAAGGACGTTTCGGGTTATTTAGTGCACTTCCTAATGCATCAAGTTCACCAACCAGTAATGGACCGGCACATGCAACAGGCGCAAACACACCCACACCATGAGTTGAAGCTTGGGCGCGATGGGCTGTGCCGAATGCGTCCATGACATAAATGTCACACAAGGCGGCATATTGTTTGGCTAAGGTTTCATCGTCGTTCTTTTCGCCGACATTAAAACGCACGTTTTCTAACACCACCACTTCGCCATCTTTAACGTCCACACCATCTAAATAATCTTTTGCTAAGCGTACATTCAGATCGGTTTTTTCATTTAAATAATTAACCACTGGAAGCAGTGAAAACTCGTCAGCAGGTTCACCTTCTGTTGGACGACCAAGATGCGACATAATCATCACCTTGGCTCCTTGCTTTAAAGCAGCGGTAATAGACGGAAGTGAAGCACGAATGCGAGCGTCAGAGGTCACTACGCCATCTTTTACAGGCACGTTTAGATCTTGACGTATTAATACTCTTTTACCGGCTAAATCAAGCTCGGTCATTTTCAATATAGACATAATTTACCTTGTAATAATCATTTCAAAATTCGGCTTATTTTGTGTTAAACATGGCCTTGGCATTATCAATCATTCTATTAGCAAAACCCCATTCGTTGTCACACCACACTAAGGTTTTAACGAGTTGTTTGTGACTCACTCTTGTTTGACTACCGTCTACTATACAAGAATGGGGATCGTGATTAAAATCAACCGAGACTAATGGTTCTTCAGTGTAGCTTAAAATCCCCTCTAAGCGACCTTGTGTGGCTTGTTTTAGTGCTTGGTTCACTTCATCAATACACACCTGTTTTTCCAAAGTGACACTCAAGTCCATTGCCGTAACATTGATAGTAGGTACTCGCACCGCTATGGCTTCAAATTTACCCGCAAATTTAGGTAAAATGCGCTCTATACCTATCGCTAACTTGGTATCAACAGGAATAATCGATTGACTGGCCGCTCGGGTAAGCCGCAAATCTGTATGGTATGCATCAATCACTTGTTGGTCATGCATTGACGAATGGATAGTAGTAATCGTTCCGCTTAACACGTTGAATGCGTTATCTAACACTTGGATCACGGGCACAATACAATTGGTTGTGCAGGAGCCGCTGGAGACAATTAAGTCGTCAACTTTCAACTGATGATCATTAATCCCATAAATCACTGTTGCATCCATATCAGGTCCACAAGGCTGGGAAAACAACACTTTTGTGGCACCTTGCTCTAAATGCGCTTGGCCAGCTGCTCTATCATTATGCACACCCGAGCATTCAAGCACCAAATCAATATCAAGTGATTGCCAAGGAAGATCGGCAATGTTCTCATGCTGCAGTAACTGAATGTCATCTCCTGCAACAATCAGATGATTGGCTTGTAAATCAACAGAAAAACCAAATTGCCCATGGGACGTATCGTACTTGAGCAAGTGTGCAATGCCTTTTGGCTCGGCTAACTCATTGATCGCCACAATTTTTATATCAGTATTACGGCCGCTTTCATATAAAGCTCTGACAATGTTGCGCCCTATACGGCCAAAACCATTAATTGCAATTCGTAACATAACACTCTTTAATTTTATTCAAGGTGAGCAAACCCACCTGACACTTTTGCTAATAACAAATACCTTAGAACAAAGGCGCTAAAAAGCGCCTTTGGGAAGTGAATAAGCGCTTAGCTTAAGCCTTTAACAGCCTTAACAACTGCCTCTGTAGTGATACCGAAGTATTTCAGCAATGCAGCACCCGGTGCAGATTCACCGAAGGTGGACATGCCCACAACAGCCCCACCCAATCCAACATATTTATGCCAAAAATCCACATGAGCCGCTTCGACTGCTACACGTTTTGTTACAGACCTTGGTAATACAGACTCTCGGTAAGTGGCGTCTTGCTTATCAAAAACTGACGTACTTGGCATAGACACAACTCGCACTGCCATGCCTGTAGCAGACAATTGCTCAGCAGCTGCAACGGTGATGCCCACTTCAGAGCCTGTAGCAATTAATATAACATCGGGCGTACCTGCACAATCTGTTAATACGTAACCCCCTTTAGCAACATGAGATAATTGCTCGGCATTACGTGGTTGAGCAGGTAAACCTTGACGACTAAAGATTAATGCAGATGGGCCGTCTTTACGTTCTAGCGCAGATTTCCATGCAACCGCCGTTTCTGCAGCGTCACAAGGACGCCATGTCGCTAAATTTGGAGTAAGACGTAAGTTGGCTATTTGCTCGATAGGTTGATGAGTTGGACCGTCTTCACCTTGACCAATAGAATCATGAGTGTACACAAAGATATTTGGAATACCCATCAATGACGCCATACGCACTGCGTTGCGGGCATATTCCATAAACATTAAGAAGGTAGCGCCAAATGGACGGAATCCGCCGTGAAGCCCAATACCATTCATAATGCCACTCATGCCAAACTCACGGACACCATAATATAAATAGTTACCGCTAGCATCATCGGCTGAAATACCTTTGGTACCAGACCAGATAGTAAGGTTAGAGCCAGCCAAATCAGCTGAGCCACCTAAGACCTCTGGTAACAAAGTAGCGAAGGTCTCAATTGAATTTTGCGAGGCCTTACGACTAGCCACATTTTCAGCTTTGTCTTGTGATTGCTGAATAAACGCATCCGCTTTTTCATTAAAGTCAGCAGGTAAGTCACCGGCTAAACGACGCGTTAGCTCTGCAGCTAATGCTGGATGTGCTTGTTGGTATGCGGCAAATTTTTCATTCCATACTTGCTCTTTTTCTGCACCCGATGCTTTTGCATCCCAGCCGGCATAAATATCTTCAGGAATGTCGAAAGGGGCATAAGGCCAGTTAAGGAATTCGCGCGCAGCTTTGATTTCTTCTACACCTAAAGGTGCACCGTGACAGTCGTGGCTTCCTGATTTATTTGGTGAGCCAAAACCTATAATAGTTTTACAGCAAATGAGTGTTGGCTTAGACGTTTCAGCTTTAGCAGCGGCAATCGCATCAGCAATAGCTTGAGAGTCGTGTCCGTCTACGTCAGCGATGACATGCCAACCATAGGCTTCAAAACGAGCCGGAGTGTTATCAGTGAACCAACCTTCAACATGACCATCAATTGAAATACCGTTGTCATCCCAAAATGCGACTAATTTACCTAAGCCCAATGTGCCTGCTAAAGAGCATACTTCATGAGAAATACCTTCCATTAAACATCCATCGCCTAAGAAACAATAAGTGAAATGATCGACCACATCAAAATTTGGTTGATTAAACTGTGCAGCTAGCGTTTTTTCGGCAATCGCCATACCCACGGCATTACTCAGCCCCTGTCCTAAAGGTCCAGTGGTCGTCTCAACACCCGGTGCATAGCCATATTCTGGATGACCCGGAGTTTTAGAATGTAATTGACGAAAATTTTTTAACTCCTCAATCGGTAATGCATAACCAGTCAGATGTAATAGAGAATAGATCAACATCGAGCCGTGGCCGTTAGATAATACAAACCTATCTCTGTTAGCCCAATCGGGATTGCTTGGATTATGTTGCATATGATCTGCCCACAACACTTGCGCTATGTCAGCCATGCCCATGGGTGCACCTGGGTGACCTGAGTTAGCTTGTTGAACGGCATCCATACTAAGGGCGCGAATGGCGTTGGCGAGTTCTCGACGTGATGACGACATATGGTCTCCTGACTGATACAATAATAATGAGTATCCGTAACTGAACGTTAAAGATACCTAAGTTAGCTAACCATTTTGTATTAGCCAGCAATTAACTGCAATGCTAATTACTCTATGAATGGGTATTTCCATATCACTTTTGTTTACACCTTAGCAGAATAAACTTCGCAGACGTTTGGACGTCTAGAAGTAAAGACTGGTATTTTGTATTTGAATAGTTAAAATATACATATAAATCCGTATATCGACTTTGAAGCAAGGCGCTTTTATGACCTCACATTTATTTACTTCTGAATCTGTATCTGAAGGACACCCCGACAAAATTGCGGATCAAATTTCTGATGCAGTTTTAGATGCCATATTAGCCCAAGATCCTAAGGCAAGAGTGGCCTGCGAGACTTTTGTCAAAACAGGTATGGTGTTAGTAGGTGGCGAAGTCACAACCTCGGCATGGGTAGATATAGAAGAAATTACCCGTAAAACAGTCAGAGAAATCGGCTACGTACATTCAGATATGGGGTTTGATGCAGGCTCATGCGCCGTATTAAATGCTATCGGTAAACAATCTCCTGATATTAACCAAGGTGTTGACCGCACCTCACCAGAAGAACAAGGTGCCGGAGATCAAGGTTTAATGTTTGGTTATGCAAGTAATGAAACAGATGTACTGATGCCTGCACCTATTACTTATTCTCACCGCTTAGTAAAACGCCAGTCCGAAGTACGTAAAAATGGCATACTAAGCTGGTTAAGGCCTGATGCAAAAAGTCAGGTCACTTTTATCTACGAAAATAATCAACCCGTTGCTATTGATGCAGTAGTGCTGTCAACTCAACATGATGAAAGTATTAGCACAGCAGATCTTCGTGAAGCCGTAATGGAAGAAATTATTAAGCCCGTATTACCTGAAAAGTGGCTGAGCAAAAAGACCAAATTTTTTATTAACCCAACAGGTCGATTTGTGATTGGAGGCCCGATGGGCGATTGTGGTTTAACCGGTCGTAAAATAATTGTCGATACCTATGGTGGCATGGCAAGACATGGGGGGGGTGCATTTTCTGGTAAAGATCCATCAAAAGTGGACAGATCAGCCGCCTATGCAGGACGTTACGTAGCAAAAAATATAGTGGCGGCGGGGCTGGCCGATAAATGTGAAATCCAGTTGTCTTACGCCATTGGTGTAGCAGAACCCACATCTATTAATATTGATACCTTTGGCACAGGTAAAGTTTCTGATGCATTATTGGTTAAGTTGGTCCGTGACAACTTCGAACTTAGACCTTTTGGGCTGCTTAAAATGCTCGACTTAGAACGACCAATCTATCTAGCGACCGCAGCATATGGACACTTTGGAAGAGAAGAGTTTCCTTGGGAAAAAACAGATGTGGCTGAACGCCTCAAAGCGAGTATTTAAATAGCTCAATTTAGATTAAATATAGCCTCAAAGTGAGGTTATATTGGCCTTATCTTTTTAGAGTTCTGGTCGTATTTGAGCCATATTTTCACAAGCCGTCACCGATTGTAATTTTATTCTCACGTCACCGACTACACTAACACTTACTCATTCCCCCTGTACCGCAGAATTATTTTCTACTATTACCCTGACAATATCACCATCAACTGGCGCCAATTGGTATTGCCCTCAAAAAAAGCGGAAAGCAAATCATCCGCCAATAATGGCGCCTACTAACCTGCTAATATATTCTGTTATTAGCTTGCACATTATTAGGTATACCGTCCACAGTTTTTAGTACAACCCCTCGCCCACCTATGATTTAAATGTAACTTTCTCTACGTTTTCTACCCATGCGAAGAACTCTGTAACACATTTATTTTGAATTGATGGGAGACGTCGTCAGAGTTGGCGCATGCAGATAAGCAAGTCACGCTAACAGTGTTGAAAGAACAGCGGAAAATGTGTGCATAGTAGTTTCAACCTAACAATGTGTTTAGGTATAAATAAAATTAACTAGATTTAACTGCACAGATGCTTAATCGATTGCCTAATTCAAGGTATAATCATTTCATAACTTGACTTACAGAAAAACTGCCATGCGATGTACTCAATACTTGTGCTTAATTTTTATCGTCACTATAGGTCTTTCATCCTGTGCCAAATCGCCTCTAGGGCGGAATCAACTCAAACTATATTCGAGCTCTCAGTTAGCAGGAATGGGTGAACAAGCTTTTGCCAGTATAAAAACAGAACAAAAGGTGTCTAGTCAGCCAGTGTCCAATCGGTATGTAAAATGTATTGCCGACGCTATTACGCAACATGTACCAAAATCAGTGTTTGCCGGTGATTGGGAGTTAGTGGTATTCGACTCCTCGCAAATTAATGCGTTTGCCTTGCCAGGAGGTAAAATGGGCGTATACACTGGGTTAATTGAACTTACCAAAAACCAAGATCAACTTGCTGCGGTTATTGGCCATGAAGTAGGTCATGTCATTGCTGAACACGGTAATGAAAGAATGTCGAGTAGTGCACTTATTGGCGTGGGAATGGAAATCACGAATCAGCTATTAAAGGCGAATGAAATTGCGAGTAGTAATATGATCATGGCCGGCTTGGGATTAGGTGTTCAAGTTGGCGTGCAATTGCCATTCAGTCGAACCCATGAATCAGAAGCAGATCTCATTGGATTAGACCTAATGGCAAAAGCAGGTTTTGCTCCCCAGCAGTCAATCAATTTATGGCAGAACATGGCCAAAGCCAGCGGTGACAAGCGTCAACCAGAACTTTTATCCACACACCCTCTTCCTGAAACTCGTATAAAAAATTTAGCTAACAATATGCGACAAGCTATGGATGTATATCGCTTAGCAAAGAACAAACCAAATTGTAAAATTTAGCGCTTT
>Ga0307488_10001557_pt1 | contig 19142 bp, 19 predicted proteins | sample SB02metaG_FD_202248 | JGI IMG/M metagenome (GOLD analysis project Ga0307488, IMG submission 202248) | Sea-ice brine microbial communities from Beaufort Sea near Barrow, Alaska, United States - SB 0.2 | ecosystem: Environmental > Aquatic > Marine > Coastal | place: USA: Alaska | collected... | reverse complement strand
GCAGCAGATTGCGCAAAGGTTTTACCGGATTTGGTCAAAAAATGCATGGTTATCTTACCAACGAAGCGAATATTGTTGGGGTAGAGTCTAGAACCTCATCACCCATAAATATTCCTAGAAAAGAAAACTTAGAGCACGTAGATATAGACGGCTTATTTCCTTGTGGCGAAGGTGGTGGTTATGCTGGTGGAATTGTTTCAGCTGCCATGGATGGAGAACGATGCGCAGAAGCTGCTGTTTCAAAATTATAAAACTTTTTTTATTATAAGTCAATAAGTATACCTGATTTTACGCTGGTTTAAACTTTATTGATGAAAATTACTATTGGTCGTTCAGACAAAGCAAGTTTTCCAGAATGATCACTTTCAGACATTGAAGTAAGGATAGATTCTGGAAATTACACCTCTTCTATCCATTGTTCTACTATTAATAAATTACTGTAAATGACGTCTCATTAATACAGTTTAATTTGCTAGACCCAAAGCACCCTTTTTATAATAATACTGAGTTTACATTTAAAACCTACACTTCCAAAATTATAAAAAATTCAAATGGTATCTCTGAAATGCGCTTTATGATCCGTACATAAATTTACATTTTCAAGGAAAATTTTCCAACTTATTTGACATTAACTGGTCCAACAGACATGCAGTTTCCTGTCTTATTAGTAAGAAAATTTTTGAATACAAAGTTTGTGATAGATACCGCTTGTTAAAATTTATCCTACAAAATAGAACATACATGAGAATTGTAATTTTATCTAGAAACCCCAAATTGTATTCTAAAAGAAGATTAGTTGAAGCAGGTAAACACAGGGGACATGAGATACTGGTGGTTGACCATTTAAAATGCAATATTGAAATAGAACGCAAAGCACCAAAAATATATTACAAAGGAAAATATTTAGAAAATATAGCTGCAATTACTCCAAGAATTAGTGCATCTGTTACCTTTTATGGTACCACCGTATTCGCCAATTTGAAATGATGAAAGTTTTAACCGCAGTTTCTTCCGTTGCTTGGTAAGATCTAGAGATAAATTAAATAGTTTACAACTATTAGCTAGAGCTGGTGTTGGTTTGCCAAAAACTGTTTTTACAAACTGCACAAAAGACATAGAACATGTGATAGATTCTATCGGCGGAACACCTTTAGTATTAAAACTATTAGAGGGAACGCAAGGCTTAGGGGTTGTTCTAGCAGAAACTCAAAATGCTGCAACCTCTGTTTTAAAAGCTTTTAATGGATTGGGTGCAAGAGCAATTGCGCAAGAATTTATTAAAGAAGCAGATGGTGCAGACATTAGAGCTTTTGTGGTGGATGGCAACGTTATTGGAGCTATAAAAAGACAAGGAAAAAAAGGAGAATTCCGTTCTAACCTTCATCGAGGAGGGAGTGCAATTATTATCGAGCTTACAGACGAAGAAGAAAAAACGGCTTTAAAAGCCACAAAAGCAATGGGCTTAGGTATTGCGGGCTGTTGATATGCTGCAATCATCCAAAGGTCCTTTAGTTTTAGAAGTAAATTCTTCCCCCTAGTTTAGAAGGAATAGAGGTTGCCACAAAAAAAATATTGCAAAAAAAATTAAGCGTTATTTAGAATTAAATATCGAGTAAGTATTTTGTTCTTTTAGGAAAGGAAATTCCTGAAGGATAACGCAGCGTTTTAAATTAGAAGTTGTAAAACTACATACAAGAACTACTTTGAAAGTTCCTGTAATTATAGAACGTGCTCTTCATCATGGATCAGTGGTTTTACTATTGGCAGGTATTTATGGAGATGAAACGAATTGTATTGGAATTATAAGAAAAATTATTAATTTAAGCAATAGCAAGCCATCAAACGGAACCATAATCTGTATTCCTGTTTTAATATCTTCGAGTATTTAATTCAAACCAAAGAATTTCCATATAGACCTGATTTAAACCGGATATTCCCGGGGGCATTGAATGGGGCTATGGCTAGTCAATTTGCATATCAGTTTACAAAAGAAATTGCCCCTTTTGTAGATTATGTAATTGACTTTCACACAGGAGGTAGCAAACGTGAAAATATGGCACAAATTAGATGTAGTAAAGACGATGAAAAAGTACTGGAATTAGCCAAAGTATTTAATCCATCAATCATTGCTTTCTCAAATCATATCACAAAATCCTGAAGAGATACTTTGTGTAAAATGGGAAAAAATGTGCTACTTTTTGTAGGTGAAAAATCGAAAGAATTAAATCCTACAATTACTAATGAACGTGTACATGGAACTAAGAACGTACGCATCCGTTTAGGCGTAGTTGAAGGCAAAATTGCCGTTAGAGAAACACCTGTTTTTATTGAAAAAACAAAGTGGTTGCGGGCTTCACATTCCGGAATGTTTAAAATTAAAGTTGCAAATGGAAGTTTTATAAGAAAAAAAATGAGCTTAGGTGTTCTACAAGATCCTTTTCGAGAATTTAAAAAGAACATTTGCGCCCCATTTTACGAATCTACTTTCTGTATAAATAAAACACCAATTGTAAATAAAGGAGATGCTTTATTTCATATACGTATCGTAGCGTAACTTCGTTTGCTTAAAAGATACCTATAGTAGCAGCTGCTACAAATACTTCAAACAATGGATCTCTATTTTAAGTTTAGTCCTAACTATTAAAAAATGAAAAATAAAAAAAACCAGCAATTGGAATAGCCCTTGGCAACGGATTTGGAACTTTGATAGGTACTTTAACTAATAATATAGGTCTTTGGCTTAGTATAGGAATCGCCATTGGTGCAGGAGTTGGAACGTCACTTATGAAACAAGGAGAAAAAAAAGACAAAGGAGATTCGACGAATAAAAACAAAGAACAAGGCACAACACCAACATGTTCTTCATTACAGTAATGCTATATGCTATCTTACTTCCTAAAAAACTGCATGCCAAAGACTTAACAAAATATTTAAAAACGTTCTATTGTTAGGCAAAATAAATTGCAAATAGTGCTAATATTGATTGTCAAAACTACGTATCTAAGTCGAATTTTTTATCTTTGTTCTTTTAAAATTCAACTGCACTAAAAATGTTACTAATTCACAAAGCCAAAATAAAAGACGCTGTTTTACTATCTAAACTTAGCGTTGCAGCTTTTTTACCCGCGCACGGTCATTCGGCTTCTAAAGAAATTATAGACAACTATCTTACCGCTAATTTTAGCGAAGAAAATTTTATCAGAGAACTTTCTAATCCAAACTTTCAGTACCACCTTATTTACTACAAAGATAAAATTGCAGGTTTTTCCAAAGTTATTTTCAATGCTGAAAATAAAAGTATAACAGCCAAAAATGCTACTAAAATGGAACGTTTGTATCTCTTAAAGGAATTTTATAATTTAGGCTTGGGAAAAGAATTATTAAACTTTAATGTTCAGCTAGCAAAAAAAAATAAGCAATCAGGTATTTGGGTATTCGTTTGGACAGAAAACACAAAAGCAATAGCTTTTTACAAAAAAATGGATTTCAAAAAAGTGGGCAATCACGACTTTGTGCTATCGCCAACAAAAACAAATCCGAATCATGTTTTATACCTAGAATTTTAATATTATTTCGAATACGGAATCTATGTATTCATCAATTTCTTTAAAACTGGCAATGGCAGCACTATTTCTACACATTTAATATTTCAGTATCATGGAGTACCCCCACTTTTAAATAAAAAAAACATTCCTTTGAACCTTAGTCGTTTCTTCAACATTGTTTAGCCAGACCAACAAGGAAGTGCCTGTTTTTTGATACTGTGAAAACAGCAGATAAAATAGATTTGAACAACGGAATTCATATTTCGAATAACATAGGTGCTGCAGTCAGCCCAGTTTTTATGAGGATACCACCGTACACTTTGTTTCCACTGTAAAAGGTGAAACAGACATTGCTTTGTATGATTTAAAACAAAAACGTCTAAATCTTTATTATATTTCTGTAACTGAAAATGGTACAGCATATTCACCTCAAAGAAGACCGAAATCTAATACTATTTCTGCTGTTAGATTAGCTAAAAATTGCTTGCAGCATTTTTGTAGTTCTACTTACAAAACTAAAAAATGAGCAGAATTAATTCCGAATTTAAAGGTTGCATACCTCGCTTAGTGTAATCATAACACGCTAGTTGCTGTTCGTATTGTCAAGGGCTCTTTAGCACTTTTTGTTTGAGGTTTGATGAAATAAACGCGTATTTCTGTTGCAAAAAGTGTGGGACGTTCTGTTCATAAAATTCCGAATTCGCATTTCGTGAACTTTATATGTAAAGAAAGTCATAAAAATTGGTTGGTGAAGTCTTTGAACCCGATTACAAAAGAAATTGAAACAATTACGTTCATAGGAAAATCTGAGGATATTACGTGGCTACCCAATGGAAGCTTATTGATTTCTAATGGAATACAAATTATCAGCTCCATCCAAAAAAAGATAAAACTCCCAATTTATTTTTTAGTTTTCTAATGAATACATACTATCTCTAGAAGTACAGTGCATACAACAGGAACTAAAATCGCACTTGTTGCAGAAGTTTCACCAAGGTATTTAGCGCAGGAACAATTAGATGGTTCTAATAACTGAGATATGTACACCGTCAAAAACGGAAAAAGTACTCCAATAACTTTAATGTAAACGCTTAAAATACTGTTAAAAATGCTACTATCTATCAAGTTAATCGTAATATTGCAATAAATAGATTTAAATGGGTTTAACCAAGTCAGAGATTTTTACGAGTGAACAAAATACAGTTGCTGCAATTGCAAAAGTATTAGGACACCCCGCTCGAATTGCAATTTTAGAGTTTCTAATAAAATTAGAAACTTGTGTTTGTGGAGATTTAGTAAAAGATATTGGTTTGGCGCAACCTACAATCTCTCAGCATTTAAAAGAACTAAAAAAAGTAGGACTTATAAAAGGAAAAATTGAGGGCACCAGTGTTTGCTATTGTATTGATCAAGAAAATTGGGATAAAATAAGGCATACATTAAATCAATTTTTAAATAAAAACTCAGCAGACAACTGCTGCTAAAAACAAAAAAAATGAAACTTTCAGAAATAAAAAAGCACCTTTCTACATTAAAAAATATTGGATTTAAATTGCCAAATGGAGCCTTGGTTCAACCCCACTTTCACGTAACAGAAGTTGGTAAAATAACCAAAGACTTTATTGATTGTGGCGGAAAAGTAAGAAGTGAAGCGGTTATAAGTTTTCAACTTTGGGCAGAAAATGATTATGACCACAGATTACAACCCGAAAAATTAGCTCAAATCATAGCAATGTCTGAAAAGATATTTAAACTTGAAGATTTAGAAATTGAAGTAGAATATCAAGGGAAAGAAACCATAGGAAAGTACCATTTAGATTTTGATGGAACTAACTTTTTGTTAACTTCAAAACTAACCGCTTGTTTGGCAGAGGATGCTTGTGGAATTCCAGCAAAAAAACCAAGACTTAAAATATCTGATATGGGCACAACTAATAGCTGTGAACCAGGTTCTGGTTGCTGCTAATAATTAGTTTACAGCTCTAAAAAAGTAATTTTGCTAACTTTTAATATCAAATATTTATATTAAAAGTTAGCAACTATTTTTAACCTTATTCTACATCTTTAGAATTCTCAGAATACGTTCTCCATTTTTCTAAACAATCCGTTATATCTTGTGGAACCTCAGAGTTAAATCTCATAAATTCTCCGGTTGTAGGGTGCTTAAAACCTAAGGTTTTAGCATGTAAAGCCTGTCTTGGTAAAACTTTAAAACAGTTGTGCACAAACTGCTTGTATTTGGTAAAGGTGGTTCCTTTTAAAATATCATTTCCGCCATAACGGGCATCATTAAAGAGTGTATGTCCAATATACTTAAAATGTGCTCTAATTTGATGCGTTCTGCCAGTTTCTAATTTACATTCCACCAAAGTAACATAGGTCAAACGTTCTAAAACTTTATAGTGTGTCACTGCATGTTTCCCGAAATCGCCATCAGGAAAAACAGTCATTTGTAAACGGTTTTTTAAACTTCTTCCTATATTCCCTTCAATTCTACCTTCATCGTCGTCCACATTACCCCACACCAAAGCGTAATAAAGACGTTCTGTGGTTCTTTCAAAAAATTGACGTGATAGATTAGCCATTGCAAATTCTGTCTTGGCAACTACTAACAAACCACTTGTATCTTTATCAATTCGATGGACCAAACCTGGCCTTTCATTAGAATTTGTAGGCAAGTTTTCAATATGATGAATTAGCCCGTTTACAAGAGTTCCCGAGTAGTTTCCGTGGCCAGGATGTACAACCATTCCTGCAGATTTATTTACCACCATTACAGCGCTATCCTCATAAATAATGTCTAGAGGGAGCTCTTCTGCAACTAATAAATTTTCTGCTGGTGGATATGCTAAAACAATTCGAACAATATCATTTGGTTTTACTTTATAATTCGATTTTACCGCTACCTCATTCACCAAAACATTACCAGCTTTTGCAGCTTGTTGTAATTTACTCCTGGTAGCATTTTCAATAAAATTCATTAAAAACTTGTCAACTCTTAAAGGTTCTTGACCAATATTGGCTACAAACTTATGGTGTTCGTATAATTCTTCTTTTTCTAAATCTTGATTCTGGTTTTCTTGCAAAATGACTCTTTTATTTTACTATTATTTATCTAATACAACTGGAAAGTGCTACATGAATTAACGACCTTTACCATCGCCTAAAACCAAATCTACAATAGAGTTTAGCGGCAATTTATCTCCTTCGTTTACAATTTTTCCTTTAAAACGTATACCTCTCACCACATCTTTACCAATATCGTTTACATAGGTGAAATCTGTACCAACATGTAAACCTCTTGCTCGCAACTCAGAAGAAGCCTGTCTTTTTGTGCGTCCATTTAAATCTGTCATGGTTATATCTCTATATTTAGAGGGATTTAAGGTAAGGTATATTTTACGTTTTTCTTTTACAAAATCACCCGCTTCAGGTGTTTGTTCTATCACCGATTTTTTTGGATACTCAGGATTAAAACTCGTACTATCGATAATTTTATAGTCTAAATCCAATTCTTTTAATTCGCTATCAACAGCATCTATAGTTAATTTTTGTAAATCGGGAACTTGTATTTTTTGATCGTGATTTGTAATGACTCCCAACCAATATTTCAAGACAAAAACGAGCAATAATAACCCAACAATAGCAATTGCTATTTGAATAAAAAAAGTTTTACTTTTTAAAAACTGAAACAAACTCATAATCATTTTTTTAATCCTACAAATATATAAAAACTAAACGTTGCTGATTCTATTTATATTTTGATAAATTTGTTTTATTATTTTTTATAAAATGAAGAAAAATATTGCCATAATAATGGGTGGTTATTCATCCGAAATACACATTTCAATAAAAAGTGGAAACGTAGTATACAACTATCTAAACAAAGAGAAATACACCCCTTTTAGAGTGCTAATTCTGAAAGATAAGTGGGTTGTTTTAGATGCTGCAGAAAATGAGTATTTGATTGACAAAAACGATTTTTCTTTTGTACTTGATGGCAAACACGTTGTATTTGATTGTGTTTTTAACGCAATTCATGGCGCACCTGGAGAAAACGGACAAATATTAGCGTATTTAGATCTCATTAATTTAAAACATACTTCTGCCCCGTTTTATCAAATGGCCTTAACTTTTAACAAAAGAGATACTTTAAGTGTGCTAAAAACAAATGGCGTTAAAGCTGCAACTTCAATGTACTTAAACAAAGGAGATGCAATTCATATTGATAAAATCATCCAGAAAGTTGGTTTGCCTTGTTTCATAAAACCAAACAATGCCGGTTCTAGCTATGGAATTTCGAAAGCACATACAAATAAAGATATTTTACCTGCGATAGCAATCGCTTTAAAAGAAGATTCAGAAATCTTAATTGAATCTTTTTTAGATGGAACAGAAGTTTCGGTAGGTATTATTCAATATAAAGGAGAAACAAAGGTATTGCCAATTACAGAAATAGTCTCGGAAAATGATTTCTTTGATTATCAAGCAAAATACGAAGGAAAATCTCAGGAAGTTACCCCTGCAAGAATTTCTAATGCGCAACAAAAAAAAGTAGAAGAAGCTGCTAAAAAGATTTATAAGATTTTAAATATCTCTGGCTTTTCTAGAGCAGAATTTATTTTCGTAGGTGAAGAGCCTTATTTCTTAGAGATAAATACAGTACCCGGTTTCACCGAAGAAAGCATTTTACCTCAGCAAGCAAAAGCAGCAGGAATTTCTTTGGAAGCATTGTTTGCAAATGCAATTGAAACAGCTTTAAATTAACAGCCATAAGTTCATGAATTCGTGGCAAATCAACCAAAACAATGAAAAGAGCAATTTTCCCAGGATCTTTTGATCCAATAACCTTAGGTCATTTTGACATTATAGAAAGAGGTGTAAAACTTTTTGATGAATTAATTATAGCTATTGGTATCAATGCTGATAAAAAATACATGTTTTCTTTAGAAGAACGCAAACAATTTATTAGAGCTTGTTTTGGTAACAATCCAAAGATAAAAGTAGTTGCTTATGAGGGTTTAACTGTGCATTTCTGCCAAAAAAATAATGTGAACTTTATTTTGAGAGGCCTTAGAAACCCCGCAGACTTTGAGTTTGAAAAAGCAATTGCACACACAAATAGAGATTTAGCACCAATAGAAACTGTCTTTTTATTAACTGCTGCGAGTACCTCTTATATTTCTTCCTCTATCGTGAGAGATGTGATAAGAAATAATGGTGATTACACCAAATTAGTGCCCAAAACAGTGCGTATTAAATCATAGATGTCATGAAAACAAAATTACTCTTAGGCGTACTCATCTTTATTTTTTCTTGTAATAATTCCATAAAAAAGGAAATAGACTTTACCACAAAATTCGAAAAAACCAAAGGAAAACAAACGCCAGAATACAAAGATATAATTGGGTATTATGAAAAGTTAGCGGAAGAATACTCACAAATATCACTGTTTTCTTTTGGGCAGACAGATTCAGGTGAACCGCTACATTTAGTCGTTTATAGTGAAGAAGGAATTTATAATGTAAAAGAAATTACAAATTCCAAAAAAAACAGCATTTTAATAAATAATGGAATTCACCCAGGAGAACCTGACGGTATAGACGCTTCTATGCTGTTGTTAAGAGATATTGTTCAAAATGATTCTCTTCAGGAAAAATATAAAAATTCGTTAATTGCAATAATTCCAGTTTATAATGTTGGCGGTGCTTTAAATAGAAATTCCCATACAAGAGCTAATCAGAATGGACCAATTTCCTACGGATTTAGAGGCAATGCAAGAAATTTCGATTTAAACAGGGACTTTATCAAGCAAGACTCCAAAAACGCAGCAGCTTTTGCTGAAATTTTCCATACTGTAAATCCTGATGTATTTATTGACAATCACGTGAGTAATGGTGCAGACTATCAATATGCAATTTCACATTTATTTACCCAACATAATAAATTAGGTGGTACTTTGGGTAGGTTTTTAGAAAATAAAATGAAACCTCAACTTGAAACATCTTTAAAAGAAAAAGACATTATCATTACTCCTTATGTAAATGTTTGGGGCAATACGCCAGAGGCAGGATTTTCTCAGTTCTTCGATTCTCCAAGATATTCTACAGGCTACACAACATTGTTTCATACCTTAGGTTTAATGGTAGAAACTCACATGTTAAAACCCTACAAAGTGCGGGTTGAGCAAACGTATGAACTTCTATTTTCTATTTTGGACTTTACAGAAAAAAATTCAGAAATAATTCAGAACCTACGAACAAAAGCAGTGCAAGAACTTTTGACAAACAAAACCTATCCTATTTCTTATACCGTTGATACAGAAAACCCGACAACTTTAAATTTTAAAGGATTTGAAGCTCGCTATATTGATAGCAAAGTTACCTCGGGAAAACGGCTGTTTTACGATACCACAAAGCCTTATGAAAAAGAAATAAAATACTACAACAACTTTCTGCCCGAAAAAGAAATCACCATTCCAAAAGCATATATTTTACAACAAGGATGGCATAAAATAATAGACAGGCTAGAAAACAATCGCATTGGGTTTACGCGTCTTAAAAGAGACACAACACTAATTGTAGAAACACATCATATTGCGAGTTACAAAACAAAGAAAACTGCGTATGAAGGGCATTATTTGCATTACAACACCGAAGTTACTAAAACAACAACAACCTTTGCTTTTAAAACTGGCGATTTATTAATTCCTACCAATCAAAATGGTGTTCGGTACCTTCTCGAAACGCTAGAAGCTGAAGCTACTGATTCATTTTTTAATTGGAATTTTTTCGATACCGTCTTGCAACAGAAAGAAGGCTATTCTGCCTATGTTTTTGAAGATAAAGCAGCAAAGTTTTTAATTAAAAACACGAAAATTAAAAATAAATTTAATGAAAAACTTAAAACTGACAGCGTTTTTGCAAAAAGTCCAGGCGCACAATTAGACTATATTTATAAAAAAACACCTCATTATGAACCAGCTCATTTACGTTTACCTGTTTTTAAACTTTATTAAATAAAACGATAGAACCTCTTGTTACAAGAAATAACAAAAGAAAACAGCAACAATATTGCTAGCGGTTTTATTTTTAAAAAAATCTTTGTAAAAAGAACTAAAAAAGATGAAATTTAACTAAATTGTGTTCAGATAGCGTCATTAATAGCATTCAAAATAAATTGATAATACTAAAACACTTTGCGCCTCTAAGTTAAAAGCGGGTTTTCTATAACTTGAAATTAGTAATTAAATTTAAAAATATGAATAAGTTTGAGGAAAAAGTGACTTTATATAAAAAATACATGGAGGATAGAAACTTAGCCTACAACTCAGACTTATTATCCGCAGTAACAAAAGGTTTAGGTCCCTGCATTTACAAAGCGCATGCAGAAGCGGTTTCTGAAACTAATGAGAAAGAGTTGGCTACTATTAAAAATAATTTCTTGATTAAAAAGTTAGGATTAGAGAATCATAAAGACCTAGAAAACGGGATTTACGAAGTGATGGAAAAAATTGGAACGTCTGAAAGAAAAAAATACAGAGCAGTTGTGTACTATCTACTTGTAAAAAAGTTTAATAAGGAATCCGTTTATAAAAAATAAAAATATCTTTCTTAAAATAACTCAAAAAATCTAACTCATTGCGTTAGATTTTTTACATTTACAGCATATATTTTAATAATTTTTACGAATGTCGCAATTTATTAGTGTTTTTGATATGCTCAAGATTGGTGTTGGTCCCTCAAGTTCTCACACCTTAGGCCCCTGGAGAGGAGCCCAACAATGGATACAATCTCTAAAAGATGCCCATCTTTTTAATGAAATAGATGGAATTAGGATCGATTTATTTGGTTCTCTATCGCTTACTGGAAAGGGACATGCCACCGATTATGCTGTTCTATTGGGTTTAAGTGGAACAGATCCTGAGTATATTCCTATTGTTGACATTGAAAAAATTGTCCATCAAATTAAAAGCAGCAAAAAACTTCATTTTAACGGAGAGAAAGAAATTAATTTTTCAGTTGAAAATGTAGTCTTTAATAATAAGTTTCTTCCTTTTCACTCAAATGGAATGACATTTAGAGGCTTTAATAAAGGGAAAGAAATAGCTACCGAAACCTATTATTCTATTGGTGGTGGCTTTATTGTGCAAGAGAATGATGATTTAGAAGACAAGAAAGAAATCACAAAGAAGAACTTTCCATTTCCTATTAAGAGAGCACTTCAGTTAGAGCAATATTGTGAAAAAGAGGATTTATTAATTTCTGATATTGTTTTAAAAAATGAATTGGAATTGCGTCCTTCTGATAAAATTGACTTTGAATTAAACAGAATTTGGGATACAATGTTAGAGTCCATGTACATTGGTTGCCATACAGAAGGAGTGCTTCCTGGAGGATTAAATGTAAAACGCAGGTCCTTTTCTTCTCATCAAAAACTAATTAAAGACACCAGTTATACAAATCCTCAAGAATGGATTACTTCCATAAGAAGCACAGAGGTAAAATTTAGAGAAATTTTAAAATGGGTAAGCTGTTTTGCACTTTCTGTAAATGAAGTAAATGCGGCTTTAGGTAGAATTGTTACAGCCCCCACAAACGGAAGTGCTGGTGTAATTCCTGCAGTTTTAATGTATTATTTAGTTATAGAAAACCATGAAGCTGACTTTCGTCATATTAAAAAATTCTTATTAACTGCTGGTGAAATTGGCAGTGTTTTTAAGAAAAATGCAACTATTTCAGCAGCCATGGGTGGTTGTCAAGCAGAAATTGGAGTTTCTTCTGCGATGGCAGCAGCGGCTTTAACAGAGTTATTAGGCGGAACGCCAGCACAATCCTTGGTTGCAGCAGAAATAGCAATGGAGCATCATTTGGGTTTAACATGCGACCCTATTGGAGGCTTGGTACAAATACCCTGTATTGAAAGAAATGCTATGGGCGCAATTAAAGCAATTAGTGCCGCCGAAATTGCATTAGAAACAAACCCTAAAGAAGTAAAAGTTCCTTTAGACAAAGTAATTGATACGATGTGGGAAACCGCAAAAGACATGCATAAAAATTACAAAGAAACTTCAGAAGGTGGTTTGGCTGTAAATGTTGGTTTGCCAAATTGTTAAAAAAAAGTCCAAAAGCTTTTTTAAGACTTTTGGACTTTCAGAAATAACTAACTAAAATTATTATTTCTTAGAAGCTTGAGCTGCATTCGCACTTGTGCTTTGAACAGCCAAGTTATAAATTACTAGTCCAAATCCTATTTTATTTATTGCGTCACCAATGTTATAAACGATATTTAAGTCCAATCCTCCGAAAATTCCAGAATACCATCCTGGAGTTCCAGCCATATAACCAATTGGATAAATTGCCCAACCAACTAATACGAACCAACATAAAGCTTTGTGTGCAGATAACACGGCTCCACCAGCCTCTACAGCTAACTTTTTAGCAGTACCTAACCAGATATCATAAACAATTACAAAGTAAGCGATTCCTGAAATAAGACCCCAAATTTGAGCATTTTCTGGATTAATTGCTTCACCAATATAACCGGTTACAAGCATTACTACAGATAAAAAGATTAATCTCCACATTAAAGATTTTTTTGCCCCTGCAATCTTTAATATTAAATAAAACTCAACTGCCATTAATGGAACTGTTAAGACCCAATCAATATATCTGAAAAAAGTTGGAGACTCTCCGAAAGCTGCCCAATAATCTCTCATGTAGAAATAATGCACTGCAGCAATAAAAGTAATCAAACCAGACACTAGTAAAGAAATTCTCCACTTTTTATCCACGCTGTTCATCGACAAAAAGAAAAAAACTGAAGCGGCCATCATAGCCATACAGCCAACAAAAAATGTGAAACCAACATAGTCGTCAGTTGCCATTTTAGTGATTGATAAAAAATTCAATGATAAAGTCATATATTATAAATTTAAGTTAGTAAAAATGTTCACGGTTTTCACGTGAACACTTAACAAAAATACAAAAAAAATCATAAGTTTGTAATATGAATGCATTAAAAAGTTATAATTACGAAAATATTACCCTTTATTTCACATTTTTCCTACTTTGGGTAAGTATTCAGTTTGGAGAAGTAGTCGAGGATTTCTTAGCGTACATCATGGTAATAACCTTAGGTATTTTGCACGGAGCTAATGATTTATTAATTTTATCAGTAAAGAATAAAAGAGAAAAGTCAATACTAAAAAATCTTCTAATTTACATTAGTATTATTCTTTTATGCTTGCTAATTTATTTTTTTAGTTCTTTTATTGCAATCGTATTATTTATTTTACTGAGCGCCTACCATTTTGGCGAAGAACACCTGGGCGAAAGAATAAACGTAAATTCGGTTTTTAATTTTTTTTATTTCTTAGGATATGGCATGTTTATCTTTGCTTTACTTTTTTATCAATCCATCCCTAATGTTGATCTAATTATGAAGGAACTAACAGGGCTCACATTCACTAAAAGTCAAATAGAACTCACGTTATTTATAAGTGCAGGTTTTTTATGTTTGGCAAGCCTGTTTCTAATTATATCGAAAAAAAACAACTACAAACTATTTTTAAAAGAACTCATGTATTTGTTATTACTCTTTCTTGTATTTAAAACTTCTTCTTTAATATTGGGTTTTGCTATTTACTTTATTTTATGGCATTCGATACCTTCTATTATTCATCAAATAGAATTTATCTCAGGAGACTTGAATAAAAAAAGTATTTTACTCTATGTAAAAAAAGCAATGATTTATTGGATAATTAGTATTGTTGGACTTTTAACATTGTACCAAATACTACCCGGAATAGAGTTGTTTTCGACAGTAGTTTTTGTCATCTTATTTGCGGTAACGGCACCCCACACCTGGGTCATGCATGAAATGAAAAATTAACGAGTAAAAACCAAATCGTTTCCAAAAGACAGTTCTTCAGAAAAACGATATGTATCGCTGTTAAAACCTTTTAAACCTGCTATCGTATTTACATCATTATCTATTAAATAACGTACCATTAATCCGCGTGCTTTTTTAGCGTAGGTCATCACTATTTTATACTGCCCGTTTTTAAATTCTTTAAAAACAGGGGTAATCATTGGAACTTTTAAAACCTTTTTTGGTAGTGCTTTAAAATATTCTGCACTTGCAAGATTTACCAATAACTCATCCTCTTTTAACTCTTCATTCAAAGAAGTTACAAGATCATTATTCCAAAATTTATAAAGATTTTCGGTGCTACCTACTTTTAACTTGGTGCCCATCTCTAATCTGTAAGGTTGCATTAAATCCAAAGGTTTTAACAAACCATACAATCCAGATAAAATGCGCAAACGGTTTTGTAATAAAGGTATTTTTTCTTCTGCTAAAGAATGGATGTCAATTCCCATAAAAACAGCACCGGTAAAAGAATAAATAGCCTGTTTCGCGTTTTCTTCGGTAAATGGTGTTTCCCAATTTTGATTTCTAGCGTAATTTAATGCGGCTAAATCCTCAGATATTTTCATCATTTCAGATAATTTTTTCTGTGAAATTGTTTTTAGTTTTTTACTTAATTTCTCAGATTGTTCTAAAAATCGAGGTTGCGTGTGTAAATTTGTTGGTGCTTTACTTTCGAAATCTAAAGATTTTGCCGGGGAAATAATGATTTTCATTTATTGAATTTAAAAAATTAAATGTTGCTAACCGTAAACCATAAATATACAAATGATTGTAAAGTTTTCAAATAAATAAAAGCCTAAAAATTTATAAAACCATCTATAAAAACTATTTGCCTATTAAAAGTTGATTTTTTTTATAAATTCATACAACTATTCAGACTTTTAAAGGTCAAAACAATATAAGTTAACGAAACAAATTTGGATAAAGAGGCAGCGCTTCTTAAAAAGTTAAAGAACCCTGCACTAAAAGACATTGCTTTTAGAGAACTGCTTGATGTTTATCGAGCGTTTGTATTGGCATATTCGTAAGATTGTAACTATACGTAAAAATGCAGATGAAGTTTTACAAAACACGTTTATCAGAGCGTATAAAAACATTGCGAACTTTTAAAAAAAAAGCATATTACATACCTGGATGTATAGAATTTCATACAACCAATCTTTGCGTTTTATAGAAAACAAGAAGAAAATTTATGCTAATATTGATGAAGTATCCAGTACACATTTAGAAGTTTTATTTGAAGATGCCTATTTTGATAGGGATAAAATCCAAAATAAAACTACGAATAGTTCATGTGAAATATTTTGATAATTTGAGTTTTCGACAAATTTCTGAAATGCGATACATTTCTGAAAGCATATTAAAATCAACTTATTATACCGCCGTAAAAATTATTGAAGAAAAAATAGTGCTCTAAAATTCAAACTATGTATAAACAAATAGGTCTAAAGTATATTTTATGAAAAATCAACAGAAAATAACCACAAAAAAAACTTTGTAACAGAAAGTTTTATCGGCGATACTTCTTAAAGCACACAGCATATTTGGGAATCACTATTCCTGAGGGATATTTTACAAAATACAACATATTTTTATGCAGATGGTTCTGCCGGATTTACAAACTCGATAGATCCTAGTTTTGGTATCAGAAATGAAAATCGAATTTTTAGCACCACTATTTCTGCTTCCTATTTATTTGGTGCAGATGCGTCTTATCAATTAGTTTCAAATGGTTTTGTGAACTTCACTTTAAAAAGAACGTCGAATTTTTCACTGCGTTTAAGACCAACAATCAGTTTTATTATTGCCAAACAATCTTTAACCATAGAGCGCATTATTTCTACGAATCGACAAATAATCTTGGAAATAATCAATATTAATGTTTTCGATTTATTGAAGGCGCAAGTAAGTATTCCACTTTCTTTAAGCACAAAATTCTGGCTTTGAATTCGGTTATAATTTGAATTTTCCGAATGCCGTTTTGAAAGAAACAAAACTAAAAAGGACAGGTTTCTTTAGTTTCTCCTTAGGATATTTATTTGGTTTACAGCGATAACTTGTAAAATTGGACTCCAAAAATACTGTTTTCAGCAACGATGGTTATCTCTATTTCCATTTCCATAAATATAGAGCGCTAGTAAGGATATACAATCTTTAGCAAGCAACTCAAAAATCTAACCAATTTTCTCAATTTATTCCCTCTTTTTTATAAATCTGATAAGATCTTGCAAGTAGCTACAAGTCCTACAAAAAATTTATACTTTTAATATTGTTAAAGTTTAAAGGAGCATAAATTTAACAGATTTATTCTCTTTTTTATTTTGTATTTTAGTTGACTAAATTTTTTATTGATGAAAAAACTTTCCATGCTCTTTCTATTATTTGCAGTTGTGGCTTCTGCACAAACAGATTCAAGAATATATGATATTATAAATGCTGTTTCTGCAGAAAGAATTAAAGCAGATGTGAAAACATTAACAGCATTTGGCACAAGAAATACCTTCTCTGACACCATTTCCTCTACGCGCGGAATTGGCGCTGCAAGACGTTGGATAAAATCTGAATTCGAAACAATTGCTAACAATTGCAATTCGTGTATAGATGTTTTTTATCAAAAAGACTTCGTCACAAAAGAGGGGAATCGCAGAGTGCCCCATGATGCCTGGATTGTAAATGTTGTTGCGGTACAAAAAGGAACAAAATACCCTAATAAATATGTAATTATGAGTGGCGATATCGATTCTCGTGCAAGTGATGCGATGGATTTCACCACAGATGCTCCGGGCGCAAATGACAATGCATCAGGAATGGCAGGAACTATCGAAGCCGCACGAGTTCTAAGCAACTATCAATTTGAAAGTAGTATTATCTATGTGGGTCTTTCTGGCGAAGAACAAGGCTTGTTTGGTGGCGCAGGTTTGGCAAAGTATGCCAAAGATAAAGGTTGGGAAATTATCGGGATTTTAAATAATGATATGATTGGTAACATCGAAGGTGTAGACGGCGTTATTGACAATAGATCTTTTAGAATTTTCTCTGAGCCTGTTCCTGCAAATGAAACTGAAAAACAGCGCAAGATGAGACGTTTTTATGGTGGTGAAGTGGATGGGATTTCTAGACAATTGGCAAGATATATTCACAAAAATGTAAAAACATACATGCCAGAAATGAATCCTATGATGATTTATAGATTGGATAGATTTGGCAGAGGAGGGCATCACAGGCCTTTTAATGATCTGGGATTTGCGGGCATTAGAATTATGGAGGCCCATGAAAATTACACACAGCAACACCAAGATATTAGAACAGAAAACGGAATTGATTATGGTGATACTTTTGAGCATGTTAACTTCCCATATACTAAAAAACTAACTGCTGTAAATGCACTTAACCTAGCAAACTTGGCTTGGGCACCAGAAGCACCAAAAGAGGTTTTTATTGGCGGAATTGTAGAGGCAAGTGTAAAGTTAAAATGGAGCAAAGTTGAAGGTGCTAAAGGATATAAAATTTACTGGCGTGACACCACTTCACCAACTTGGGATAATGTTAGATATGTAGAAACTACAGCATTTACTTTAAAAGGAATTGTAATAGATAACTACTTTTTTGGAGTTGCTGCCGTTGGAGAAAATGGTCATGAAAGTGTAGTCGTTTTTCCAAATAAAATTTTAAGAAAATAAATACTTTTTAGTTTTACTTTAAAAAGAGCTTCTTGCGTTAAATAATGCAAGGAGCTCTTTTTTTTAAAAGTTCATTTCAGTTAAAGCATCGCAATTTATTATAAATCCTATTTATTAATTTATAAGATAAAACAATAGTTTTTATTTCTTAATTAATAGTATTACTATTATATTTGAATATAAAACTACCAATTATGAAAAATATAATTTTATTTGCCTGTTTATTCATTGTGAACATCTCTTTTTCCCAAAAAGATTCGAATACTTTTTCAAAAAAGGTTTTTTACAGTAATATTGAAGAAAACCACTATCAAGCGAATACTTTTAATTCGTTTGCGCTCAAAAAATTAACAGTAACAAAATCTCTAAAACCAATAAATAACTCAGAAGGCAAGTTTCCTTTTTATAGCAATCAAACTTTTTTACTAAATCTAAAAAATGAAAACGAAAGTGAAAGTATTCTTCCTCAAATAAAAACGATTACAAATAACAATCCCTTTATAAATTCGCTAGTTTTAAAAATTCTAAAAGATAAAAATATTGACCTCCTAGCATTTAAAAATAATATTGATTTTAACGGAGATAGAAACCTTAGTTTTTATAAAAATTATGAGGTAGATGTTCATAAATTAATCATTGCATACCGCCTTCAAAAAGACATAGAAATCCAAATAGGCAAAGATATTTTTAAATCTATTCATAAAATTAATAAATCTGAACTTGATATCGCATTATTCAACAATCTTAATTTAATTGTTTTTAATTTCTAAATGCGCTTGAAGGAGCATCTAAAATTATAAATTAAATTTTTTATTTACTTGAATACAGGCATTTAAAAATGCCTGTATTTATTCATTAAGTTTAAACACACTTTTTGCGAATTTCAACAAGTTGATAGCTTTCAATTCTCAGAAAACACAAGTCTACTCAATGAATTCAAACTTTCTCCCAGAACGTCTGTTTCTTATAAGTCCTTTAAAAA
>Ga0307488_10001554_pt1 | contig 19163 bp, 22 predicted proteins | sample SB02metaG_FD_202248 | JGI IMG/M metagenome (GOLD analysis project Ga0307488, IMG submission 202248) | Sea-ice brine microbial communities from Beaufort Sea near Barrow, Alaska, United States - SB 0.2 | ecosystem: Environmental > Aquatic > Marine > Coastal | place: USA: Alaska | collected... | reverse complement strand
ATATTAAGGTATATTAATTAATAAAGCAATAAAGGTTATGACAAAAACAGAATTAAAAAAACAGGAGTTAAAGAAAGTATTATCTTATGTAGAAAGTACTTTTGATTTAAATGATTTAGAAAGAGATTATCAGTACTTTACTTTTAGTACTGCCTTTAAAGGATCTCAATTATCAGGTCAGATTGATACTAGAGGGTTTGATGTATGTATTGAACAGAATATGAAGTTAGCTGGTAACGGATGGTCTAACGATGAGAGAACTACTGCTGCTCATGCTGCTCAATTGGAAGAGAGAATGAATGAAATGATTGGGACTTTTATAGGGTCCTAGTTGTTTCTTACCATTATAGTTCGTATCTTAAGGTATATTAATAATTAAACAATAAAGGTTATGACAAAGCAAGATTTTTTAAACGGTGAATCATTTTATCTTAAAGGTGATTACAGCAAGACTACTACTTACAAGATTTGCCATAAGGGTAGCTCATTAGAAAGAGAATACAGAATGACTAAAGATCTATCTAATGTATTACTATCAGATCATATATTCAATATAGAGAAGATAGGTACTAAGAAGGTTCATCTATATACTTTCCTATTAGGAAGAAAGATAAAAGATAGTATAAGGTATGATGATATGTTAAACGTAATTGACTTACATCCATCTATAACATAGAGTATAGAATCAAATTACATTTTAAGAAACGGATCCGGCCTAGTGCTGGATTCCTTTTGTAACATAGCCGGCAAGATTAGGTCAAGGTGATGGCATAGTGCTATAACAGTGACGGTATTGTTCCCTACGGTGTCGTGAGAGCAGCAGTGAGAGCCATACTAGGTTGCATAAAGCTTATAACTTTTCGATGTATAGTGGTATATATGTATATATTACTTACTTCTTATTAAAGAGTCCACCATATATAAAGGGTACACTAATGAAAATTACTACCAACCAATGTGATAGGTTAGCTTTCTCAGGAGTTGCTATCATAACTACCCCTACATAAAATTGTAAAACTACTAACATTAGGTATATAATACCTTTTACTTCTTTACTCATAATATAACCGTTTTTGTATTATACTTTAATATATGAACTTTTTGGCAATAAAGCAAGAGATCTTAAGAAAAAAAATTAGCTAGTTTTTCTCTATATAGGGGTTTTTATTAGTATGTCAAAGACCTTATAATATGTACTAGTGCCTATAGTAATAAGGCTATATATGGACGTACTTATCGTACTGGTAGTTTTACGGTGCTTACTCTATATTAATATACGAACTATTTATAGATAAACAAGCCTATAGTGCATAAATTAGATCCACATACATTATTCTCTATCTTTGAGCAAGGAGATGAACAGGTATATAAAGAGAACCATGTAGAGAACCTACTTGATAACCCTTATGTACTCATAGGAATGGTAGTGACAGGTATAGATAACTTCTACTTAATAGACCAGATGTATACCAATAAGCATCCAGAAGACTATGCAAGAGTGAGAGATACGGTAAAGCACAAGTACTTTGTTAAACTTTACAGGTATTTAGAGAGAGTAACACCAGTAGAGCTTGATGTAGTATATAGAGTAGGTACGGATTTTGAATTAGATAAATCTTTAGATCTTCTTAATGACCTCTTATTTTACTTTGAATCCATAGAAGAATATGAGAGATGCGGTAGAATAAAGACTTTTACCGACCTTTTAATGGAAAGAAAGTTGGAAACCCTACTATAAATTCGTATATTTAATTATAAAACGGTTATATATTATTATTATGTTGAATTTCTTTATCTCTTATTTCGGAATTGGATTACTATTATCACTAGGAACGAACCTTTCTCTATGGGCTTTTCATAAGCCAACACTTTCTATTGCGGAATCTTTAGCTACTATAGTTCTTTGGCCTTCTGTCATAGCAAGTTTTCTTAATAGTTACTATGGATACGAAGATAACGAAGATTAATCAAAGTCTAACATACTTACTCAGTACCCTCACAATATACACATTATCTGATAAGGCCGTAGGAGTACCAGTATAAGAGCATATAGATAATACTACTCTAGATAGACACTCTTCTTCGTATGGCATACTTTACTCAAGCGTCTCTACTCAATACAATATAAGAGTCTAATGAATATAATGGGAAGATAATGACAGAAGGGAAGAACCGAAGGGTCTACAACGCGGTGCGTCTTCGCGCGTTTGCGCGGCGGGCTGCGCTCTTTATAAAACCCACTCGCCTGCCAAAGAAAACAGCGATAAAAGTTGGTAACTACCGTATATTTTCTTATATTATATATATAAATAAAAAGGTTATGAATTATAAAAAATTATTAGTACTATTACTTACATGGACAATAGTATCATGTACGAAAGAAAATGTTAAACCTCCGTTATGCCCTGATGGTAATTGTGATGGGAGTGTATTTGCTCCATATCCTAAAGATTCTAACGGGTACTACCATGTTGATTTAGACTTTAGTAGTGAATACCTACCTAGGTTTGATATTTTTATAGAAGCAGATGATGTAGATCCGTTCTACTTCTATAACGATATGGGAGTTGTTCAAGCAGCTTTTGAATCTCAGTCTTTTTGGACGTTAGAGAATGGAGTTGAAGTTAATATTGTGCAGGAAACTACTATATATTTAAATAATTCTCCTCAGAATACAGAATATACACCATCATCTAGCGGTAGAAAGTGGGCAAAACGAATAGTAGGTCCTATTCCTCCAGAATTTATAGGGGATACATTAGTTATTAGAGCAGAAATATATTGGGATGGAGGTTCAAAAGTAAATTCTCAACTGTTTGTAGAAAAGTTTATTATAGAATAGTTGCTTTTCCGAATTTTTTTTATTACCTTAAAGGTATTATTAAAGTAATTAAAAAGATTAAAATATTAAAGTAATTAAAAATATTAAATTATTATATTAAAAAATAAATTATTATGAGATATAAAGAGAATATTATTAAAAAGATTATACGTATAGAATCATCCTTATCTAAGCTTAATTATTCTATAGGAACTAATGATAGAGAAGTTTCTTATAAACATTTAGATAGTCTTAAAGAGAATATAAGCGATATACTAACACTCCTTAACAGGGAAGAACAAGATTAAATTATGTTAACAGCAGAGCAAATACAGAAGAATTGGGATAAGCATTTAAAGATAATCAACCACTATATTACCGGTGAGCGAAAAGATAAGATTCTTTCTATGTTAGATAGTTTATCCGACACTTATATAATGGCTCCTGCTAGCGGTAAAGCTTGGTTTCACAATGCTTTTGCCGGAGGGTATGTAGATCACGTTAATAGGGTTGTTCAATACTCTCTAAAACAACATAATCTCTATAAAGAAATGGGCGGTACTACCGATTATACAGAAGAACAGCTAGTTTTCTCTGCTCTTTTTCATGATTTAGGAAAATTAGGAGATGGAGTTAGTCCAAATTACTTACCTCAAACCGATAAATGGAGACAAGATAAGCTATCTGAGAAGTATAAGAACAATCCTGATATAGATTTTATGTTAATTCAAGATAGATCTCTGTATTTACTTCAGAAATTTGGTATTCAATGTGATCAACAAGAATTTATCGCCATCAGAATTCACGATGGTGTGTTTGATAAAGCAAACGAAGCTTACTTTTTTAGTCATCAAGAGAGTTCTAGGCAGAAAACAAATATGGTTTCAGTCCTACATACAGGAGATTTCTTAGCTTCTAAAGTAGAATATGATTTATGGAAGAAAAACGGCGGTAATACTACCCCAAAAACTCAGAAAACACATTCTTCAACAGGAAAGAAGGTAAATTCCTCAGAAGGTCTAACTAATATGTTAAAAAACTTATAATATGAATATTCAACCAACTAATTTATTTATTGTAATTGGATTACTAGCTGTTGTAATTGTAGTTTTTTCAATAGCAATAAAGAATTTACTAGTAAAAGTAGAGAGGTATGAAGATGTTACCGTGGATCAAACAAAATATCTTCAATCAATATCAGATTTAATTAAAGATTCACAAAAGCACTTACAAAGTCTAGACCAAAAAGGGGTCTTTCAGTCGGATGATGAAGTCGGTTATTTTTTTGAACAAATGAAACTAGTACAAAAAGAGCTAGACCGATACATGCTCCCAGAAAATTATGGCAAGAAAGAAAAGTAAAGCTAATTACTTTACATCAGAGACAGAAGAATTTATTGTAAGGTACAACCTATCAGAAGATACCGAATATAGGGCTAGAATATTTACAGAGAATATATACATTCCCTTTTACAAGCTAGCAGAGAATATTATTCATACTTTTAAATTTTACTATACCGATGTAGAGCGTATAGAAGACTTAAAACACGAAGTAGTATCAATGCTATTAGAGGAGAAGATAATGAAATTCGATGCTACAAATGGAGCAAAAGCATATTCATACTTCGGAACTATAGTTAAAAGGTGGTTAATAAACTATAATAATAAGAACTATAAGAAGCTTAAACAGATTGGATCCTTTGATGATATGGAAGAATCCTTTGAAGGTAGCTTAAATATTAAACTCCCAGGCGGAATAACACTAAGTCAGTTCTTAGATATGTGGGTTGAAAGGACCTATGACCAATTAGATGACTTATTTTCTAAGGATAGTGAAAAAAGAATAGCAGATGCAGTCTTAACTATATTTAAAACAAGGTATGATTTAGATATATTTAAGAAAAAAGCTTTATATATTTACATTAGAGAAATGACAGATTGTGAAACTCCTCACTTAACTAAAGTAATATCTATACTTAAAGATGATTTCTACGAAATATACCATAGATATCATGAAAAAGGTAAAATTATAATAAAAGAACTATAATCTATTTATTATAAAAAAAGATATGGACTCAGATAAAGAAATTTTTAAGGGTAAGAAGTTATCTGATCTCTTTGGAGAAATCTACGATAATTCAAAAGAGACTAAATCACAAGTGAAAGGATTGATTGGAGAGCTGAAACCTCTTATAGAGAATATAGGAGATGCTACTTTACTGGTACCAATGATTAAAGAGTATATGGAGATTGGTGTTAAAAACGATGAACACTTAATAAAACTGGCAACAGTTATACAGAGAATGGAAGCTATTACAGCTAAAGGCGGAGATGGAGATATGTTTGACTTCTCAGACCTTCAAGATTTATTAGAAGAACAGGAAGAAGTTAAACAGGAAGTAGAAAATACCGCATCAGGTAGTATTGAAGAATAACATATATGGGCTTTAAACTTTCTTCTAGAAATATAGTAACAGACTCTAGCGCACTCTCTTCCAATGGATCAGGTACTACATCGGTATATGGAAGAGTTGTTGATATTATTTTGGATGAATCTCACCCACAGTATAGTTACAAAGGAGGATCTATAGCACTTAATGGGGTCTTTTATAAGCCAATTAATTCTAATGCAAGTGAGAAAGTCCCCTCAGCACTACCATTCGCTTTCCAAGGTGGAGTACATTTTAAAACTGTACCATTAGTAGGAGAGGTAGTTAAAATAGAGAGTTTACCTACTCCATCGGATAGAGACTTTACCGGCAAAACAAGGTCTACATATACAGCAATATTAAACATATTTAACAGCACTAATAGTAACTGTTATCCCGATACGGTAAATAATATTGGTATAGACATTACCCAGGGAGGTAAATTTAAAGAACTTGGAGATATAAACCCAATAGCTTCTAGCCCAGGAGATGTAGAGATAAACGGTAGACAAGGGCAGTCTATAAGATTTACAGGAGGTAAATCACCATCTAATCCCTGGATAGCATCAGATAATGTAGGCTTACCGCTAACTTTAATAAGTAACGGACAAAAAGAAACTGACAACGGATTTGTAAGTATCGGAGAAGATGTTAATGAAGACGCCTCTTCTATTGTATTAGCTTCTAACCACTTAATTCCGTTAACACAAGCTAGTACAAAAAGATTAGCTTGGGATGAAGAACCTACTTTAGCTAAAGAGTTTAAAGGTAATCAAATTATTATCAATGGCGGAAGACTTTATTTTAATGCCAAAGAACATGATATACAGTTATCTAGTATAAAATCTATTGGATTAAATACACAAGGAACTATAAACTTAGATTCAACTAGTTATATGTGCTTTGATGGACCTCAAATATACTTAGGAGAAAAAGCAAGGACAGCTAGCAATCAAAGAAAAGAACCAGTAATGTTAGGTAATCAAGTAGAGGGTTTCTTGTTGAATGTACTTAATCTACTAGAAGGAATGGCTGATGATATGGCAAGAGCAAGAACTGTAAAAAACCACCCCATACCTAGTTTAAATAAAAGAGGAGTACAGGCTAAACCAGTTATACAAAGCCTAAAAAGGTTGATCAATCCTAACGGTCCTTCAACTTTGAAATCTAAAAAAGTATTTACTGAATAATGGCTTTAAGATCTCAAATATCAGCTATAATAGCAAACCAATTAGGTAATATACAAGGACAGTTAGAATCTAGAATTCAAGAAGAGGTAGTTCGAATACTAAGTAAATTTGCAGGCGAATGTCCAACTGAAAAAGAATTAACTGATATTATAAAAGTTAGAAATAATTTAATTAAAGCTATCAACTCCTTTCAGAAAATTACTAAAAAATTTAGTTCTATTCCTAAAAAGCTAAAAGGGCCAGTGTCATTGGCTAAACAGATTATAAAGCTACTGAAGAAAAATCCCATACCTGTAGCAATAGGAATTAAACCAGCTAAAGATTTTGGAGGATTAATATCTGCTAAAAAAGCAGGTTACTTAACAAGCCAAGCAAATAGACTAGTAAAAACAATACTATTATTAGATGACCTTGAAGATGATTTAGCAGCTTGTAACAACCTTTTACAGGGCATACAGCCAAGTATAAATAACGTCAAAGAGCTTCTATCATCAGTAGATAAAAGTATCCAAGCTTGTGCAGAGGAAATAAAAGATGCTTCTAAGTTAAAACAGCTCTTAGCATCTACACAACCAGCAGAAAGTGAATCAGCACCAGGAGGAAGCGAAGGTAATAGTACTTACAGATCTCCATCAGGAGCTACTTATGTACTTCAGGTAGTAGAAGATAAATCAATAGACGCCCCAGCTTTAAGGAGACAAGCAGTTGCAATAGATACAAGAGGAATAGTAGTACTAAGAGGAGAGCCTTCATTTAGTTCCGATACAAATATACTACTAGAAGAAATAAAATTTAGAATAGATAACCAACTTCCATAACACAACTATTTATAATTATGAAACTAAATCAATTACGCACTGTAATAAGAGAAGAAGTTCGAGCAGCAGTTAAGGAGGAGTTGCAAGATATGCTTAATGAAGCAGTCAGAGTAGCAAGCATTCCCCAAACTGAAGGTAAACAAGTGTATAAGCCAATTGCAAAAGAAAGCATTTATGCTCCAAGTAAGCCGATTCATGTAGAGAAACAAAGACCTTCTCATAATAACCCAGTAATGGAGATGCTAGAACAAACTAAAGCATCAATGGCTGCCGGGGATTACCAGGATGTATTTAATGGTACAACCGATATGGTATCAAAACCTAATTTTGCTTCGTCGATGGCCAATCAGATGGGTATGACACAAGGCAGAGGAGCACACCCGGGATTAGATATATCACAATTCGACTTTGTAAAAAAAGCAGGAGCAGTATATAAAGCATCAGTAGAAATAGATAAAAAGAAAAATAGCTTTGCATAATGGCATATAATAGTAGAAGAATAAACCCACTAGATTTACAACCAAGAAAAGCAGTAGGCGTAGCTTTACCGTTTTCTGGTGCTGCTGTTTTTAATTCTACTTACCAAACTAAAGATGCTATAAAGACTAATATAATTAACTACTTCTTAACTGGCCAGAAAGAACGGTACCTTAATCCAACTTTTGGAACACAAATAAGAAGCTTGTTATTTGAGAATATAAATGATGAAATGATATCTAACCTAAAAGCTACTGTGAGAGAGGGGTTATCGATATACTTTCCTTCAATACAGACAACAGAATTAAGAATAGGATCTACCCCAGATACTAACACAGTTACATTATCACTAAAGTATGCTATCAAAGACACTAATATACAAGACGAGGTAGTAATAAATTTTGAACAATAATGAGCGAAATAAGAGATATAAAATACGTAGCTAGAGAATTCTCAGACTATAGACAGGAATTAGTAGAATTTTCTAAAAATTACTTTCCAGATAGCTATAACGACTTCTCACCTACATCCCCCGGAATGATGTTTATAGAAATGGCAGCTTATGTAGGAGATGTATTGTCATTCTACCAAGACACACAACTGCAAGAGACATTCTTACAGTATGCTAAAAACCCAGCTAACTTATATAGCATGGCGTATATGATGGGATATACTCCAAAATCAACAACAGCAGCTGAAGTAACTCTGGAGATAAGCCAAAAAGTAAGTGCTATCTCATCTACTAACGCTCCTAACTGGAACGACGCACTAGTGGTAGATGAAAATGCTATAGTAAATTCAACTTCTTTTGGTAATTCAAAGTTTTTTGTACAGGATAAGGTAGATTTTTCATACTCTAGCTCACTAGACCCCACCGATGTAGTAATTAGTCAAATATCTAACGGCATTCCAAGTGAATTTCTATTAACTAAAAAAGTTAAAGCATTTTCAGGAACAGTCAAAACACTAACTCAAACCTATACTACAGCAGAAAAGTTTTCAACTATCACCATTGAAGATAGTAATATTATTGGAGTTCTAGATGTTACAGACAATACAGCAACTCCTACAAATATTTGGTATGAAGTACCTTTCTTGGGTCAAGATAGTGTTTTTGTAGCACAAGCTAATGTAGGTGTTGATAAAGATAAAGCACCAAATACTATTCAACTTCAAGCAGCTCCTAAGAGGTTCGTTACTAGGTTAACATCACAAGGTTTTCTGCAAGTACAGTTTGGAGCTGGTACTGTTGGAGGAAGCGATACAGTATTTACTCCTAACCCTGATAATGTAGGTATGGGGACTAGTCAAGGTATTAACACGTTAGATAAGGCATATGATCCTTCAAACTTTACATACACTCAGACTTACGGACTAGCGCCATCAAATACTACAGTAACTATTAGGTACTTAGTTGGAGGAGGAGTTGCAGCTAATGTTCCCGCTAATACGCTCTCATCATTCACAGCAACTGCTACCTCGGTAGACGGCCTGGATACGTACGTAAACTCTCTAGCGTTTAACAACCCACAACCTGCAGCCGGCGGTAAAGACGGTGACTCAGTTGAGGAGATAAGGCAAAATGCATTAAGATCTTTTGCAGAACAAAAAAGAACAATAACACTTCAAGATTACACAGTTAGAGCTCTTTCATTAGATTCAAAGTTTGGAACTGTAGCAAAAGTCTTTGTAACACAAGATGAGCTATCTAGTACTAAATCTTCAACAGACTCCATAGTGGATAGTAATCCATTAGCTTTATCTTTATACGTACTCGCATACGATAATAATACTAAACTCATAACAGCAACAGAAACTCTTAAGCAGAATTTAAAAACGTACATGTCATATTACATGCCTATAACAGATGCATTGAATATAAAAGACGCTTTTGTAGTTAATATTGGAGTAAATTTTGATATTCTAGTTAGACCTAATTTTAATAGTAGAGATGTACTCTTAGCATGTAATAATACTTTACAAGATTATTTTGATATTAAAAAGTGGAATATTAATCAACCGATTAATATATCTAATATATTTAGTACCTTAGATAAAGTAGTAGGAGTCCAAACAGTAAGTAAGGTAGAAATAATAAATAAGACAGGAACTCAATACTCTCAATACGGATATGATATTAAAGGAGCTACTAAGAACAACATTGTATACCCATCATATGATACAATGGCATTTGAAATAAAATTTCCGGATAGAGATATTAAAGGAAGAACAACAACATTATAATATGTCAATATACAGAATATTTCCCGACAAAGATTCAATAATCTACTCAGAACAAAATACCAGTAACGCTGGATTAGATGAAATAGTAGAGGTAGCAGGGTACACCGGTGTTAACGATGGAACCGGCGAAGCATCACGTACTATCTTAAAATTTAGAGATAGTGATATAGATACTGTGATTAACAGTAAAATAGGAGCAAACGCTATAAATTCAATGAGCGCTAGTATAAAAATGTATCTTGCTGAAGCAGGTGAAGTTCCTGTTGACTATACGTTATATGCATATCCGGTATACATAGCGGGATCTGGAGATTGGGATAACGGTAACGGTAAGCAAGGTGATACCCCTGTAAATACAACAGGAGTAAGTTGGTTGTATAAAAACGCAGGTCAATTAAACGCATGGTCTACTTCTGGATTTACCCAATATACTACCGGTTCTTTTATAGCAGGTAAAGGAGGAGGAGGAAACTGGTATACAGCCTCTAATGGAGAGGATATGGAATTTGCCCAAACACATTCTATATCATCAACACATGATTTAGATATTAACGTAACCCCTGCAATTAAGCAGATATACCAAAACACTCTACCAAATAAAGGCTTTATAGTTAAGTTAGAAAACCAGTTTGAGTTTTACACAACAGCTTCAATACGGATAAAGTACTTTAGTAGAGATACAAATACAATTTACCCTCCATTTCTAGAATTCGCATGGGACGATAGAACATACAATCACGGGAGCTTACCTGTACTTGCAACAGATATTGCAACTATAGATGTAAAAAACAATAAAGGGAGATACCCTGATGTAGGTAAACAGAGATTTAGACTAACAGCTAAACCTACATACCCAGCTAGAGCCTTCACTACTTCCTCTGTATATCTTACAAATTACGCACTACCATCAGCATCCTATTGGGGTTTGAGAGATGAAAACACAGAAGAAATGGTAGTCCCATTTTCAACAGACTTTACTAAAATAAGTTGTGACCCAACAGGTCCTTTTTTTGATGTCTATATGGATGGTTTACAACCTGAAAGGTATTATAGAATTCTAGTTAAGACAGAACTGGATAGTAGCACAGTTGTAATTAATAATGATAATGTATTTAAAATAGTAAGAAATGGCTAGAGAAAGGATATCCATACAAAAAACTTCTTACAACTCAAATCAATATAATAACTTAATTGAAAAAGAGTTTAATACCTTTGTTGAACCAGAACAAGTGGTAGATAAAGATACACCAGAAGAACTATTTAGACTTTACGATAAACTCTACTTTAGTATTCCAGCAGAAGGGGAGAACGATTCACACCAATACCTAATAGAGAGAAGCTCAGAGTTAATACAACTGGAAAGTAAATCAGAAGATATACAGCCTTTATTAGATGAAATCGGTCAATTAAGACAGCAGCTATTAGATGCGAACCAACAAATATTTGAATTAGAACTAAATGACGAAAGTTAATTATAAAATACAATCTATAAATCCAACTGATTTAAGTGGATTTAGGGAACTGCCGAACGAAGACTTAATCTTAGTAACTTCTGCCGATATTGTGAGTAGTTTTATTCCCAATCAAAACGCAGTAGAAGTTTCCTACTACACGTTAGACGATGTTAGGTTATCAACTGTAGAGAACTACACTAGGTATTCTATCCTTTCTGGAGACAGAAATAACAACCAACCTGGTAATTCTGAGATTAGTATAGATGTTCTTGAAGACTACAAAGCATATGGTTTTGAAGGTGAGGAAATAAAGGTAGTTTATAACTTCTTAGATTTCTTATATACAAACACCCTATCTAAGCAACTCTTCTACATTGACACCATCTCTTCTGATAGAACAGAGGTAAGATTGGTATCTCTTAATTTAACGCCTGATGAGGTGTTAGAGACGACCAATGAACTTCAAGAAAGGATTAATAATGATACCTACAAATCTGATTTTAATATATCTTTTGGAAATAATTTATTTTATTCTATAGTTAATATAAAGTCACAGGAATATAAAGAAACCAACGCTGTAATCATTAAACTACTTCAGCCACTTCCTATACAAGTAAGTAATAAATCAACACTGAGCCTGGTAGAAAAAGTAGCCAATTCGGTAGCATACGAGGTAAATTTTACAGTAGAAGAAGAGAAAATAAGTGGACCTGTACTAAGAGGTGCTAATTTTACAGTAGAAATAGAAGAGCAGTCAACAGAACCTTCAAGTTACTACGATTATAATGAGTTATTTAGTTTCCCTGTTAATAACAGTAATAGACAACTTAATAGCCTCTTTAACGAAAAAGGAGCAGAATTAGGAATAGATTACACAAAGTACTCTAACTTTATTAACTTTTCATCAATAGAAGAGAGATTACGTAACTTTAAATATAAGTTAGATCTCTTAGAAGTACATCAAAATAACCTAGACCAGGTTGGAAGTAATTCAGCCCTAGCTGTTAATTACTCCGGTACAGGAGTTTCTGGAAGTGTGGAGTACTACACAAGTTTGGTGACCGGTATAGTAAATAATTTTGACCACTATGAAAGACATTTATTCTATAATAGCGGTTCTTCTTCTTGGCCGAAAGTAGGAAATAGTAAGCCCTACATAAACAAAACATCTACAACCGTAGAGGCAACCTCCTGGTATAGCGCAGAAACAACTAAAGCAATAGACTACGATGCTCAGAATCCAGATATTCTAATAAACACAATAGCATCGTACTTAAAAGAGGATACTACAAATGATCCTTATTTAATGTTTGTTCATATGATTGGACAACATTTTGATAATCTCTGGACTTATACTGATGCTGTGTCTAAAAAATACGATACAGATAATAGACTTAATGTAGGAGTTTCCAAAGATTTAGTAGAGCAATTACTCAAAAACTTTGGAGTCAAATTATATACAAGTAATAAATCAGTAGAAGATCTATTTAGGTACTTTACTGTAAATTCTTACGAACCTGGAGAAGAAAAACTAGATTTAAATAATCCTATCCAATCAGGTAAAGATCCCCTATCCCAAAACGATTACCAAAAAGAAATATATAAAAGAATATACCACAACCTTCCATTGCTTATGAAAAGTAAAGGTACAGAAAGAGGTTTACGAGCATTAATAAATTGCTTTGGTATTCCATCTGATGTATTAAAACTAAAGATATTTGGAGGACAGTCAGCTCAAAATACTCCTTTCTACGGAGGAGAACAAGCCTGGACCGGTTCATTAGATAAGGTGAGGGTAGATAATACAGGAAGTATTGTTGCAGGAGATACGTTATCCTTCTATACTCCTATAACTAGATTAGACGATAAATATACTCAAGATTTACATAGAATAGAGATTGGATTCTCTCCGTCAGATAATGTAAATGCCTACATAGTATCCCAATCAGCTTACCTTTTTCCTAATGAAAATTTTAATATAGATCAGTATATAGGAGACCCTAGAGGATATGAAACTAATAAGTACCTAGATTTATATAACTATGCTAAGTTAGTCTTTAATAATGTCTCAGCTTACAACGTTAAGGACTTCGTAAGATTAATAAAGTTTTTTGACAACGTTTTATTTAGAATGGTTAAAGATTTTACACCAGCTAGATCAGTAACTGATTCAGGGATAATTATTAAACCACACCTTTTAGAGAGGTACAAGGCTGAAGCACCGGTAATGACATGGACACAGCCCATCTTTTCCGGCTCAATATCAACAGCATTTATTTCAGGTTCAGACGGCGGTATATATAAGTCTAACGCTATAGGAAGTTACAGCACACCAGACGACCCAAACAATGCATTCAACAGAGAAGCTTCTACAGCGTACAATTTACGAAAAGCAAATCCTTTTACGGGTAGTTTAGGAGTGGCAGATTCTCAAAATTCAACGGTTTTATACAGGCCGTATGTATATTTAAATGAGTTTCATAAACTTAACCCAAATATACCTCCTCAAATCAGGAAATCGTTTAATGAAGCAAAATTTGATGGAGAGCTTGCTAACAGCTTCTTTAGTATAACAAATGGAGAACTAAATCAAGATAATCCTTTTAAAAATATAGATTACCCTACTATAAAATACGATACTCAATTTTGGACTAATATTCCCGATAGTGTATGTATTCTTAACTCCCCACCAGACTCATTTTTTGTTACCGGTTCTGGAATCTCTATTTATATACCATCTTCTGATATTTTTCAAGGAGACACACCCTACTACATTTATACTGGACCTGACGGAGGAGAACTCCCTAACGATACATTAGTAATACCTTCAACCGCCGATCAATACGAAGAATTCGAAGTTGTAGCAACACATCCAGATAACCCAATTCCTAACTCTATAACAGGTGAAGATACATGTGAAAGAAGTAGAACAGTAAAAGTTGTAAACTGTGAACTTGTTAGTCCACAAGGAAATTCCCCTGGCCTAATACAAAACAATCAGCCCTACAACCTTTTGAGCTGGTTCTTTGACCCACAGAATATTGATGAAGTTATAAATACTAATTTAACATTTTTTGTCAATGAAATTAATATTGGAGAGGTTAATGTTAATACTGTATCTTATAATGGAATCACGACAAATTTCTCTACGCCATATGGAGAACTAGGAACTCCAACTAATTACATATTTGAAAATATAGATGACCTTAGTAACCTAACAGTAACAGCAGCAGATGAATTTGATAATAACTGTAATTCATATATAACTCTTCCAGTTGATACCTGCCCTCTTAGAGATACTTTTGAATCTAATTCTGGAGCTGTACTCCCTGACAGAGCACTTATTCTTCCTACAATCGGTAACTTGTTCTACGCTTATCCATTTGGATTCGCATATGCCAACTCGACAACATTGTTCCAATTTAGAGTTCAAGTAATACTACACAAACAACTCGGTGTTGCACAAGAAGATCGAGAAGGACCATGGGGATTTACGGCGTGGTTTGATATTGAATTTGATGCTACTCCAGACAGTCCAGCCTGGTCTTTGGGAACTGCATCGGTAGTTCCGAATGCATGGACGGCCGATGTTGGCACGCCAAGTATTACTGGTGATATAAATCAAAATGGAGCTTCATTTCCACAAGTATTACAGGATCCTAAATTCCAAAATACAAACACGACTCCAAACCCTTTCTTAGATAATGGATTACCTATTCCTAGCTCTGATCCAAACAATAAATACTTTAACGGAAATTTTACTAGAGTTATACAATTTAGAGCTGTCAATAGTCTTTCTTGCGAGGTTGTTGGACAGGTATTTGGAATAGATAGAGGCGAAACTATTAGATCAGAAGTAGAATTTATATTCTTCTCAGGAACTTCAACCTTGAACAGTTATCCAGCTAATGCATGCATGCAACCTCCTGCAAACGATAACAACAAAAGAACAGTATATGTAGAGCACAGTACGGATGTAAGTCCTCCAACTCCTGCACAAGTTATAAGTAACGGCTTTACAATCTATGCTTCAGACACTGGTAATACCTTAGCCCAACAAGGCTATTATTTGTACGATCCTGCCGGCTCAGAGTATGTAAATGCTTGGTCAATAGGAAGAAGAGGAAGAGTATGGAAAGAATTTGCAGCTGATGGCATAGCAGGCGTTGCATGGGACTTTACTACAGAAACAGATATGGGAGTTTCTGGATTCTCTGCAGGAACGTTCTGGTTTAATACCGGCAGATTTATATGTGAAGGTCCAGATGCAACTGATGGTGATGGTGATGATGGTGGTGGTCTTGGATTAACAGATAGTATTGAAGAAGATGGAGATGCTAGTGGAAACATTGGCACTGGAAGCGGTGGAAGTAACCCGTATATAGGGGGACCTAGAAGATAAGATAATTAAAAACTAATAATAATAATGACTACTAGCGACTTTTTAAACCTGCACCTAATTGCAATAGGTAATAATATAAATTTTGGTAAATGGTTAAACGTTTTATACAACCCTACAGTGGTAGACCCAGTTACCGGTCTTACACAAGGTAGGATTGATGCAGTCACTGTAACTCAAGAATGCAAATCTTTTAACGGAAGTACTACATTAACTGATACCGATATAGATGAGGTACTAAACCAATGTGAAACTATTAGGCTTGTATTTAATAACGTAGAGTATGAACTTAATGTAGTAGATAAAGCGTTTTACGGTGGTAGCACAGGCATTAACTCATTTTTCTATTTTGAAGTCACTAGTGAAATACTAGTTCCTAATGTATTAGCTGGCGCTTTAAACAGTCCGGAACTTAATGTAACAGTCTTTTTTGAACCCTTCTTAAACGGTATAGCATTTGATTCCTCAGATTTTAATCCATTATTTAATAATGGGAGTATATTGAGAAAAAGTAGTTTAATAATGGAGGCAGATAGGGAAGCAGGACTTACTATACCAACAAACTTTAATGCAATAAAAACAACCTCAGCATCAAAAGCAGCAGTCCAGGATAGTTTTTATTCTGATACAGGGCTAATTAATGCTAGATACGTAGGGTCTAAAAGTACACCTGATATTTATGCAGGAGTTAAACCTTCAATCTCAGCTAGGCAATATCTAGGAGAAGTACATCCTCCAGATGCAAGTGAAGACGTGGTATGCGGGCTTACAGGTATTGAAAGAATAACAGGTAATTTTATACATACAGGTCCTGACAGAACACCTACATTTTCATCATCTTCTTTAGGAATTAAAACTGCTGCACAAGTACTAACAACTGACTCTAACTTCCAATATAACTACTCAGCTATTACAGGACAACAGACACCGGATATAGATGAAGGAGACATTATAAAAATTGACGGCAATAATAAAGAGTTAATAAGAGTTGTAGAACATAATAGATTTAATAAAATTATAAGAATACAAAGAGATTATATGGGACCTACCCCCAATCCAGACACAATAAGCGCCGCCACTCTTCTATTTAAAGTTGATAGAACAGATAATTATAAAATAGAAGACTTTGTCAGGTCATTATCAGCATTAAATAATTCACAAATTTATGTTGTTGAAACTAATATGGTTTTACATACAGATGACTTTGGACAAATTTATAGCGCTTCTGCATGTCCTGAGCCTATTAATACTAATTTTGCAGATGCACCAGGAGGTTAAAAATTTAAAAATTAAAGTAAAAAATTAAAAACAGATATTTATATTATATACAACAAATAAGACATGGGATATTTAGATAATTCAATAGTAACAGTTGATGCAATATTAACTAAAAAAGGTAGAGAGCTTCTAGCTAGAGGAGATGGCTCTTTTAAAATAACACAATTCGCCCTTTCAGATGATGAGATAGATTATACTCTATATAATCCAAGTCATCCTCTAGGTTCGCAATACTACGGTCAAGCAATTGAAAACTTACCTTTACTGGAAGCTTTCCCTGATGAAACTCAAATAATGAAATATAAGCTTACAACTCTTCCAAGAGGAACAGCTAGGCTTCCTATATTAGATGTTGGGTATACAGCTATCAGGCTTAAACAAGGAGCATCTCTTGCAATAACTCCTCAAACTCTAAACTACTTAGGTTCATCTCAAACATTTGAAACTGGTGGGTATGTAGCAACTGTAGCAGATGCTAGAGTATTCTCCACATTTAACGGAGTTGGAGTAAACACCCCCGAGGCAGAACGCTTAAACTCAACTACTACCTTAGGTACTAATGTATCTAAAACAGTAATAGGTACTTCAATTAATATTACAGGTACTACTGTGAATACTTTATTTGCAGGTCAAACAACTTTACAAACAACCGTCACAATTATAGGTAGAGACTCAGGAGCTAGAGTAACTATACCGTTAACAATTGTACAAGTAAATAATTAATAAGATATGTCATTTAAAAGATTAGACCCAGAAGATATTTCAATCAGTGCAGAATCAGTTGTTCAACCAGCATGGAGCTCACAAGCCGTATCTCTACCTGCAATATTTAGCAATCCAGGGCAAGTAGCAAGTAATACAGGTAATTTTTATATTGATGCTTTTGATAAAGCAGTATCTAACGCAACAGCAAGAGTTCAATTTTCTGTAGCATATGGTCATAAAACAGGACTAGGAAGTGTACCTTACAATTCTACAGTACTAACTAAAACTCCTACATCAACAATATATGGACAGTATAGAAATTTAGTATTTGGAGATGAAGAAGTAGATTTTACTTTTGGAGGGCAAACTTCTGATGACATATATGTAATTTCGATAGAAAGAGCTAGGTATAAAGAAAAACTATTTCCCGGAACTTTTAATTTAGCATTATCTAGCGGTTCATCAGCTAATACTATTCACTTAACAGATAATAGTAATGATATATCAACTGTATCTTATGTTGATGCCGGTAGGGTATATGATATTATAAGTGGTTCAAACGGAAGCAAAGGAACACTAGCTTCAGGTAATAACGTAGCTGGAGGAACCTACGGGAAATTCCTACCAGATGTAGGGCTTATAATTCTATCAGGAAAAGCTTTGAATACAAGCATAGCAGGAGGAGGGGTAAATATAGCTACTCAACTTTCAAATTCAGCAGGAGCTCAAAAAAACACGGACAAATTTTTTGATGTAATAAATAATGCAATGACTCTATCTTCTGCTGCAAACACTACCTTTCAATTGCAATCAGAAGAAACCATAAGCTCTAACTTTATTTTTGTTAGAGTAAGAAATGGAGAATTCAACTACTCTACAAACCCTTCTAATATTACATCATCAGGAGAATTGAGACATAATGTAATGATTAACACTCCACAAGCATACATTACAACAGTAGGAATGTATAACGACGATAACGACTTACTGGGAGTAGCAAAATTATCACGACCATTGTTAAAAGACTTTACAAAAGAAGCTCTGGTTAGAATCAAACTTGATTATTAATGAATGAGTGCTTACAAAAAATTCAATCAACAGGATGCTTATATATCGACCTATACAGCTCATAAGTCATGGGTAGTAAGTGGAAGTCAGTATAGAGAATTAGGAATAAACAATATAGTTGGATTATCCGGTTCTGGTGATTTTTATGATCTTACACCAGGAAATGTAATAGGAGGTAGTCAGATTACTACTTCTAGTACAGTTTATAATAGGAGATTAATCTACGAAAGTACACAACACCTATACTATTCCAACTTCGTTAACGGAGTTGTACCAACAT
>Ga0307488_10001553_pt1 | contig 19176 bp, 19 predicted proteins | sample SB02metaG_FD_202248 | JGI IMG/M metagenome (GOLD analysis project Ga0307488, IMG submission 202248) | Sea-ice brine microbial communities from Beaufort Sea near Barrow, Alaska, United States - SB 0.2 | ecosystem: Environmental > Aquatic > Marine > Coastal | place: USA: Alaska | collected... | reverse complement strand
TTTATATTATTATCATTAATATATTGATGAGGAAAATGAATTTTCTTATCAGGCACACCGTCAAGCTCTGGTATATATCTACGTATGAATGTTCCGTTAGGATCAAATCGCTCGCTTTGTCTGATAGGATTGAAAATTCTAAAGTAGGGTTGGGCGTCACATCCTGTACTCGATGCCCATTGCCAGCCGCCATTATTTGAGGCTAAATCACCATCAATTAAATGCTGCATAAAATACTGTTCACCTTTGCGCCAATCAATGAGTAAATGCTTAGTAAGAAAACTAGCCACCACCATCCTCAGTCGATTATGCATCCAGCCTGTTTGATTGAGTTGTCTCATTGCGGCATCAACAAGAGGGTATCCTGTTTTACCTTCACACCATGCCTCAAATAGAACATCATTATCAAGCCACTGAACGGCATCATATTTATCCTGAAAACATTGGTTTTTACTTAATTTTGGCTCATCAAACATTAGGTGGCGATAAAAGTCACGCCAAATAATTTCATTTAACCAGGCAAAATCTTTACCATCAGTTGCTATCAAAATATCAGGAGAGTGATTGAGCAAGGACCATAAAATATATCGTGGACTGATAACACCAGCCGCCAAGTAAGGTGATAAACCGGAGGTACCTTTAATAGAGGGCACATCCCTTACTTCATCATAACTACTGAGTTTGTTTTGATAGAAGTACGGTAAAGTGTTTTTTTCAAATTCAGTTGATAATGGCCAACTTTTGGAAATGCCTGACGTTGCTGGTTGAGGAGGTTGAAAAGGTTTGTCTATCGGCTTCTTGATGCCTGGTTTACCTAAATACTCAAAACTATATTGTTTGATATAATGCAACCACGCCTTTTTAAAGGGGGTGAATACCTTAAACATATTACCTGACTGATTCAGTATTTTCCCCTTCGGTGCCACCACGTCTGACTCGTAAAGCGTTAAAGGTATCCCCTCATCAATAATGGCTTGATCACGTTGTTGTTCGTTAAACTCAAGTTCACTATTGGCTATTATTTTACTGATATTATTGTTGGCACAGTATGAATTTATATAGAGCAATTGAGATGAGAAATTGTCTACCTCCACCAATTCAAGTTCTATATTAAATTGTATAAGTTCATCAACAAGTGCGTGGGCATGTCGTTTTATAAAGTCTATTTTAATTGGCGACCAATGGTGTGCTTGCCATTGTTGTGTGCAAATAAAAAAAATCGCTTTGCGAGGGTGTGGTGAACTAGGAAGGTTCAGATAATGGTGTAAGGCAGGATTATCGTGTGTCCTAAGATCATTACGAAACCAAAGCAAAAAATTCATTTGTTAAATATCATCTTTAATTGTTTTTTATAATTTACATATCTGAGTTTAAGTATTTTAGGCGTATTAATAAATACGCTTCTTGGTCAATATATTCGGGTAATATAATAAATGGTGGTTAATTAATGCAAGTAGCCTAACTCGTATAATGAGATCTTAATAACTCAATAGACCATGCTTCAATCCTATTAATAAATAAAGCTACCAATAGGATTGAGTAGCTTGTTAAGTCCCTGAGTAAAATGGAGTGCATCATTAGCTACCGTATAACATAAACAGCCATTTTGAGAAATTGGCTGATGTGTGTTAGTACCATCAAGCATAATAAAATCACCTTTTACGTATTGACCATTATCATCATGAAATGAACCAGCTAGTAACACAGTTAATTCAAAACCTTTGTGGGTATGTTCTGGCACACCGCCCCCAGGTTCAATATGTAATAAATTTGTATGAATTTCATTTTCATTTAATTGAAAAGCTGCCCGCGCTAATTTGCCAAACTGAGCCGTTTTACCCAGCGGCATACTATTTAGAATAATGGGTAATTTAAACGTTTTGTTTTTAAACGTTATAATTTTTTCAATGATAGTGTCTTGAAGTTCAACCTCGTTAGTTTCGGTGATACCTTCGATCATTTGATCAAAATTTATTAGAGGAATCTCTTCTCCATGATGCTCAACATTGAATCTATCTAAAAAAGTTTGATCAAAACTAATCTCGGCCGCTTGTTCAGTTAATTGATGTATTTGTTGTTGGCAAACTGGACACATGTCTGCGTGAATCGCGATACCCGCAGACAAGGAAGCCGGGAGGTCACCTTTGATAAAGGACTGTATTAACTCAAATGTAGGGTGGTGCTTAATCATGGTGTTGTCCTAATTGTACCTTGAGTTTGGCTAACGCTAAACGCAAACGGGATTTAATAGTACCTAAAGGTAAATTTAGGTGCTGGGCAAGTTGTTCTTGCGACATTTCCATCAAGTAAAAGCCCTTTACTACCTCTTGTTGGTTATCTGGAAGCGTCGCGATACCACTTAATAATTGTTTGCTTTCAAGGTGATCATCAAATGCTTCAGCTTCGCCTTGCGTACTTTCTATTATTGGCCAAATATCATCACTGAGGTTGTCTTCTTTATTACCTTTGATTTTTCTAAGTAAATCAAAGGTAACATTACGCATTACTGTGTAAACCCAAGTCGTTGATGCACCTTTATTTTCATCAAAAAGGTGAGCTTTGCGCCAAACATTACTCATGGTCTCTTGTACAACTTCACTTGCTTGTGTTTCGTTTGGGAATTTACTACGTGCTATTCGTTGAATTTTTGGTGCAAAAAAAGAAAACAAACTAGTGAATGCTTGTTTATCTCTTGTTTTGGCAACAGCTTTCAGCCATTGACTAAGTTGAACGTGATCTATTACATCTGGCATATTACAAGGTGTAGCCTCTATTACATTCATTAACAAACTTTTTTGTAGAGCTCCCATTATACCTTCTCCTAGCCAGACATCTAAATCTAATACGTCAATATAATGAAAAAGATCACATGCTTGGTTACTTATTAATAAATAATGGTGTTAACAAAGTCTTTAGCTTGTTCAAAATCATATTTATTAACCATATTGTTTTTTGAAGTATGCACAATAGGGAGTAACTCTAACCATCTTGCTACAATCCAAGCACCGTTCTCTTGGGGAATTTTTGGGTACAATTCCATTAACATATTATTCTTTTCAAAAACGTCTGAAAGCGACTTTGATAGTTTATCTATTGACGGGTCTGTCTCGATTAATGTTGTAGACCAATGTTCGAGGTGGGTAACTGAACTATAATAAAGGTCATCTGCAGATTTAGTCACAGATTGAAGTTCCACTAATGATTTACATTTAACATCAACCTCTAATATTCCATCTTTCCCTTGGTCAAAATTAATTATGTCAACCCAACTACCCCACATTTTATTAGTTAGCTGCTCTTCTTTACTCTTTAAACAAATAACAAAGCCTTGACCCTGTGCAGCCACACTGACCATTTTTAAATAACGTGCCTCAAATATCCTTAATCGTGTAATGCCTTCTGGCAATAGAAATACCGGTAAAGGAAAAATCGGTAAATGTATGCTTTGAGTGTTCATTTATGTTTCTCTTATTTTATCATCGGGCTTAATAGATAATAGGGACATACTAATGTATTGATCACGTTTAAAAAAAAAGCCCCCTTGAGAAGGGGCAAAGCACAAAGAAGAAATTAGGCTTTATTCATGAATTAACGGTTCAGTAGCATGAATAATACTTTTATTAACTGCAGCATCAACAATAGTCGATATTTCTACTAAAGAAGCTATTGTTTGTTATTTTTTAAATCACTATTTGTTTACAAAGTGACATAAAAAACAGATTAAATTTTGTATTAAAGTGTTTTAATTTTGTTTCACTCGATCTTAGTTACATTCATATACGTGATATAAATTAAAAAAGATCATAAAGTTGATGTGAAAAATAGAGATAATTTTTAATGATCTAAAGTTAAAAGTTGTGCGTATTGAATTTGTAAATACAAATAAGGGATTGATGATGAATTATCTTATAACCGGTGGTACAGGACTAATAGGTAAAGCCTTAATAGCTGCATTATCTCAAAATAATATTGATATAACTGTATTGACAAGAAATCCTAAGCAAGCGAAGACTCTACTCGGAGACCATCTCCATTTCATTGATACATTGACAGGCAAAGATATAGAAAATAAAGATGTTGTTATAAACCTAGCGGGTGAACCAATAGCAGATAAACGGTGGACAAACTCACAAAAAAACAAAATTTGTCAAAGTCGTTGGCAAATAACGCAACAGCTAGTTGAGTTGATCAAACAAGCTGAGGTACCACCAGGTTTATTTATTTCTGGTAGTGCAATAGGCATTTATGGCAGGCAAGATAATAAAGAGGTCAATGAAAGCTATAAGGATTTTAATAAAGAGTTTACCCATGATATTTGTCAAAAGTGGGAAGCTATAGCCCTCAGTGCATCTTCAGAAAAAACCCGTGTTGCTATTTTAAGAACTGGTATTGTATTAGCAAAAAATAGTGGCGCTTTGGCTAAAATGTTGCCGCCATTTAAACTGGGGTTAGGTGGGCCAATTAGTCACGGTAAACAGGTAATGTCTTGGATACATTATCAAGATATGATCGCAGCAATTCTACATATAGAAAAACATAAAGAACTTAACGGACCAATAAACTTAACGGCGCCATTTCCGGTATCTAACGATATATTTAGCCGAACATTAGCAAGCCAATTAAAACGTCCTTGTTTTTTTACTACACCGGAGTGTCTATTAAAAATATTATTTGGTGAAATGGCTGATCTATTAATATATGGCCAAAATGTTGTACCAACCAAGTTGCTTGACTCAGGTTACAACTTTAAATACCCGACAATTCAAGACGCTTTATCTGAATTAGTTAGTTGATCTTTTCTGTCAATTACTAACTATTATTAAAAGAAGAACATGTTTGATAGGGCGTTTCTTTATCAAAAAACAGGGTGACTTCTGCTACGTCAAGACCAAATTTTGATATGGTTGTTTTATTCATTACCCGGTAATCATCAATTTGATACATCCAGTCATCCATAGAAACTTGGTATGTATCATCTTCAATTTTAAGTAATAAATCGTAGGTAAATTGAAAAGCGAAGCCTTGATGCTTTCCTATTGCTGTACCAACAACATCTTCAGCTAAACCAAGGTAGCTACCATTATTTTTTTTGGTTAATTGCCAATTTCGGTAACTAATCTCACCATCATTAAAATAAAATTTTTCAGCTAAAGTACCTTCATTTTCATTCCAGGTTCCTTTAATTTCGACACAAAACTTTCTATTGACCTTATTGGTGTAATCTTGGACCATCCCCCAAGCAACGATATCTCCTGAAAAGTAACTTTTAATATCAAAAGGTTTTTTTTCTTCTGGATAATCAGCTAAATCAACTGAACAGCTGGCAAGGGTTAATAAGGTGAAAAGAGTAAATATAATGCTAATGATTTTATTCATGGTTAGTTTGACCTAATAATTGTGAACGTAACTTTGGTTGACTTGTGTTTTTAGCGAGCCAAATATCTAGAAATATTTGACCAAACCTTGGGTCATCGACACGACCGATGTAATGTTGATTGAAATAAAAATGGCTCGTTTTGTTTGAAATAAGTAACGATAAAGTGTCACCTACAGTAATATCTGGCCAAATAGATGCTAATTTTGGTAAAAAACTTTGATAGCTTTCAATAGGTAAACCTAAATGTTGCCATTGTTCAACAGTACGATGGATTAGATCCTTTTTTGAAATGTCCGTCATATAGTTTATTTCATAAATCAGTTTTTCATTATTATCAATGGGGTATTTACCTGAAGTAGTCAGTAACCTGCTTTCATAAAGGTCCCAAAACAAAAACGAAAATGTTGTTTCGCCAACCGCATGAAAAGTGAATTGCTCGTTTAAGTGCTTGAGACTAGTCTTAGGAACACTTTCATTAATGGGTGTTGAAGCAAATAATGGGGATGAAGCGAGGGCGACAATGTATATTAACTTAATCATAGTTAACCTCTTTACCAATAAAAAACAACTGTAACTTAAAAAACAAAACAAACAATGATGCCCAAATCAAGCTTAAAACAAAATAGGTTGTTATTATTGGCTGGCCAAAACTAACGGCTTCAAATTGATGACCCGCAATGTAACTTAATGGCGCGAATAGTCCGGCTAATATTTGCAGCCATATAGAAAGACGAAGAAACTGTAGACTGTGGGATATCGTGGTGGCAAAACTTGCCCATAACAACATTAACCAAAAGGGAATATGTACGTCTTCACTAAAGATGAAAAAATCAAAATATTGTAATAAAGAATCAATATAAATGCCTATTACACTAATAAGTAATATAAAAAATATTTCTTTGTAACTTTTTATAAAGAATAATAAATGAGCGCTCAGCATTAACAGGGCTATTGGAATAAAAGCATTACCCCAATAAACTAAGCCAAACCATGCGATATTAAAACCAATTATATTTTTCATAGGTATAAATATTAATTCCATTGTATTTGTATACGTATGAAAAATTGATAAGGTTTAATTTTATTTGAAAAATAAGTTAATTTGATTTTAGTCACCATTTATATAACTATTTTTAGCTAATATACGTTGATGATTCAAAAAGAACTTGGAGGTACTGCCAGAGCATTGAGCTACGACAATACCTTTTTCGTGTGTCTAATGGCTGTCGTTAAACTGAAGTGTTAATTTGGCCAACAGGCAATCGCTTGCTCTAAAGTAAATTTACCCTCAAGTAATGACCGACCTAAAATAACCCCGCTAACACCTGTTGGGATAAGCGCCTTAATATCGTCAAGGCTGCCAATGCCACCAGAAGCTTGCCAAGCAATACTTGGGTACTTCTCGCATAGCTCTGAATAAAGGGCAACGTTGCTGCCGGTTAAAGTGCCATCCTTTGAAATATCGGTGCATAAAATATGCTTAATGCCTGCATTAATATAAGCATCAAGTAAATCTTCTAAATTAACGCCACTATCTTTTATCCAACCATGGGTTGGCAGTGTTTTATTACCTTGTTCATCAATTTTAATATCAAGAGCTAAAACAATTTTTTCACCACCATATGTGCCAAGCCATGCAAGAACCAATTCAGGTTGTTTGATCGCTAATGAACCAATAACAACACGATTTACTCCAAGTTCAAGTAGTTGTTCAACATCTTCTTTACAGCGAATACCACCACCTACTTGAATAATCATAGAGGGATGATTCATCACGCTTTTAAGCGTTGATAGTTGACGTTTAGTACTATCTTTTGCCCCATCTAAATCGACAAAGTGCATTACTGTTGCACCAGCTTCACTGTATGCTTGTTGACGTTCTTGCACCGTATATTGATAATTGGTTTTTTGGTTGTAATCGCCCTGAAATAAACGGACCACTTTACCATCAATTAAATCTATTGCTGGGATCATCATGAGTTTTCTAACTCCAAAAAATTCTTAATAATTTTACTGCCTAATTTACCCGAACGCTCAGGATGAAATTGACATCCAATAAAGTTATCTTTAGCAATTACCGCTGAAAATTCACTACCATATTGACAATTTGCCAGGGTGTATTCACTGATAGGTGCGGCAAAACTATGAACAAAATAGAAATAATCTCCAAGGGCTATGCCATTAAAAACAGGATGGCTAACCAACGTTGTTAGTGTGTTCCAACCCATATGGGGTAAACGATTACCATGCGCTTCTAATGGTGTAACTTTAGTTGGGATTAACCCTAGGCATTTAATAATATCACCGCTTGAGCTTTCAGTTGATGACTCTGTCATTAACTGCATACCTAAACAAAAACCTAATACCGGTTGTTTAAGGTTTTGTAGTGTTTTAACTAAACCTTTTTCAATAATATTTGCCATTGCATGTTTTGCGCTACCAACGCCAGGTAATATAACTTTATCAGCTTGTTTAATCACATTGATATCGTCACTAATAATAACGTTAAAGCCTAAGCGCTCGATGGCAAATTTCACTGAAAATAAATTAGCGCAACCGGTGTCAACAATTACATTAATTTGCTGTTGAACATTTATCTTCATTACAGGGTGCCTTTTGAGCTGGGTAATACATCACCTTTTACGGCAATAGCTTGACCCAGTGCGCGACCAAATACTTTAAATAAACTCTCTACCTGGTGATGACAATTGCCTTCAGTGGTTGATAAGTGCAAAGTGATTGCCATTGAATCGGCAATAGAACGGAAAAAATGACTGACCATTTGTGTCGACATTTTTCCTACTATGCTGTCAGTAAAGTCAGCATCAAATTCTAGCCATGGGCGGCCCGATAAATCGATAGCACATTCCGCGCGGCACTCATCCATCGGTAAAACAAAACCAAAACGGGCAATGCCACGTTTATCACCAAGGGCTTTTTTTAACGCTTGGCCTAATGCAAGTGCGGTGTCTTCAACACTGTGGTGCTCATCAATATGATAATCACCAGAAACACTACATTGGAGATTAAATCCACCGTGAGTTGCTATTTGATCTAGCATATGATCAAAAAAACCAAGACCGGTATCAATGCTACTGCCACCGACTTTATCTAAGTTCACCGTGACTTTTATATCGGTTTCTTTAGTCGTACGGATAACGGTTGAGGTTCTTTTTTTACTGGTTAATAGTTGCTCACTAATATCAGCCCAGTTCAAGTTTTTACGGTCATATTTGATGCCAATAATACCCATATTTGCTGCAAGTTGCATATCCGTTTCGCGATCACCAATAACAAACGAATTTGAAAAGTTAACTCTACCTTGCTGTAAGTAATCACTGACAAGGCCTAGCTTAGGTTTTCGACAACTACAGTTGTCATTGTCAAAATGAGGACAAAGTAAAACATCATCAAAAATAACACCTTGAGAGCTAAAAATGTCCATCATTTTGTTATGGGGTAAATCAAAGTCTTCTTGAGGGTAACTTTTTGTGCCTAACCCATCTTGATTCGATACCATTACCAGTTTAAAACCTTTGTTTTGCAACGCCAATAATACCGGCAGTACTTTGGGTTCAAAAACTAATTTCTCTAAGCTATCCACTTGCTTATCGCTAATAGGTTCTTCAATTAAGGTGCCGTCACGGTCGATAAATAAAATGTTTTCTTGTGCCATAATTATTCTCTATAAAAATTTCTGTAAAAAATGGGTAAAGTATTCGGTTAACAATAAAATTTTACTTATTTGTCGAAAGCTAAGGTAATTGTTTGTTTTAATAATTTTAGCTCACGCTCGCTTCCAATGCTGATACGTAAACAATTAATCAATTGCACTTGCTTTGATTGATCACGAATTAATATTCCTTGTGCTAATAATGCAGTAAAAATAAAGTCTTTGAGTGCAACCGTGCCCACTTCAAACAACACGAAATTAGCATCACTGTGATGTACTTTTTCGCACCAAGGTTGAGCATCAAGCCAAGTGGCTAGTTGTTGACGCAAGAAGGTGGTCTCTTCAACACGAATGCTTACTTGCTTTAAGTTTTCATTAGCGAGAGCAATACTGCCTATTTGAGCGACAGGCGAAGAAATAGGATAGGGGGCAATAATTTTACTAAGCATATTAATAATATCGCTATTAGCAAGAGTAAAACCACAACGTAAACCAGCCAGAGCAAAGGCTTTTGATAAGGTTCTTAGTATCACTAAATTTTCATATTGCGCTAGCCAAGGAGCAACAGAGTTTTTAGCCGAAAATTCAATATAGGCTTCATCAACTACGACAATGGCGTTGTCTTTGAATAACTCAATAGCCTGTTTTATTTGCGCTTGAGGTAATAAGTTACCCGTAGGGTTGCCCGGGGAGCAGAGGAATACCACCTTAACTTTTCCTAAGTTAGCTTTTAAGCCTTCGAGGTCAAGTTCATTCTCGATTAACGGGACTTTAACAATACCCGCACCATGACTTTCTGCACTAATGGCATACATTCCATAAGTGGGTGGACATATTAATATATTATCTTGGTAGGCTTTACAAAAAGTTCGGATTAACAGCTCTATGCCTTCATCTGCGCCTCGCGTTGCTAAAATATTAGTCACAGGTTGTTTAGCATAGTCACTATAGGCTTTTAGTAACGACTCAGGTTGAAAGTCAGGATAGCGATTAATACTATTACCATCAAGTTGATAAATACCTGGCCCTGATGCTTCATTGGCATTTAGCCAGACTTTATTGGTTGCATCATCCCCACTACTTGAAAATAATCGACGGGCTGATTGATAGGGCACCATATCGATCAGCTCTTCTCGAGCGAGTTTATCGGTAATTGAATTGCCCTTTTTTGCATTGGTTGGCATAATTAACTTTCCTCAAGACGAATAGTAACGGCACGTTTATGAGCATCTAAGCCTTCGGCATCAGTCAATTCTGTAATACATTCAGCCAAACTAGCTAAGCCTTCTTTCGTCAGTTCTTGTATAGTATAACGACGAGAAAAGTCGGCTAACGATAGGCTGCTGATTACTTTTGAATAGCCGTAAGTGGGTAATACGTGGTTAGTACCGCTAGCATAATCACCGGCAGATTCTGGGGTGTAAGCGCCAACAAATATTGAACCAGCATTACGTAAAGTCGGCAGTAAACTGTGTGGAGTCTCTGTTTGAATAATTAAATGCTCTGGACCATACTCATTTGATATTTCTATGGCTTGACTTAAATCTTTTGTTAAAATTAGCCGGCTTTGTAATAATGCTTGCTGAGCAATTTTTTTGCGGCTCAATAAAGCAACTTGTTGGTTAAGCTCAGCTGAAACATCACTGATTAAACGTTCGCTATCCGACAGTAAAATTACTTGACTGTCTGGGCCATGTTCAGCCTGAGATAATAAATCAGCGGCAACAAACGCCGCACTGGCTTGTTCATCAGCTATTACTAATAATTCTGAAGGACCAGCTGGCATATCGATAGCAAAACCCGGTACTTGCTGTGAAAGCTGCTTTTTAGCTTCAGTAACAAAGCGATTACCTGGACCAAAGACTTTATGGACTGCTTTAATCGTTTCGGTGCCATATGCAAGAGCAGCAACCGCTTGTGCACCACCTACCGTATATATTTCATCAATACCACAAATATCAGCAGCGACTAATATTTCATCTGCCAGTTGACCATTTTTATTAGGGGGGCAGACTAAAACTGTACGTGAACAACCGGTAATTTTTGCCGGAACGCCCAACATTAATACTGTTGAGGGTAAAGGTGCACTTCCTGCTGGAATATATAAACCTACACTATCAATCGGTTGTGTTTTTAAAATACAGCGCACACCAGCGCGAGTAGTCACATCGATGTCAGTAGGTTTTTGTGCATCATGAAAACATTTAATTTGTTGATAAGCGGTTTCAATGGCTTTTAAACGTTTGTCTGTTAATGCCAACTTCGCTTGCTTAATTTGATCTTTTGTTACTTTCAGTGTGGTTAATATAACCTTGTCAAATTTTTCAGTTAACTGAAAAAGTGCTTGATCACCTTTTTCTCTAACTAAGGATAAAATATCAGCGACTTGAGCGGACAAACTAGCACTATCATTAATGGCAGGACGAGTAAGTTTTTCTTGTTGCTCGTCTGGTGAGAGTAAAGACCAATTAATCACTGTGGCGTTAGTATTTTTTTTAGCTGTTATTAAGGAATTAGACATAACTTATCCCATCATCTTTTCAATCGGCATAACGAGTATTGAGTGACAACCTAACGTTTTTAGTTGTTCCATGGTTTCCCAGAAGAGAGTTTCAGTAGCCACTACGTGTACCGCCACCAAATCATCACGCTCTGCCAAGGGTAAAATTGTCGGTGTTTCAGTGCCTGGCATCAGTGCGCTTACTTCACTAATTTTATCCTTTGGTGCGTGCAACATAATGTATTTACTTTCTTTCGCCTGCATTACGCCTTGAATACGGGGTAATAATGTATCTAACATTTTTTGTTTTTCATCACCTAGTGGAACAGTGGATTGAATTAACGACGCTTTAGAACGAAAAATCACTTCAACTTCTTTTAAACCGTTAGCTTCTAATGTTGCACCTGTTGATACTAGATCGCAAATACCATCAGCTAAACCAACTCGAGGAGCCACTTCTACAGAGCCTTTTAATAAGCAAAAATCAAGTTTAATGCCTTTTTCTTTGGCAAACCGATTGAGTAGTTGTGGGTAAGTCGTGGCAAAGCGCAAACCATTCAAACTTTCAATGCCTTTATAATTAAATTCTTCGGGCATGGCGATAGACAGGTGGCAGGCGGCAAAGTTTAGACCCGTTGTGCGAATGTAATTGGCTTTATTACCTAACAGTTCACGTTCTAATGCGGCTTCTTCTAAGGTATTGTCACCGACAATACCTAAATCACAAACACCGTCCATAACAAGGCCTGGAATATCACTACTTCTAACACGCATAATATCAATAGGCATATTAGTGACATGCGCTAACAAACGACGATCGGTAACGTTGAGCTTTAAGCCACAACGTTTAAGTAAATTTTGGGTATCTTCGCTTAATCTTCCTGATTTTTGCATGGCGATGCGTAAACGTGGTTGAGTAGTCATCTTGTGTTTCCTGTCTAAAGTCTTTAAATTTATAATAGTTTATCTGTTTTCATTAATGTTTCGCATGTATATACAATTTTAAGTACGGTAAAATGCGAAAACCCCCGAGAGAGTTCGGCTCTTTCGGGGGTTTAGAATTTGGTGTAAATTTAACTAATCCATTGAAAGGCCAATAGCCCCCCAGCGAATATACCTGAGTGGCTAATTCGTATGATGGTGATGATGTAGCGTGTTCAGGTTGTCAGTCATAATAATCTCGTTAAATATGTTTCTCGCAGCTAATAATGACAATATAAAGTCAATACATGCTCAGTGGTGTCCACACTACGAGGAATATCACTAGCTCGCAAGCTTTTATTATCTATCTGTTATTACAAAAGTGTATATGATATTAAAGTTTGTTGATTTTTTTCCGATAATTAGCATATTAGGGGATTAATTAACTTTAAATCGGGGGGGATTATCAATGGATATTTTTACTACACAATTAACACGTGTTGTGCCAGTGCCAATTAAACCTACTAACCTAAAAGTTAAGGCATTATTAAAAGAGTCGGCGGCAAGTGAGTTAAAAGAAGATGTTGATCATTTGGACAATCACAAAAATTATGTTATCTCAGTTAGCGATCATCAATCTCATCAACAACATAAAGATCAAGCTTGGCAAGACAAACCAATAAATAAAACAAAAGATAAAAATCAAAAATCAGTGATTACTCAAGGGCAAGATCGCAAACCGCATCTTGATATATTTGTATAAACCGACAATACAGAGCGTTAAAAGTCTTTCAATGCGTTAAAAGCCGATTATAATAGCGCTTAATCTCTTATTAATGAGGTGTTATTTACCCTCATTTACTTACACTTAATATAAGCTTATCAATAATAAATGACACCAATAGAAATAGCTTTTTCAATAGATGGTTTATTAGCTAAGGCCATTGATGGTTTTTCTCCTCGACAAGCACAAACAGATATGGCTATCGAAGTTGATTTTGCTATAGAGAAAAAGTCGTCATTAATTGTTGAAGCAGGAACCGGTACCGGTAAAACTTTTGCCTATTTAATTCCTGCATTGCTTAGTGATAAAAAAATCATCGTTTCAACGGGCACTAAAAACTTACAAGAGCAATTATTTCATAAAGACCTGCCTCTCATTCGTAAAGCGTTGGCAAGTAATGCTCAAATGGCTTTACTAAAAGGGCGTGCTAATTATTTATGCCGTTATCGACTCGACCAATTTCAAGAAACCCGTGGGCAACTTGACGCTGAAACTTTAACGGACTTAGTGAAAGTTAAAACATGGTCAACCAGTACCCAAAGCGGTGATATTGGCGAGTTAGTTAGTGTGCAAGAAAATTCAGCTATTTTTCCTTTCGTTACCAGTACCGTTGATAACTGTTTAGCTAAAGATTGTCCTGATTATGACGATTGCTACCTTATTAAGGCTCGAAAAAAAGCGATTGATGCTGATCTAGTGGTGGTCAATCATCACTTGTTTTTTGCTGATATGGCCCTAAAAGATACTGGTTTTGGTGAATTAATACCAAAAGCAGATGTAATGATTTTTGATGAAGCACATCAAATTCCAGATATTGCCAGTGAATATTTCGGTGAAGTTTTTTCAACACGCCAGTTATCTGAGCTTTGCGTCGATGTGCTGCAAGTTTATCGAACCTCTCTAATGGATGTTAAACAGTTAGGCAAGGCAGCTGAAAAGTTACAAAAAACCGCACAAAGTTTTAGATTATTGTTTAATTATGACCCCGAGCGAGGTAATTGGCGTGAAAAGGCAAAACAGTCGCTATTTATAAAATGTTTCCAAGACCTAAAAACAGATCTCGATTTTCTTTATCAAGTAATAAAATTGTGTGTATCTCGTAATGAAGCCATTGATAATTGTTTTGAACGTGCGATAAATTTACTTAATAAATACGATGTCATGGCAAAATTTGATGATTACAGTATGAGTTTTTGGTATGAAACTACCCATCGGCATGTTGTGTTACATCAAACACCGTTAACGGTTGCAGAAAAATTTAGTGATTATGTTAAAGACTCTGGCGCGGGTTGGATTTTTACTTCAGCAACACTGGCTGTGGATGGTAAGTTTGAACATTTTGCCAAACACTTAGGCTTGCAAAACGCAAAAAGTTTACTGTTAGACAGTCCCTTTGATTACCAACAACAATCACAACTCATCGTTCCTCGTTACTTACCTGAAGCGAACAATAAAAATAGAGCCTTGGCATTGTCGGAACTTGCTATCCCTTTAATAGCTGCCTGTAATGGTGCTTGTTTTATGTTATTTACCAGTTATCGAGTAATGAACCAAGTAGCAGAACATTTAGCGGAAAAAATAGATAACCCCTTATTGGTTCAAGGGCAGATGGGTAAAGGGAAATTATTAGCACAATTTGTCGAAGAACCACAAGCGGTGTTATTGGCAACTGCCAGCTTTTGGGAAGGTGTCGATGTGAGAGGCGATAAACTTACCTGTGTTATTATTGATAAATTGCCTTTTGCCTCACCTGACGACCCATTATTACAAGCAAGATGTGAAGAAGTTCGGCGTCAAGGTAATGATGCCTTTAGTCAAATTCAGCTGCCTCAAGCCGTTATTGCTTTAAAACAAGGGGTAGGGCGGTTAATTCGTGATATCAGCGATAAAGGAATTCTAGTTATTTGTGATGATCGTCTTGTGAACCGCCCGTATGGCGAAGTATTTTTGAAAAGTTTACCCATAATGAAACGTAGCCGTGACTTAGATCAAGCCGCGCAGTTCTTGCAAGATATTACCGATTAGTGTAATCAATTTTAGTTTATTAGTTAGATCAAAAGAAGAGAGAATTAGGTGAATTATTTGGCTTTAGATGCTTCAACAGAAGCTTGCTCAGTTGCTTTACAATTTAATGATGAAGTTTTTAGTCGCTATGAAGTGTGCCCTCAATCACACAGTTTACGTTTATTACCAATGATTGATGATGTATTAAAAGAAGCCGGCTGTAAATTAAGCCAGCTTGATGGCTTGATTTTTGGTCAAGGCCCTGGCAGCTTTACCGGTGTTCGTATCGGTATTGGTGTAGCTCAAGGCTTAGCTTTTTCAGCTAATTTAAAGCTTGTCGGTGTATCAACACTGCAAACTATGGCGCAATTAGCCTATATAAATCATCAAGAAACTGATGTGATTGCGGTAATTGATGCACGCATGTCTGAGGTTTATAACGGTTACTATGAACTTGACGAAAATAAGATTATGCAACCTAAAATTAATGAAGCGGTGACAGCACCAAGTGAAGTTAAGCAAAGATTGTTAAGCGTTGTTGAAAAAGCTTACGGTGTTGGTTCTGGCTGGGATGCATATAAAGGTGACTTAACGAGCTTGAAATTCAATGATGACTCGCCAGAGGTTTTATTTCCTGAAGCAAAAGCTATGTTAGCAATAGGTATAGCAGCTTTTAATAGAGGAGAGAGTGTATTGCCTGAAAATGCACAACCTGTCTATGTAAGAGATACAGTTTCTTGGAAAAAATTACCAGGAAGAAAATAAATATTTTTACATTTGACTAAAATTTGTTAAATTAGAGTTATGAAAATACAAAATTCGCCGGCTAACTTATCGATTAACAGTCAGATAAGTCATAGCAAAAAAGTACAAGGTTCCGTTGAACATCAACGGGACATTAGCCGAGTGCAATTTACTAAAGATGAAAAATCACAGGGGAAACAAAAAGATCGCTTAGATATTGACCCTCATACTCTTGATCTTATTCAGCAGCAAACAGCCCAAAAAATCAATCAGCAAACAGCTCAGTATACTAATTATGATCAGCCAAGTGAGCAAAACTATACGGCCATATCTGCTTATCAATCTGTTGAAAATCAATCTCTACAAGATAATATTAAGCAAGTTTTTGGAGTAGACCTACTTGCCTGATTCGCATTCTTATTCTGCGCCTCAATTTCAATCACTTTCATTTTTGCAAAAATATCAGTTTTGGTTATTTCTCATTGCTGGCGCTATTATCCGACAAATTCCTATCATTTCTATTCCTTTTAAATGGTTAGAAAGCTACTTCCATGAAATTAGTCATGGTTTAGCTGCAATTGCTACTGGCGGCACTATAATTAATATTCAATTATTTGCTAATGGCTCTGGTTTATGTACTACACAGGGCGGCAGTGCTTTTGTCATTAGTTTTTTTGGTTATACTGGAGCTATTCTCTGGGGTGGATTAATTTATAGCCTTGCTGGTCACCATCAAAGGCTTGCACAGTTTTTCTCTGGTTTTATCATCTTTTTACTGTCTGCTTCTATTTTACTCTGGGCAAGAGACATATTAACTATTATCATTTTAGCTTCATTGTTAACCATGTTTATTATGACAATGCAGCTTAAAAAGCTAACCATACTGCAAAAACTTGTTCAATTACTGGGGATTATCGTTCTGCTTAATAGCATGTTTAGCCCTTTATATCTTTTAGATGGCAGAAATTTAGGTGATGGTGCCACACTCTCAGCATCGACGGCAATTCCAGAAATATTATGGGTAACAATATGGTTGAGTCTTGCTTTGGTAATGTTATTTTTCCTCAGCCGAGTAAAGGCAATAGCTCAACGCTAACGCATTAGTCATTCAGCTCCTAAAGTGACTATCTGCCAAAAAAAAGTTGTATCAAAAAAAGTGTCAGAAATTTATATGTCCGCAATTGAAATAGAAGAAATTTGTTATGATATCGGTGTATTATCGCTGCATGGTTTAGCCTGTGGTGATGACGAAGATGAAGTGGTTTTGTGCTTACATGGCTGGTTAGATAACGCGGCAAGTTTTACGCCTTTAATGCCTTATTTAACCAATAAACGACTTATTGCTATTGATTGGCCAGGCCATGGCTTTTCATCACATCGATCTGAAGATGCTCATTATCATTTTATTGACTGGGTCTATGATCTGCTTCAATTATTTGAATTAAATGATTGGCATAATATTGATATAGTTGCTCATTCAATGGGGGGAATGGTCGCCTCTGCTTTTGCTGCAGCATTTCCTGAGAAAGTTAAATCATTAACGTTACTCGACTCCATTGGTTTTATGAGTTCAGATGCTGATAAAACCACAGCTCAGCTAAGACAAGGAATGACAAGTCGGCTGAGAAGTTCATTAAATTACGTTAAAAACAATAAGATTAAGAAAGAGAAAAACTTGCATCCAACATCAGAATCAGCCATTAAAGCCAGGATTGCGGTGAGTGATATGAATTATCAACAAGCAAAAATCATTGTCAAAAGAGGCTTAGTTAAAGAGGGGCATGGATATGTGTGGCGTGCCGATAGCCGACTTAGGAATGTTTCTCCGTATCGTTTAACCTTATCTCAAGCTGAGCAGTTTATTCGAGATATTAAATGCCCTGTACAATTATTGCACGGCACTACAGGAACTGGATTTGATATGGTGACCCGGGGTATTACTCATTTTGGGCCACTATTTAGTAACCTTGTTTATTATAATATTGATGGCGGGCATCATGTTCATATGGAGCAACCAGAAGAAACAGCTAAACTCATTAGTAACTTTATAAAAGGTTAATTAACCATAACAACTTGGTTACTTGTGCCTTTTATTATAACTGAATCATATTGTTGGCTTTGGATTTTATTCGATTAAAAATTCAACTTTAAACAAGTGTTTTAAATAACCGTTTTAAATTACTGGCTCTACCAGTTTAAATTTGCTAACTTACGGCAATTAATAATAAATAAAGTAGTCTCAAATTAACCTACTTTTAAATGAAAAATTTTAGCATGAGGAATTACACAGTGGAAAAAATTTGGTTAGAAAAAAGTTATCCCCCTGGCGTCCCTTTTGATATTGATCCCGACAAATACGCTTCTCTTGTTGATATGTTCAATAAATATACTCAAGTTTATGGTGACAGAACTGCTTTTATTAATATGGGCGCGGAAATTAGTTACACCGAACTTGCTGATCAATCACAAGCTTTTGCAGCCTATTTGCAACAAGAGTTAGGTTTAGTGAAAGGCGATAAATTTGCCATTATGATACCTAATACTCTTCAATACCCGATTGCTCTATTCGGTGCATTACTTGCGGGTCTAACTGTCGTTAATGTTAACCCTTTATATACTGCTCGCGAATTAGAGCACCAATTAAAAGACTCTGGCGCTAAAGCTATATTAATCATTGAAAATTTTGCTCATACCCTCGAATCTATTATTGATAAAACACCTATTGAACATGTCGTACTAACGTCACTAGGTGACCGACTTGGTTTGGTTAAAGGGATGATAGTTAATACTGTTGTAAAATACGTTAAAAAAATGGTGCCAGCGTTTAAGCTGAGTGATACGGTAAGATTTAATACTGTTTTGACAAAAGGTAAAAACATGAACTTTTCACCTGTGTCTTTAAAGGGTGAAGATCTGGCATTTTTACAATACACAGGTGGTACTACCGGTGTTTCAAAAGGTGCGATGCTTTCTCATCGAAACATGGTGGCAAATTTAGAGCAAGCTAAAGCGGCTATTAAACCCTTATTAGAAGAAGGCAAAGAATTAGTGGTGACCGCATTACCGCTTTATCATATCTTTGCATTAACGGCTAATTGCCTTACTTTTATTACGCTAGGAGGCACTAATTTATTAATTACCAATCCCCGTGATATGCCTGCTTTTATAAAAGA
>Ga0307488_10001552_pt1 | contig 19191 bp, 31 predicted proteins | sample SB02metaG_FD_202248 | JGI IMG/M metagenome (GOLD analysis project Ga0307488, IMG submission 202248) | Sea-ice brine microbial communities from Beaufort Sea near Barrow, Alaska, United States - SB 0.2 | ecosystem: Environmental > Aquatic > Marine > Coastal | place: USA: Alaska | collected... | reverse complement strand
CCGTCGCCACCGCCACCGCTGCCGCCGCCGCCACCACCACCGCCGCCGCCGCCACTGCCGCCGCCGCCCCCGCCGCCGCCACTGCCCCGCCCTTGTCCCAGGGTCGACGCCGGAGCTCGCCGCCGCGAAGCCCCCAGCGCCATCACGGCTTAATTGATTCCTCGTCGCTGCTCTCCGCCGCCGCAGACACCCCGCCGCCGCCAACCCCTCCCGCCCCCGCTCCTTCTACCGCCGCCACCAGCGCCACAAGCGCCGCGTCCGCCGCAAGCGTCGCCGCCGTCGCTTCCGCCGCAGCCGCCGTCGCTGCAGCATGTATACTCAGCAGTCCGGCCACCTCGCCGCCGCCGCCGCCGAAGCCGCCGCCGCCACCGTCGCCGCCGTCGTCGCCGCCACCGTCGCCGCCTCCGTCGTCTCCGTCCTCACCCTCGTCGTCGGTGAAGACGACTTCGTCGCCTTCGTCGACGCCCTCGCCCTGGCCCTCGCGCTCGCTCTCGCTCTCGTTATCGCTCTCGCCCTCGTCTATGATATCAGTCGGGCACTCGTTATCCCACACGTACTGGACCATCCCCACGCATGTGCTGTTGTTGGCAGCTCGAATGGTTCTCCCGTCCCACGGGCAGCCGTTCTCCCGCGCCCACCGCAGTATATCCAGGTGCCCGCCCACGGCGGCGTGCTCGCAGGTCCTCTCGTCCCACGGGCAGTCGTGCTGCCTCGCCCACTGCAGCACCTCCAAGCAGCAGAGTCGTTGCGAACAAGCACTCGTACAAAGATTGAGCATGACTTAACTCCAGGGTGCATGCTCACGCATATGCGCTGACTCGGTTCGTCGGTTTGAACATCGGTTGAGTGCTTGTTCTGAATGACCCCCCTGCTATGTGCCCACCCCCAGCGGCAAAGCGGCAGGTCCACTGGTCCCACGGGCAGCCGTTACTCCACAGCCATTGCAGCGCCTCAACCAAGGGCCTGGCGGATACTGCTCGCCACGTCATATGATGCCACTCAATGTCCAGTTTTGTACAGTATCCAATGGAAGCTTTTCGACAAATCAGGACATCAAAACCTTCCAATCCTAACCAGTCATTGAGATGTAACCTGTACACGATGGGATTACTTATCATCCCGACCAATCACATATGGGATATCTTGTCACTCTGCGCTCGTCCCTACCTCGAGCTGGCCCCGCTCTGCGGCCCGTGCGCAGGTGTTGGCGTCCCACGGGCAGTGCTGCTCCCGCGCCCACCTCAGAACCTCCAGGCAGGAAAGTCATCGAGAACAAGCACTCGCACACGGATTGAGCATGACTTGCAGGTAATCCCCTGGTGAATGCTCACACATATGCGCTGTCTCGGTTCGTCGATTTCAGCGTCGGTCGATTGAATGTTCTCAATACCCCCCGTGCCACGTGCCCGCACATGGCAGCGAGCATGCACGTAGCCTCATCCCACGGGCATCCGTGCTGCCGCGCCCACTCCTAGGGGACCAACACATATTGCCCGCCACGTCAACGACGTGCGTTTTGAAATCTTGTTTCTGATCTGGAATTGAACGGCATCCTATGACGTGGCGATCAATATCTGCTAGGCCCTAGACTTTCACCTTATAACGAGTTATAGCCTTCCGAATTGGGGTAACTACAGACCTTCCATGCCCTGCCCATTGCAGCAGCTCTAGGTGACCGCCCCCTGCGGCGTACGAACAGGTGCCGTCGTCCCACGGGCAGTCGTTCGCCCGCGCCCACTTCAGCACCTCCAGATGCCCGCAAGCAGCGGCGAGTTTGCAAGTACATACGTCCCACGGGCAGGGAGGAATCTGCTCCAGCGCCCACTGCAACACCTCCAGGTGCCCGCATTTAGCGGCCTCCTTGCACACGAGAAAGCCCCACCGACAGAGCCACATACTCATCCCGGACAACTGGACTGGTTGCTCATAGTGTGGTGGTGTACCTGTACACACCTGCCCCGGCCTGGCCACTCGTTGGCAGGTTGAGCTCTGAATGGAACGAGTGGCCAGGGCATGGAGGAGGAGGCGGCAGTTGGTTACGTGTACACTGGTATATTACGAGCAGACAGGCAGGTTGCACTGAATAGGGAGTTTATGGGAAAAGAATCATCCCCACCCATTCAAAGTCATGCTCCCTCGCCCACTGCAGCACCGCCAGGGACCCGCTGCGCGCTGCGCATACACACACCTCCCATACCCTCCCAAAAGGCTTTGCGTCCATCGGGCAGCCGTGCTCAGCCGCCCAGATTAGCACCTCCAAGTGCCCGCGCTCTGCAGCCAATGCAAACGTCCACGCATCCCACGGACAGCCCTGCGCCCGCGCATACTCCAATACCCGTTGGTGGGATCTGGCAGATTTTGCATGCCACATCACTTGATACCAATGTATCAAGAAGCCAGGGCTCGAAATGCGGTGGATAAGTGGCAGGCATTTTACCGTGTTCGCCACGTCATTAGAGTAGGCCGTCACATAACTCAAGAACTGAGAATTCAAAATGCGTGTCAAGGACGAGGCTAGCAGTGTCTGCGAGGCCATACCTCCACGTTCCCGCCCCGGGCGGCGTATGCACACACCGGCCCCGAAGACCACCCGCACGTCCGCGGGGCCCCGTTGTGAAGAGAAGCAAGCTGCATCGAAAGCAAATAATGTTAGCAGCGTTCATGGTGATTTAATATCGAGTCCTGACACCAAGCGCTATGAGCACGGATTTCGAGACGAGTACACCGCCCGACCGTTGGCGAGGGCCCAGGCCAGGCGCGCGGCAGACCCTACGAAGTCCGCGAGCTTGAGCGGCGCCAGCAGGGTCTTCCCCGCACGTGGCGTCTCCGCCGACGTCACCGCCTCCACCGCCGCCAGGAACCCGGTGCCCACCTGCGCCTAAGGACTGATACATAGTGCTCGCCGCGTCATTAAACGTATTCTGAACTCTCGTTTATCGAGTTAATCGGCATTCTATGACGTGGCGAGCACTATTCAACAGTCCGTACCTGCGCTAGCACGGCTCGGTCCGTGGGGTCGCACCACCTTTTGAGCACCTCCTGGCGGAAGATGTCGGGCCACTCCTCCATCAGGGGGGCTGGCCGCAGGGCCGCGGCCGTAACCGACGTGGTCCGTCAGGTGCTCATACCCCTCCTAATGATGCATACGTCCCGTATACGGACACATCTATACATACGGATACATCCATACCAGCAAGGTGATCGCCCATCCCTTGTCCCCCTACCCAGCAACTCCGCCGGGGGAGGATCCTCTTCCCTTTCCTCCGCGGCCGCGGCGGCGCCGGCGGCGGGATTGGGCGCGTGCTGTGCAGTAGGCGCGCCGCACACGGCGGCGTCGGCGGCGCGCTGCTGCTCGGTCAGTCGCGGGGAGCGCCTGGGGGCGGCCGCCGTCTCCCCATTCTCGGGGAGGGGCGCTTTACCTCCCCGCCTCATCCCCACAGACAGAAGCTACGAGTAATGAAGATTCGTAGCGTCCCTCAGATGCTTTTTGAGCAGGTCGCCTCTTTGCTGCGTACCGCCACCGCCGCACCTCGGGCAGCTCGCTTTCGTGGTACCCGCTGGCGCCGGCGACGGGGGAGGAATAGGCGGCTCAACGACGCAGGCTCTCGGTTGCCCGCTTGTTTCGATGCAGCGCAGAAGAAAATAGCGGTTGACGTCCCCAGGCGGAGAAGTCCAGGCGGGTGCCGTCTTTTCGTCTTGGACTGATCGACAAATAGACACGCGCCCGAACGTCGAACGCATCACTAACGCGCGCGGCGGTGTCGACGAACACGCACACGGCAGCGAGAGGGCGAGCAACACGCGCGATGACCAGCGCCCCGCCGGCGTCGTCGCCCACGCCCGCGCCCGCGCCCGCGCCCCCCGCCACCGCCACCACCCCCGCCACCGCATCCGTCACGCCGGCGGCGAATGGAGTGAAGGTGTGCTTCACCAGCGACGTGCACGGCAGGGCGCCCGGGCGTTCCCTTTTCAGCTCAACTTAAGCCACCGCTGTGTCCCTGCAGCCACGAGCGGCGGCGCTGGCCGGCGCCGGCGCCGGTGGACGGTCGCTCCTTCTGCGCTGGCTCAGGGCCGCTCCCAAACTGACACCTCGAGGATGTTTATCACGCAAATCTTAAATTATTTTGATAAAGCCGGAAGTGAAAGTGGAAAGTCGTCTCCGAGCGCGGCCCTTGTGCTGGGCAACGAGGCGCACCTGCGGCGTGTGCTGGCCGCCGCGGTGCGCGAGGAGTGCGATGTTGTGGTGCTGGGCGGCAGGGTCTAATAGCTACTGCTCGCTACGTCGTCCACCGCCTTTCGAACTCCCGTGTCTCGAGGTAAACGTTTATTTTCGAACGTGCGTGCTTGTGCTCAAAAGCCAACGCCTCGTCCGTGACGTGGCGACCAGTGTTTGAGAGGCCCTGGTGGGCGGGGACCTGGCGCCGCGCGGCAGCGGCATGGGCTTCGACGGCACCAAGATGCACGAGTTCCTCCCGCACCTGCCCGACGGCAGGGGGGCTGCATCAAATGTATCGAAATATTCCTTTTTACTGCATTTACCAAGCACACGTCGCGTCGCACCTTGGATGCCGTTCAGAGTCTGCTTATCAAGCGAACGCACGAGAACAACCCTCGGCTGACTGCACCTGACAACTCGTGTGTGCGGTGGTAGCCAGGCCCTGAAGCCAGGCAAGCCCGACTGGGCGAGCGACGCGGCGGTGGAATATATGACGGAGGCGTTCCACCGCCAGGGCCGCTGGTTCACGGAGGTGCTGGTGCCCTTGCTGGTAGGGACTGAGGGATTATCCTCGCCACGTCATCAGACACATTTTGAACCCTCGATTTTTGAGTGAACTGGTATCCCATGAAGTGGCGAACACCATCCTTCAGTCCTTAGATATCGGCCGCGCACCCCACACCCAGCGTGTGCCTGTTCGGCAACTCAGACTGGGGGGGGCTCATGCCGCGTTGCCACGCGGCGGCGGCGCACGCCAGCGAGGCCGCGGGCGCGCCAGGGCACGTCCGCTTCGTCGAAGGCAGGTCGTTACACGCGGCACGCGTACCAGCTTAACCTGCCTGTTTGCTCGTAATATTCCACTGTACCCGCACACGCTCGCCGCATCCTCCTCCCGTGCCATACACTAGTCCCTGACTTTTTGCTCATGGTGTACCAGTGTATCTGTCCACCTGTTCAGTTCACACTCGCCGCATCCTCCACCCTGGCATTATTACACTAGTTGAGCTATAACCGCAATCACATACGGCTCTGGTCGATGGGGAGGGGGATTTCTTCACGCTCGAGACGTTGGCGCGGGTCACGGTCACCGACGGGGGCACTGGCGCGACAATCACGCATCCGGTGGCGACGTGCGACGCGTTGTCGTGTTCGCTGGTACCGCTCTGCGGCCACAAGAAGAAGGATTGGGAGCGGTGTGACACCCGGGACCTGGCTGTAGGGCCTGGCAGATGTTGCTCTGCACCTCATCCAACGCATTTTGGGTCCTCGTTTCTCATATTTATCCGCATGTAATGACCTGAGATGCATGAGATGAGCATCCTTAGTCAGGTTGATGCGTCAATACTCGGAATTGTGTGTCGAACAACTTTATGTATTGAGTTATGTTGTCAATGACAAAGTAAGTTTATTCAGCTAAACTGTATCCTATGATGTGTCGAGCAAAATGAGGCAGCCCCTACTTGGCGGACACCCTGGCGCGCGACGTGGACCCCGCAGGGTTCGCCTCCGATGGGAATATTCGCACGGTGGATCCCTCCACTGGGCAGGGCCGAGACCTGATTGACCGTTACCTGACTGTTACCTGACTGTTACATGATTGCCTGCTCATGATGCTCTTGTGTTTCTGTTCGAGTTCGCCGCCTCCTCCCCCCTGGCATGGCCTATCAGCGAACCATCAGGTTGAGTTGAAAGAAATCTTTCGGTACGGCCCTGGCATGGGAGTTGAGGCCGATGGGGGCGTGATGAGGTGCCAGCGGGAGCTGACGGACGATGCGGCGCGTGATCACTCCATCGAGGCGGGGATGGACCGCCTCGTGGCGCGCTGGAAGCACCAGCGGCGGATGCGAAAACGGAAGCAAGCACCAGACCAGGCCCTGGACCTCAATGTAGGCGCAGACGTGGAATTGGAAGTGGCCGTTGACGCGGAATTGGAATTGGACACGGCCGTGGATGCCGACGGTGAACCGGACGTGCCCCCGCTGTGGGTTGTGCACGCGCCCCCACACGACACCGTGGGGGACTTCACCCAATCTGGCGCGCGCGTGGGGTCGCTGGCGGTGCGGCGTGCCATCGAGCGGTGGCGGCCGCGGCTGACGCTGCACGGCCACATCCACGAGAGCGTGGGGTTGCACGGGGGGCAGTTCACGCAACTTATTGGGGGGCAGGAGTGGGCAAATTATTGGGGGGAAGGAGTGGTCGGGCGCGGGATCGGCGGCGGTGGCGGAGATATCGGAGGCCACAACGGCGGCGGCGGCGGGAATGGAAACCATGCGAATGGGGTTCCGTTGAATGGGGTGGCGGGTAATGTTTGTCCCCCCGCCCCCCGCACGTCTGTGGTGATGAGTGTGGGTAACGACTTCCGTTCCGACCACCCTCACTGTATCATTGTGGACACCGACCGGCCAGCCCACGCGGTCCGCATTCACTGCGTCGACTGAAGATAGACTATTACTTCTTAGATGGGGTTGCTAGTAGATGACACATATGTTATCGTAAACATCGACCAGGCCCCGCTGCCGCCGAGCGCAGCGAGCGCCAGCGTCGATTGAAGGGTCGCATATCCGCTCTACCAGTAGGATGAGGTTGACTGAGACTAAGTTTGCAGCTACACGCATTTCAAAAAGAAACCGAACAACGTGAAAATGAATGGGGGGGCAGCTCTAGCACACGACACGCTGGTTGGTGAATATGATAATTTGCTAGTCCGTCGAACCCCTGCGTTGCCGTACTATTGTGCGGTGCTATTGATCTGTGTGCAGATCCGCCAATCACGGCGCAGCGTTTGCCCCCCACCGGATCTGCACAGGAAAAGGACTACCTGAGCTCTCCAAAGTGAGGATGAAAGTGCTTTGATGGCTCCACGTGCCGCACCGCACAACAACCGTCCGCCGCCTACCTCGTCCTCTCTGCCGCCATGGAAACACCCGAACCCACCAACCCCGCCGCTGCCGGCGCCGATCTCCCGCCGGGCCGCCACGTCGTGCGCCCCGCGGGCGTGCTCGCCGAGCTTCTGGGAGCGGCCGAGTTGGGGGAGGACGAGTTGTTGCTCAGGCTGCGGGAGCTAGGGTTGATAACCTACCCGTCGCTGCTGTTGGAAGGACTGCTCGAGAAGGTGCCCGAGGTGCTCGCGGCGGAGGTGCTGGCGCAGCTGGACCCCACGGATCTGGTGCTGTTCGGGCAGGCGGCGCGCGCGTGCCGCGCGGCGGTGGTGGCCTTCGGCGTGCCGCACGAGGAGGTGGAGGAGGCGAGCGACAATAGCGACGACAGGGCGCCGAGGAGGGAGGGCCGCTGCTCCTCAGGGTCAGGAACTTTGCCGGGTCCGTCGAGCGGCTGGCATGGGCAAAGGCGAGGGGGTGCCCGTGGGTCGAGTCCATTTGTGCGAACGCCGCTAGGGGCGGGCACTTGGAGGTGCTGAGGTGGGCATGGGATCTCTGGTGTGTACTTTCGCCGCTGAGGGCGGGCACCTGGAGGTGCTGCAGTGGGCGCGGGAGCACGGGTGCGAGTGGGACGAGCTGACGTGTCTGTACGCCGCTCGGAGAGGACACCTGGAGGTGCTGAGGTGGGCGCACGAGCATGGGTGCCCGTGGAGCGCCTTCACTTGTTTGCACGCCGCTTGCGGCGGGCACCTGCGCGTGCTGCAATATGTGCGGGAGCACGGTTGCCCGTGGGATGCGAGGACGTGCGATAACGCCGCTATGGGCGGGTACCTGGAGATGTTGAAGTGGGCGCGGGAGCACCACTGCCCGTGGACCGAGGTGACGTGCTCAAATGCCGTTCAGGGCGGGCACCTGGATGTGCTGATGTGGGCGCGGGAGCACGGCTGCCCGTGGACCGCGGCGACGCGTGACGCGGCCGTCACCAAGGGATATTCTGACAACCTTCCTCTATCCGTCTGAATCCGTCTGCCGCAACTGAATCTCCAGAACACACCATGAGCGCCTTGGGCGGAGATCGGGACGTCGACGACATCATTAAATGATAGTGAATGACTCATTACGATGCTTGTTCTCTTTCACTCTTCCTTTGTTGTGAGCGCAAGCTTGAATGATTGAAACCTGGCAGACTCCAGAATGCAGCGCCGCCAGCAACCGCCCTCGTCAGTAGATGAGAGACGATGGAAGCACTGTGCTGATGACGGATGACTGGCGATGTACGTTTGTTACGATGATGTGTAGAAGACACGCGTTTGAACTTTACAAATATAAATTGAAATAGAATCCTATTCGAAATAAGCTCTACCGATCGAAAGATAAAAGATGGAAGACTGGCGATTGCCGGATGTTGGGACGTGCGGCGAGTGTACGAATGAGATTACAGCGCGCGTCATTTACATCATATTAATGACATTAAACCGCGCTACCAGTAGGAGGAGGTTCGCCGAGACTAAGTTTGCAGCTACACGCATTTCAAAAAGAAACCTAAAACGTTCAAATAAATGGGGGGGCAGCTCTAGCTAGCACATGACATGACTGTTGATAAATATGAAACTATGCTAGTCCGTCGAATACAGGCATTGCTCAATCGAGCCCCGGCGTTTCCGGGGCGGCGGCGGCGCGGGCGGCGTGGGCAGGCTCGGGCGCCGCGGCGGTAGTACCGCGCTCAGGGCCTGTCGTATAATCCCTGCCACGTCATGTGATGCTGTGTGACTCATGTGGCGTGCATGGTTCACGAGCCAAGGCGGAAGTCTGTTGCCTCCTCATACACGCTGACGCGTCTCCCTCTCGCTCTCTTATTCCGCCCGATGAAACTCAAGAAACGAGGGTCGGCACACGTGGCTGATAACGTGGCAAGCGTTATAGACGCGGCCCGACCAGTGGAGTCGAGGGGCATGGTCTGTTTGTCCGCTCTACACAGGTCGGGCGGGCGCGGCCCGATCAGCCGCGCCACGGCTCCCATCATGGACCCCGGCGCCGGCGCGGATAACAACGGGACATCCGCCTCAGCATAGGGTTGCGTAGCATTTTGGGTTACCTGGTGAGCATTTTGTCTCCCTTGGTATGCATTTGGGGTACCTGGTGAGCGTTTTGGGTACCTGGGGAGCGTTTTGGGATTCCTGGTCAACATTTTGGGTTATCTGGTGAGCATTTTGGGTTACCAGGTGAGAAAACAGCGCGCATCACGTCACAGAACTACAGGTGACCTTGCTACATCGTCTAGTGAAATGAGTTGGCGACAATGAGCACATACGCAGGTCAGCTCGATTTACCTTCCCCGCCTCATCCGCCAGCCGCTTGGAGCGCTGGAAGTAGTAGTACCGCTTGCCGAACTCACCGGGCGCCTCGAACGACGGCAGCCTCAGAATAAGGCCTGCTAGGTATTGCTCGCCACGTCGTAAGATGTCATTGAACTATCCTGGTCCAACATGTGTTGGATGACGTGGTCAGCAATATTATCGGCAGCACGAATAGTACTGCTGTATCTAGACTAGGAGCTAAAACTCCAGTCTGCTAGTCACTGTTGTACATCTACTAGTATCCACCCGTGGTTCACTGGAGAAGAACGTCGCCTCGATACTGCCAGGCCCTACCCCAAAGCGTCGTACACGCGCGCGCCAGATTCCAGGCTCGCCTGCCACCGCGTGACGTTGGCGGTGATCGCCAGCGGCGCCGCTTTGGGCGGGCCGCTGGCGCCGTGCTCGTGCCGCCCGCCAAACGCCAGCTGACTACCCAGCATGAGCGGCTTGAGAGCGCCCGAGTCCTCGAACGCCGCCTGCAGCCCGTGCTTGTCGCGCGCGGAGAAGCCCGCGCGGAGTTCATCACGGCGGCGCTCAGCAGCTTCCTCCAAACGGGGCCTGGCGGATATTACTCGCCACGTCATGGGATGCCAATTCAAGAAGTGAGGGTTACCAAAGAGTTCGATGACATGGTGGAAGGAATTCGCCAGACATTACTCGCCTCGTCATACGATGCCATTTAACTCAGCAAGCGAGGCTTCGAAATGCGTTCGATGGCGAGGCGGGCATGTGATTATGGGCCCTAGGTGCGGGCCTACGCCCCGGCAATGAAATGGCGAAGGAGCCCTACCTCCACCAGGCGCTCGCCCTCGTCCATCCACCGCACGCAGTTACGAGTGCCGCCGGGTGCTAGCTGCAGGTTGTACGCAACCCGCTTGCCCCACAGCGGGGTACCTTGGATAGTCTTGCGCCCACCGCCTGGCGTGATGGCCGGCTCGCGCGGCACATATTCCTCCAGCGGAGGCGCCCAGGTGCCTCCAGAGCCCGCGGGCAGGGCCTGAAAAACGATACTCGCCACGTCATGTGATGCCGTGTAACTCAAGAAACGAGGGCGTAAAATGTGGAAATTGACGTTGCGGACATTATCTGTCAGGCCCTACCAGCGGCGGTGAGGTCCGACGACACCACGCACAACTCGGCAGCAGCGGCAGCGGCCACCACCAACTCCGCCTCGGCGTCCCGCTCTGCCTCGGTCTTCATCACCGCCTCACCTATCGTCAACCTCCTGGTCAACCCCTCCATCGCTCGGGCGTCGAAAGCCAACCTCGCTTTGGAGTGCCCGCCAGCGTCCACGTGCGTCGGGCTCGCCATGTGAGCTTTCTCCTTAGCATCCGTGCCGGAACTCAGGGACTTACACCCGTCCACTTTTCGGCTTGACGTGAGCGTTTGTTGTGGGATGCGACGGGTGGTTTCAGTGAAGGAAACGGCTCGGGGTGGGAGCCCCTGGTTTCAATGATCCCCTTAAGTTGTGCACCTCCATGGGACTGTTCCACTGGGGTCAGGGATGAAAAGGCTCAAGTTCAACTCAATGTCGGGTCTTGTATCGAAGACGTGTGATTTAACCCCATTCGACCAATCAGAACTGTCCATTTTGGGAATCCCGCCGACCGACTCGCCAAGGGTCCGATCGGGTCGCCGTCCTTGAGTAAACATACCCTCGATTTCGACTAGATAAGCATGACTAGTCATAATAACACTGATTTCATCCCCTGCCTGTAATCGCGGACTTCCACATGGCTTTGTTGACCGCCTGGTCGAGCTTGGCCTCCTCGTGGCCGCTGAGGGTCTTACCCGAAGCCGCGGCGAGTTTGGCCGCTCTCTTCTCGGTCAACATCCGCTTCATATCCACAGCCTTGGCCTCAGCCTAGGGCCCGGCAGATAATACTCAAAGCTTCACAGGTTGCACCATAATTTAAGAGACGAGGGTATAAAAGGTGTCACAGGACATTTGATATAATGTTTGAGCAATTTCTGGCAGGCCCGACCTCAGCCTCTCTGGCAGCGGCGGCGGCGGCGGCCTTCGCCGCCAGCAGACTCTTGGCGTGCTCTCGCCGCGCCCACACCTCGGGGTTTGTGATCTCCAGGCTCCTCATGGGGCCGGAGCGCATCATGTGCCTGACAGGAGGGTCGTTGAGAACAAGCACTTGATCGGGTTCAGAGCATGACTTACACCTTAAGTGTGAATGCTCATACAGACGTGCGGATGAGGAGCAGGAGATTCGACGTCGGTGGAGTGCTTGTTCTCAATACCCCCCCTGCCTGATGCCCGGCAGGACGTCCCGGAGTACCGAGTTGTACGCGCGGGCAGCCACATCGTCCGGGTGTTCTTCAAACGTAGTCGGCATCTCGGTCAGCGCAAGGTGCACTTGGTCCTCGATGATGTCAGCGAAGCGACCTGAGGGGACGCCGCTGTCGACGGAGAGGACGGATAGCTCGGAAGATAGCTCAGAAGATGGCCCCGCGTGATGCGCCGCCTTCGCCGCCGCCTTGGCCGCCGACTTGGCCGCTTGCAAACCGTACGACGCCAGCTTCAGCTCCAACTGGTAGATCCGCGTGCGGTTTCTATCATCCGTAGACACGTTCGCCAGAACCCCGCCCACACACAGCCGCAGCTCCTCGCTCAACATGTCGAACGTGACGTTGGCCTTGTTCAAGGGACTGATGGACGGTGCTCGCCACGTCATAGGATGCCGTTTGACTGAAGGAACGAGGGTGTCGGACGCGTGTGATGACAAGGCGAGCACTGTGCGGCAGTCCCTACCTTATTGAAGCCGGCCGCGCGCTCTTTCCGCGCCGTGCCAATCGCCGCGTTGAGTCCCATCAGCGATTCCAGGCTGTAGTGGCGCAAGTTGAAATTGAAAGTAAAGTTTGAAAACCTTCCATTGAATTGTAGCGTCAAGTGCTGAAACTAGGCGCGGTCAACCCAGGGTCAACCTGCACCGCCCTACGAGGCACAGCTTCCCAATTTCCGGCATGGCAGAACGCATGGACGAGATGTTGAGCAGGGCTTGCATGGCGATGACCTGCGTGGGGGTGGCCAGCTCGCGCCGCGCGATCAACCCGATCAGCTCCTTGATGCCCCCCGCCTTCATGAAGCGGCACAAATTGAAATTGAACTCAAAAGTTGAAAGCAGCTTATTATAGTTTCAAGAGCTGAACTCAGGCACTTTCAAAACGGGTGTCAATCGGTTTCAATATGCACCGCCCTACCTCCACAACGCCGCGCTTGGGGTTCTCGCCGCCGCGGGTGACGTGCGCGATGCCGCGGGCGCCGAGGTCCTCCAGCGCCATGTCTCAGGGTCTGGCAATCAATGCTCGCCACGTCATCGGATGCCTCGTGACCTGATGAGGCGAGGCTTCTTGCTGTGTTTCGACGACGTGGCGGGCAATATCGCGCTAGGGCCGGGCAGTGATCTGTCGTGTACTCCATGTCATTGAATGCCATTGGACTCATGAAACGAGGGTTCAAGATGCATGTCGATGACGTGGAGTGCTCGAGCAATGTGTGTCAGGCCCTGCCGCGTCGCGCGTGGCGATGATACTGACGAGCATGCGCTCCTGGCGCCCGCCGCCGCCGCCCATGGCGTCCACGCGGTCCCGCGCGCGCCCGCCCAGTGCCAGAAACAGGTCTGCCGCGGCATGGCGCTCGTCCATCGCAACCGGCGGCTGGCTGTTGCCGGCGCCGGAGTGTAGCGGCGCAAGTGGAAACTAACAGCAAAGTTGGAAAGCGGCTCGTCACGTGGTAGCTTCAAGCGCTAGCACCTGATGCGGTCAGCCTGGGATCAACTTGGGGACAACCTGCACCTCCCGACCGTGGAGCATGGCGCGCCGGCGGGGCTCCACCGCCGCCACCACCGCCACCTTCGCCATTGAAAAACCAGCGGTAGCAGCAGGAGCAGGGGAGGAGGGTGAAGCAGCAGCGGCGGCGGCGGCGGCGAATTTATTCCGCGGCGCGGTGCCAGGACTGTTGAAGCTGGAGGCATCGGCGGCGGCGGCGGCGGCGTTGGCGTTGGTAGCGGTAGCGGCGGCGGATGATACAGCCGCTGCCGCCTCGGCCGACCCCGCCGCCGCCCCACCCCGCTGTCGCTGCCTCGCTTTATCTACCATCGCCGAAGAAGATGCCGACTGCTTCTCCATTTCTCGTCTCATCTTGTCCGCCAGGTCACTCTTCAACCCAAACTTGAGCTCAGGCTTGTCAGGAGTCTCATACGTGTCCAGTTTGGGTAGCTGCCCGGGCCGCGGCGGCGTTTTGACGGAGGGCGATGCAAACGCTAAAGTGTCCGCCCCCGCCTCCGCGCCAGCCCTCGTGTTAGCGGCGCAGTTTTAATTTGAAAGCAAGGTTTGAAAGCGATTCATCATATTATAGTCTCAAGCGCTGCCATAAGCCACCATAAGCGCTTTGAACATGGGTTTTGATATTGCCGACATTCGCAGCCCTACCTCGTGTCCGCCCCCGCCCCTGCACCCGTCTCCGCCCCCGTAGATGGCGGCGCCGTGGGGTCGTCCCCAAGGGCGAGCGCCACGAGCGTTTGGCCGAGTCCGAGGCTGGCCGCGCAGGAGGAGATGCGGCCGCTCACATCGCGCGCTGCCGCCGCGCGAAGCGTCATCAGCGCGATCTGCCGCGGGCCGGCCGAGCTGTAGCGCCGCAACTTGAGGTTGAAATCAGGCGTGTATCATAAATTAGTTCCAAGCGCTCAAATCAAGCGCAGTCGGTTTCAACCCGTGGTCAACCTAGGGTCAAAATGCACCACCCTACCGAGCTGCCAGGGCTCAGAGCCACCAGATTTCCTTCCGGGGACATTCGTGCCAGCGCCCGGCTCGCCAGCTGCATAACCTTCACGCAAGGACTGATGGATAGTGCTCGCCACGTCTTCAACCGCATTTGGAACCCTTTTTCTTGAGTTAAATGGCATCCTATGACGTCGCAAGTACTATCCATCAGCTCACCTCCACCAGGGCGTGTACTAGGTCAGTAACCGCATTGTGCGCCCTGGTTTCTTCAATTAAATGGCATCCTATGACGTGGCGAGTACTTTCCATCAGTCCTCACCTCCACGAGGGCGTGTACCAACAGTGCCGGTTCGTCTTCCTCGATGCGATCCGGGTCCGGCAAGTAGACCTCCTCTCGTAGACCTTCTCCTTGCCCTTCGCGAATCATCTCGCGCCCCTTCTCCTCCGCGGCGGCCACGAGTCCGGCTTCTTTGCGGCGTTCGGTTTTAGTCTTTTCCGCGGCTTCAGCTTCGAGGCGCGCGTTGCGGGGCCGCAACCGCACCACCCCGCGTCAGGGGCGTACACGTATCCACTCATCCAGCTCAATGTAAGCAATTTCTTTGAGATAAGAAGGCCAGGTCTATCTGTCAGCGAGGAAAAAGGGCTCGGGTTGAGCTGAAAAGTGGACGAGTGTAAGCCCCTGCCCCGCGCCCCGGGCCCAGCGACACCTTGATCTCTTGTGACTCCTGTGTGGAGATCTCCCAGAGCGTGCCGATGCAGGCCTCGAGCATGCGAAGAGCACGGCGGCGGGCGGCGGCGACAGCAGCCTCCGCCGCTGCTGCCGCCGCTGCGCCGGCAGCGGACACCGCCCTGGCGTGTAACGAAGCGTCGTCGTCTTTCTTCAACCCGAAGATGAGCGCGGCCACCATCCGACGCGTCGCGTTCACCACCAACGCCACGCCGTTGATTAGGGATTGATAAGTAGTGCTCGCCACGTCATAGAATGCTGTTTGATTCAAGACATACGGGTTTAAAATGCGCTTGATGACGGGGCGAGCACCATCCGTCAGTCCCTACCGTTGATTGGAATCAACCGTTCAGGGCCAATCACCGCGAGGTTCCACACCGCCTCACAGAGGTACCCGGCCGTCACCCGCGACAAGGGACTGATGTATAGTGCACGCCACGTCATCAAACGCATTGTGAACCCTCGTTTCTTGAGTTAATTGGCATCCTATGACGTATAGTGCTCGCCACGCCATCAAACGCATTTTGAACCCTCGTTTCTTGACTTATTCGGCATCCTATGACGTGGCGAGCACTATCCATCAGTCCCTGCCCCCAGCGCCGCGTGCTCCCGCCGCTGCTCCTCCTTCTCCAGGACGTAGTGGCACGGGTTGAAATTGACAGCAAAGTCTGAAAGCGGTTCGTCACATTTCACAGCTTCAAGCGCTGCAATTAGGCACAGGCGCGGTCAAGCCCGGGTCAACCTGAGTCAACCTGGGATCAACCTGGGGTCAACCTGGGGACACCTGGGGTTAACCTGGGGTCAACCTGGGGTCAACATGGGGTCAACCTGGGGTCAACCTACACCGCCCTACCAGGTACGTCACACTGCCGCGAGGTTTGCGAACAACCGATTGCGCGTCGCCGAACAGCGCGCTGGCGCCCCAGGCGTAGCGACGCAAGTGGAGATTGAAAGCAAAGTTTGAAAGCGGCTCATCATATTTTAGCTTCAAGCGCTGACCAAGCGCGGTGAACCCGGGGTCGATCTGGGGTCAACCTGGGGTCAACCTGGTGTCAACCTGGAGCGGACTTGGCTGGACCTGGGCTGAATCTGGGGTCAGCCCGGTGTCAACCTGGGGTGAACCTGGTGTGAACATCGAGTGAACCTGGGGTGTACATGGGGTGAACCTGGGGTGAACCTGGGGTGAACCTGGGGTGAACCTGGGGTGAACCTGGGGTGAACCTGGGGTGAACCTGGGGTGAACCTGGGGTGAATTTTGGGAGAACCTGACGGGGTGAAGCTGCACCGCCCTACCCCGGCGGCGGCGGCGGATTCCGCGGCGCTTCGAGTGCGCGGGACGTCAGAGGCGGCGTCCAGCCCCAGCCGTTTCACCGCCGCGGCGTAGGCCCATGGATAGGGCCCATGAGAATATGCCCACCACGTCAACACACGCATTTCGAAGCCTCACCTGCTGAGTCAAATGGCGTCCCATGATGCGGCGAGCAATATCTGGCAGATATCACCCGCCACATTGTCCAACGCGTTTCGAACCCTCGTTTCTTTCGAATTAAACTCTGTCCTAGTTGGTTAGGTTTTAGTGTATTGGTTTTAGGGCTTACTCGTAGGGTCCTTGCCCTCAAACGTGGCTAGCAACATCTGGCAGGCCTTACCCACAGTAGCTGCCTGATGTCCGCCATGCCCCAGCTCTCGACCACCTCCTGCGACAGGTGCATCAGCCCCACCGCAGACCAGGGACTTACACTCGTCCAACTGTCAGCTCAACGTAAGCGCTTTTGGTGAGACAAGGGGTATATAGGGTGTGTCTAGAGAGTGTTTAAGGCGGGGGTGGAGGGGTTGTTTAGGCATTTAGGGGATGTGTTAAGTGTCAGAAACGGCTCAGGTTGAGCTGAGAAGTGGACGAGTGTAAGCCCCTGCCGCAGACGTCACCTGGAGCTGTCCAATCGCCGGGGGCGGCACGGTGTCTTCGGAAGGCTCTGACGTTTTGGCGGAAGGATCGTCGGATTCGCCCCAGGACACGTGGCGCGTTGAACTCCGTTGATTAGGCTTGGAAGCCGAAGCAGACACGGCGGACTTGGTGGTCGACGCTGTAGACATCACCGACTGGGTCGACGCTGTAGACATTCTAGACACAGCCATCTTTGCAGACATTCTAGACACAGCCATCTTGGCAGACGCAGGTGACCTGAGCGGGGTGCTGGCGGGTCGCTGCCGCCGCTCCGGTGTTGCTGCTACTTCCCCGCCGGCGCTGACTGCTCGATCATCGTGTGCCGCTTCTCCTCCGGCGGCGGCGGCAGGAGCAGGCTGGTTCTTCCCCTTTTTTATACCGGATGTGGTCGTGAGAACCTTGGTCAGCTTGGACAGCCTCCATGCAGTGAGCGCGATGCAACTCTTCACCTCTGCTGCGCCCAGATCGTTATCCCTCTCGAGCGGACTAAGAAGCGCGGTGATCATGCCCTTGGGAGCGCGAGCCGCGGCGTCCTGCTTCCGCCGCTCTGTTGCCGTGCAGGAGGGTCATTGAGAACAAGCTCTCGACCGAAATCGGTGCATGACTTACCTTGAAGATGAATGCTGATACCGACACGCGGAGAAGGAGGAGGAGATTCAATGTCGGTCGAGTGCTTCTTCTCAGCTACTCCCCTGCCTTGGTACGTTCGAACACAAAGGCGCGCTTCCAGCGACCGCGCACCACTGCCTGCCTGAGCTCCGCCCCGCGCGCCGTCGCCTCGCTGAGCACCCGCTCCGCGAGCTCCCACTTGTCCATCGCGGTGAAGCGCCCGTTGACCAGGGGCATACACTCGTCCACTTCTCAGCTCAGCGTATGCGCCCTTTGCCAGGTACGCGGTGTGGTTTCATTGACAAAATGGCACAGGTTGAGCTCAGAAGTAAACGAGTGTAAGCCCCTGCCACTGACGATGGCTGTCACTTGCGAGGAGCGGGGCGAGCCGCTCTTGATCGCGATCTCGATGGCCATGTTCCACGCGTTCCAGCACTCGTCTAAATCCGCCCCTATTGCAACGATAGACGTCGACCGTACCCGTGGTGAAACACGTCCCTGGGGTTCGGGTGAAACACGTGGTTCGGGTGAAACGCGTGGCTGCTGTGCTGCCCCCGCCGCCGCCGCCGCAGCCGTGTTCGCATCAAAACTGATGCTCAGCCAGAGGTCAATGGCGCATTCGAACCTGCCCTCCCGGTCCATGCACGTCGCCTCTTTCGCGATGCACTCCACCGGCGCGTCCTTTGCCATGGCGCGACACGCCGCCGCCCACTCTGAGCCCGCGCCGCCATGGATGAGCTCCTTCTCGCTCCTAGGTGTAGTGCCACAAGATGAAATTGAAAGAAAACGTCCATATTCTAGTTTCAAGCGCCAAAACCATAGGCGCTGTCAACACGGCTTTTGATACTGTTCTAGTTGCAAGCGCTGAAACCATAGGCGCTGTTAACACGGGTTCTGATACTGTTCTAATCAAATCGCTGAGACCATTGGCGCTGTCAACACGGGTTGTGACATTGTCAATCTGCATCGCCCTACCACGGCCAGCGAGCCAACCCCTGAATCGCCAGGATGACCTGCTTAGCCACCCACATGGTGTTCCTCTTGCGCGAAGTCTCGTCATCTTTTCCTTTTCCGCCGACGTACTCGTCTTGCGCATCGATGTGGTTGAGCATGCTCGCCGTGGGCCAGGGGCTGACACTCTTCTATTTCCCAGCTCAACATAATTACTTTTTGTGGGGTATGTTGGGCACCTTCAGTAGATAGATGGGTCATATTTCTTCACAAACTGGACCCAAACGGCTCAATGACCAAAATGGCCTGAGCTTATAAGTGGGCGAGTGTAAGCCTCTGCCGTGGGCATGCCGGACTTGGCGGCATGCGCGGCGTTGCGAATGAGTTCCATGAAACTCACGCCGTTGTCGTGGCCGCCGACCTGCGGGGGGCGGATCATGACAGCCCGGTATAACCCGGGGGACAGGGCCTGCGGCAGATAATGCCTGCCACGTCATCATCCACGTTCTAGACCCTCCTGTCTCGAGTTGAATTGCGTCTCGTGTCGTGGCGATTCATGTCCTCAGGCCTTACCCGGGGGCGCGCTGTTGTCGCCGGGGAGAAAGGAAACCGAGCAGCAGAGTCATTGAGAACAAGCACTCGAACGGCAATCGGATCATGACTCTCCTCCTCCGCTTCCCACTCCTCCTCCTTCACTCTTGCTTCCTCCTCCACCTGCTCCTCCTCACATTCAGGGTGAGTGCGCATACATACACGAGGAGGAGGAGGAGGAGGAGGAG
>Ga0307488_10001551_pt1 | contig 19210 bp, 23 predicted proteins | sample SB02metaG_FD_202248 | JGI IMG/M metagenome (GOLD analysis project Ga0307488, IMG submission 202248) | Sea-ice brine microbial communities from Beaufort Sea near Barrow, Alaska, United States - SB 0.2 | ecosystem: Environmental > Aquatic > Marine > Coastal | place: USA: Alaska | collected... | reverse complement strand
CATACGACGGCTTATTTACGAAATAAAAGTACCAAGCCAGTGCGTAAAAAATCGAGTGCAGATATACAACCATTAGATTTTTCTTCACAAAGCTCAGGTTTGTTTTCGGGCGATAAGGAAGCCCCCACTAAAGACAGTAAACAATGAACTTTTACGTGACCAAGATAGTCCTTATATTGTTTTTAAATTTAGAAATTGGAGATGATAACTGATGAATAAAGTAGTAAATCGTTTTTTAGTAGCTTGTTGCATAGTGACTGCAAGTATGTCGGTCAGCTTAGTGTCTAACGCCTCATTACCTTACCTTTCAACTGACAAAGGTGAAGTACCCAGCCTCGCGCCCATGTTAGACAAAGCAACGCCGGCAATTGTCAGTATATCCGTTGAAGGCACGCAAATATCTCGTCAACGTGTACCAGAGATGTTTAAGCACTTTTTTGGGGGAACAGACGAACAAGTGCAAGAAAGACCTTTTAAGGGGTTAGGTTCAGGCGTCATTATCGATGCCAAAAAAGGTTATGTGGTGACGAATAATCATGTGGTTGACAATGCGGATGAGATTATTGTTAAACTGACAGATGGACGTGAATTCACAGCAAAAAAACTGGGTGCAGATGAACAAAGTGATATCGCGTTATTAAAAATAGAACCTGATGCATTAGCAGCTATGCCTCTGGCTGACTCGGACGATTTGAGAGTGGGCGATTTTGTGGTGGCGATTGGTAACCCTTTTGGACTGAATCAAACAGTCACCTCAGGTATTGTCAGCGCCCTTGGACGTTCTGGCCTAAATATAGGTGGATACGAGAACTTTATTCAAACTGATGCTGCAATTAACCGAGGTAACTCAGGTGGTGCTTTAGTGAGTCTACGGGGTGAATTAGTAGGGATTAATACGGCTATATTCGGGCCAAACGGCGGCAACGTCGGCATTGGTTTTGCAATACCTAGCAATATGATGAAAAGTTTAGTCGACCAGATTATAGAATTCGGTGAAGTACGTCGCGGTTTACTTGGTATCATGGGTCAAGACATCGACTCAGGCTTGTCAGATGCGATGAAATTAGATGTCAACCAAGGCGCATTTGTCAGTGAAGTTCAGCCGGACTCAGCGGCTGAAAAAGGGGGTATTCAGGCCGGTGATATCATTACAGAAATTAATGGTAGATCCGTTGTGAGTTTCCAAGAATTAAGGGCGAAAGTCGCAAGTAAAGGTGCAGGCACTCAACTGGAATTAACAGTATTACGCAAAGGCAAACGTGAAAAAATTAATGTTGTTCTAGGCGATGCCACCCAAAATGTGGTGGTTGCCAAAGAAATACACCCGGCTTTAGAGGGTGCAACCTTAACCAACGGTAAGTCTGAACAAGGCAGTAATGGGGTAGTCATTTCAAATATTGAATCACGCTCCCCAGCGAGTCGCATTGGCTTACAAGACGGTGATGTGATAATCGGTATTAATCGCAAAAAAGTGGATAACCTTGTTCAATTACGCACTGAACTAGAAAGTGCAAAAGGCGTCATTGCGCTCAATGTAAAACGTGGTATCTCTTCTTTATATTTGGTGATCCGTCAATAAAATCTGACTATTGATAGCGGTACTTGGTCTTTGTACCGCTATCAACTCAATGATTTCAATGTTATTATTTATAACATCTGATGTAGAAAACAATTAAAATCGCTCGTGCCAAAATTCTTATCTTTCTTTTTAAAGTCCATGCTCATAGGCGTGATCATTTCTTTGGTCATTTTATTGATCGTTCCCGATTTACGTAAAGGTAGTGGTTTGCCACTGAACTTATTTACTGAGCTAGAGAGTTCAAAAAAACTCAGCTTTAATCCAGCTGTTAACTCAGCAGGTCCTGCAGTCGTTAACATCTATAGTCAAAGCATCGAAAGAGGCGGCTATAATCGTCGACAGCCAATCGAACGAACAAGTCTTGGGTCTGGTGTGATTATGACCTCGAATGGCTATATACTGACTTGTTATCACGTGATTGCCAATGCCAAGCTCATTTTAGTAGGATTACAAGATGGACGACTCGAAGAAGCCCAAATTGTTGGTTATGATCCGATAACAGATTTAGCAGTGCTCAACGTATCGGTAGAAAATCTACATCCTATTCCTCAACTAGATGTTCCTAACACTTTGGTAGGAGACGTAGTCTTAGCCTTAGGTAATCCCTATAACTTAGGACAAACAGTCACAAAAGGTATTGTTAGCCGGATCAGTAACAATGAGCTAAATAATTATTTCGATTACATTCAAACAGACGCTGCACTTAACGAGGGCAACTCAGGTGGAGCACTCGTAGACAGTGAAGGCTTTTTGATAGGCATCAACAATGCTAATTTTAAAACTCGTATCAGTCGAAGTCGTATTGAATCTGTTGATGGAGTGTCTTTTGCTGTACCTTACAATCTAGCTAAAAAAGTCATGGGTGAAATCATCGCCACTGGCAAAGTGACTCGTGGAGCATTAGGTTTTGTAGGTCAAAAGGCTGGACCAACAAGCGCTGGGATTATGGTGACAGCTATAGTTAAAGAAAGTCCAGCCGAGTTGGGGGGGTTGCAGGTCAGTGACCTTATCCTATCCGTTAACAATATTCCAGCCAGTAGTATTCGCGATACGTTGGATTATATTGCCGATACTACACCAGGAAACACTGTCACTTTTGAAGTGAACAGAGATGGTGCAATTCTGAAATTAGACATGATAGTGGCAGAACTGCAATAACCGCTAACCTTAAGGAGGTTTTGTTATCGGCTAACACGTTTGATGTTAGCACCTAGCCCGTTTAACTTTCTCTCAATATGTTCATAACCACGGTCTAAGTGATAAATGCGATCCACTGTGGTTTGCCCCTCTGCAACCAGCCCTGCAATCACCAAACTCGCAGAAGCCCTCAGATCAGTCGCCATCACTTGAGCGCCCTTCAAAGTTGACTTACCATTACAGACCGCACTATTAGCTTGCAAAGATATATCGGCACCCATTCGCTGCAATTCAGGTACATGCATAAAGCGGTTTTCGAAAATATTTTCAGTCACCACACTGGTTCCTTTAGCCAAACAATTAAGTGCAACAAATTGCGCTTGCATATCAGTTGGAAATCCGGGGTGCGGGGCGGTTTTAATATCAACACTAATAAGTTGCCTATTGGTCATATCCAACTCAATCCAATCATCACCTACAGTTAATTTAGCCCCCGCCTTAGACAATTTATCCAGTACTGCTTCCAGAGTTTTTGGTGCCGCTTGTTCACAGCGGATCCTGCCTCCTGTGACTGCTGCTGCAATTAAAAACGTGCCCGTTTCGATTCTATCTGGCAATACGCGATAACGACAGCCTGATAAACGCTCCACTCCCTGAATGACGATTTTATCACTTCCAGCATGAGACACGTTAGCGCCCATCGCATTTAGACAATGAGCTAAGTCAACAATCTCTGGCTCTTTTGCCGCATTTTCTAAAATGGTTTCACCCTGCGCCAAACACGCAGCCATCATCAAATTCTCTGTGGCACCCACGCTTACCACGTCCATAAATATGTGTGCCCCTCGTAACTTTCCGTTCACAGACGCCCTAATGTAACCATTGTCTACATCAATTTTAGCTCCCATCTGTTCAAGTCCTTGCAGATGCAAATTCACTGGACGGGCCCCTATGGCACAACCACCAGGTAAAGACACATTTGCCTGGCCAAACTTAGCCAAAAGTGGTCCCAACACCAAAATAGATGCGCGCATGGTTTTGACTAATTCGTAAGAAGCATTAAAATTATCAATAAAACTCGGATCAATCACCACAGATTGAGCATCTTGGCGATAAGCTTTTGCACCTAACTCACTCAACAAAGATAAACTGGTGTGTATATCTCTGAGCTCAGGAACATTATCGAAATAACAAGTGGAGTTTGCCAGTATGCTAGACATCAGAATTGGCAATGCAGCATTTTTGGCGCCTGAAATAGTCACATTTCCATTAAGCGGCGGGCAAGCTTCGATAATTAATTTGTCCATAGATACACTCTATTTGATGTTACGAGGGTGAGGGGGGGGGGTGAATATTATTGAGGAAGATTAAACATTTTCTCGCGCTTCCATTGGCTTTCGGTAAAGGTTTTAATGGAAACTGCATGCATGCTACCTTCAGCAATTATTGCGGCCAAAGGGGCATAAACAAACTGCTGTTTTTTGACCCTACTCATATCTTCAAACTGCTCACTCACAGCGATCACTTGAAAATGAGATCCATCACCTTTTACATGTACTTCGGCTAAGCTTAATGTTTCAAGTAAAAGCGTTTCAATTTGTTGATTATCCATGACAAGTCCAGATGAGTAAAATAGTCAGCTATTGTACCGACAAAAAACTGTCTACGTCGCTTATTTTTGCAAGCTTTCTCAACCTTTCTGGAATATTTTTAAGTTCAAAATGCACATTTTGTTGTTGATTATCTTTCAAAAAATTCATCAACCAGGCTAACCCTGCAGTATCAGAATTACTCACACCTGACATATCAAGGGTGGAAACATCATCGCTTGAGTTGCTTTGATTACTTTGATCAAGGATTGCTAATGCTTCAGACTTGGCGATAGTGTTACGGTTTAAATCACCTTGTAGGGTGAAGTAACCTTTAGGTGACTCAATTGCTTCCAATTTAGTCACCTAAGTTTCCTTTTTTGCTACGTCAATGTTAATAGGTTTGCTAATCGTATTATTCATCAAATCTATCACTTTTTGTATACCATCCTGTCGCAATATAGATTGGAACTCACTTTGCTTGCTAGATAAAAGACTGATACCTTCAGCAACCATATCGTAGGCCTTCCATACATTGGTTTTTTTATTTTTACGTAATTTAAAAGCTAAATTAATGTCTGGCCGACCGGGTTCTTTAACCACAGCTCTAACGGTTACCGTTCTTTCATCGGTCACATCGCGAACGGGCTGAAATTCGACATCTTGGCCATCATAGTAAGCCATAGCCAATGCATAGGTAGTGATCAAATATTCACGAAACACACTAATGTATTCGGGGATTTTCTCTCTTGGCACTTTTTTATAATGCTTACCTAAAACCTTTAATGCAGAAAAATTATAATCCACATAAGGCAGCAATTCCTCTTCCATAACCGTTCGCAAAAGCTCAGGATTTTCTTCTATGAGCTGGCGTTCTTGCTTAATCCTACTGAAAGTTTTGGTTGCTACATCTTCCAACATTACGTAGGGGTTTTTGTCCTGAGCCTGAGTCATGCCAGAACAAATAATTAAGATCACACCCAATAATAGAAGTGCACATTTATTTACCACGTTATTTTCTCCAATCAACGTCATCGATTAACCGTCGTTGCTACTAAATAAAAATTGACCAATAAGGTCTTCTAATACTAAGGCTGATTTAGTGTCTTCTATGTAGTCACCTTCTGCCAAGTTTTCAATACCGTCGATAACAAAACCTGGTTGAAAACCAATATATTGCTCTCCTAATAAACCTGAAGTAAGTATAGATACCGAACTTGTTTCTGGGAACTGGTTAAATTCTGACGAAATACTCATGGTCACTAATGGAGTGAAGTCACTATTGTTAAGCGTAATATTGTCGACTCTACCAACCGTTACCCCTCCGACTTTAACGGCTGAGCGGACTTTTAACCCACCAATGTTGTCAAATTTTGCATACAGTATGTATGTATTTTCACTGTTCGACATACTTTGATTGGCCACGTTAAGTGCTAACATAAGACCTGCTGCTATAGTTAATGCAACAAACACACCCACTAATAGTTCCGACTTTCTAGATTTCATTCCCATTTCCTTTACTCAATTCCAAACATTAATGCAGTCAATATAAAATCTAGCCCAAGTACCGCTAACGAAGAAAATACCACTGTTTCTGTTGTTGCCTTACTTATTCCTTCGGAGGTGGGTATAGAATCGTACCCTTTAAAAGTGGCTATCCAGGTAATCACAAAAGCAAACACTATGGTTTTTATAATGCCGTTCACCACGTCCTTATTCCAGTCCACTGTGGACTGCATAATAGACCAATAACTACCTGAATCTACACCTAACCAATCCACGCCGACTAAGTGTCCACCCAAAATGCCAACCGCACTAAAAATGAGTGCAAGCATAGGCATGGATATAATCCCCGCCCAAAGGCGCGGTGCAATCACTCTACGCAGCGGATCAACCGCCATCATTTCTAAACTGCTGAGTTGTTCCGTCGCTTTCATTAAACCAATTTCAGCCGTGAGTGCAGAACCTGCCCTTCCAGCGAACAATAAAGCGGTGACTACTGGGCCTAACTCTCTTAATAATGATAAGGCAACCATAGGCCCAAGGCTGCCTTCAGCACCATAATCCACTAAAATGGTATACCCCTGCAATGCCATCACCATGCCAATGAATAGGCCAGATATCACTACAATAAGTAATGACTGCACACCCACTATATGTATTTGCTTAATAACCAGCGGTATCATTTTTAAAGGCTGAGGTTTAGCAATGATGGCTCCAAACAACATATAAGTGGCGCGGCCAAACATTTCTAGACGATTAATGGTGCTCGCCCCTAAATTGGTGAACCAATTCATGATTCACTACCCAGAAAAGCCTGAGAAGTACTACTTGCAGGATAATGGAAAGGGACCGGACCATCTGCTTGACCTTGCAAAAACTGTTGTACTAGCGGCGAGTCACTGTTTTTAATTTGTTCTGGGGTCCCACTACCAATGACCCTCTGCTCTGCCAAAATATAAATGTAATCGGCAATAGTTAATACTTCAGTGACATCATGAGTCACCACAACACTGGTTAATTGCAAAGCATCATTTAAGGCTTTAATGAGTTTTACCAACACCCCCATTGATATGGGATCTTGCCCTCCAAATGGCTCATCATACATAATCAGCTCTGGATCCAATGCAATAGCTCTTGCCAACGCTACTCGGCGTGCCATACCGCCAGATAATTCTGCAGGCATTAAATCTGCCGCACCTCTTAAACCTACAGCTTGCAATTTCAGCATAACAACAGTGTGCACGATGGATTCAGATAACTTTGTGTGCTCCCGTAGTGGGAAAGCAATATTATCGAACACCGACATATCAGTAAATAACGCACCACTTTGAAATAACATGCTCATTTGTCTGCGCACTTCAAATAGACGATTGCGGCGCATTCCCGGAATAGACTCACCTTTAAATTTAATATCACCTTTGTCGGGCACCAGCTGGCCTCCCATCAAGCGCAACATGGTTGTTTTTCCAATACCACTGGGACCCATAATAGCGGTAGTTTTGCCTTTTTTAATCTGCAGTGAAATATCATCGTAAATAATTCGACCACTTCGGCTAAAGGTTAGATTGTTAATTTCAATCAAATTTTCCATTGAGATAGGAACATTCCATTTTGGTTAATCGAGTTAAGCATAAAAAAACAACCCAACTATAAGGCTAACTATTGTATTAGTTTTCGGCATAAAAGAACAAAGACAAAAAGTAACAAGGTATATTCAATTTAATACAATTGTTGTTGAATATCATTCTAACATTAACCATTGATGATTTGGTTATTTGGTTATTTGGTTATTTGGTTATTTGGTTATTTGGTCTAGCTTGCTGCTTTCTTACCCAATAAAATTAAATCAAATACATTATACATACTTGCTTTCGTAACAATTGATGCATATATCAACATATCGCATTTTCACATGTTGTTTCTAGACCCTAGTGCAGCAGCAAATAGTGCAGCAAAAAAGTTTCGAAACTAATTTATTTTAACATTCATATGCAAAGCCTTAGCTTTTTGAGACAATTAACGTCGATTATTTTTAATCCCTATTAAAACTAGAAGTGAAATTTTGTGATTTTAGAAGCTTGTTATTTCCTGATTTGGCTTATTGTTTTAAGTTGGGGCGCAGATAGATTTGTCTTTGGCGCTTCAGTTTTAGCTAAAAACATAGGTGTATCGCCTATGATCATTGGCCTGACTATAGTTGCTATGGGGTCATCTGCACCAGAAATTATGGTGGCGGCCACGGCCTCGTTCAATGGCAATACTGATACCGCGGTGGGTAACGCTCTTGGGTCAAATATTACTAACATCGCTTTAGTGTTAGGATTAACTGCATTGCTTAAACCCCTATCTATTGCATCAACTACCCTTAAAAAAGAAATGCCTGTATTATTACTGGTAAGCCTTCTCGCTGTCTATTTCTTGTCTGATTTTTTGTTACTCAAAGTAGAAGGGATTATCTTAATCACTTTATTTTTTGCCGTTATAGGTGGACTTACTTGGGTGTCGTTCAATATGGAAAAAGGAGATCCTTTACAACCCGAAACCGAGAATGAAATTCCCTCTGGGGTAAAGACTTCCAGAGCAATTATGTGGTTAATAGTGGGCATGGTACTGTTGCCAACGAGCGCCTACTTTATGGTAGATTCTGCTGAAGTGATAGCCCGATACTTTGGTTTAAGTGAGCTAGTTATTGGCTTAACAATTATCGCTATTGGTACAAGTTTACCAGAGCTGGCGGCTTGCATTGCAGGTGTACTGAAAAACGAAGATGATTTAGCTTTAGGTAATATAATCGGTTCAAATATTTTTAATATTTTGGCTGTACTGGCTATGCCAGGGCTTATTGCACCGGGTGTGGTAGATGAAAATGCTGCTACACGCGACAGTTACGTAATGTTAGGACTAACAATATTGCTCATCGTATTTAGTTTTAATTTAAAAGGAAGCAGATGTATTAACCGAATGGAAGGTATGTGTCTCATTACTTGCTTCTGTGCTTATCAATTTTTATTATTTAGTTAATACAGCGGCGCTTAGAATCACACTATGAACACACTATGATTAAACAATCTGCCTTAAGAGTATTGGAAATTGAACAGCGAGCAATCGCGCAATTAGCCCAATATATTAATGACGCTTTTGTAGAAGCTTGTCAGTTGATTTTATCTTGCAAGGGTAAAGTAATTGTTTGTGGGATGGGGAAATCAGGTCATATTGGCCATAAAATATCAGCCACCTTGGCTAGCACAGGCACTCCCGCATTTTTTATGCATCCTGCTGAAGCCAACCATGGTGATTTGGGCATGCTCACCAAACAAGATATTTTATTAGCTATTTCTAACTCGGGCGAAACTGGCGATCTATTAGCGCTGATCCCTGTGGTTAAACGCATGGGTGTGCCAATTATTGCCATGACATCAAACCTTCAAAGTACCCTTGGCAAATATGCTGATGTTAATCTGTGCATCAAAGTTGAACAGGAAGCCTGTTCACTAGGCCTTGCACCTACTTCAAGTACCACCGCCACCTTAGTGATGGGTGATGCACTTGCCGTCGCGTTACTCGATGCAAGAGGTTTTACTTCTGAAGATTTTGCATTGTCTCATCCAGGCGGTTCATTAGGTAGAAAGCTCTTAATTAAATTAGAAGACGTGATGGTCAAAGAACAGTCTTTACCTCTGGTTTCAGGACAACAAAATTTACGTGAAGTATTATTAGTGATTTCACAAAAAGCCTTAGGCATGGCTGGAGTGATAGATGACAATGGCAAGTTATTGGGTATTTTCACTGATGGTGATTTGCGCAGAGTACTTGACGATAGAATCGATATTCACAATACTAAAATCCAAGAGATTATGACGCCCAACAGTATTACAGCTAAACCAGAAATGTTGGCTGCCGAGGTCCTTACCTTAATGCAAAAACACAAAATAAGTTCGCTGTTTGTGACCGATACTAATGGCAAACCAATAGGTGCTATCAATATGCAGTTACTGCTTCAAGCAGGGATCATTTAATGTCTATATTAGTCACGCCTTATGGACCGATTGATAAAAAACTATTAATCCAACTTAGGCAAATAAAACTGTTAGCCTGTGATGTTGATGGTGTATTTTCCGACGGCCGAATTTACATGGGTCAAAATGGAGAGGAGCTTAAAGCATTTCATACCCGAGATGGCTACGGAGTCAAAGCGTTACAAAAAATTGGTGTGCAAGTTGCTGTTATCACTGGGCGTAATTCAAATATGGTAGAACAGCGAATGGCATCCCTAGGCGTACAGCATATTTATCAAAGTTGTGAAGACAAACAGCCCGCTTTACAAGCCATACAAAATAAACTATCCGTTACTATGAGTGAAACTGCTGCAATAGGTGATGACATGCCTGATTTAGGCATGTTTAAAGTGTCGCAGTGCAATATATGTGTACAAGATGGTCACCCTATTTTAGCTGCACAGGCGCATTATCAGACTCGAACTAAAGGCGGATTTGGTGCGGTACGTGAACTATGTGATTTAATTCTTTTATCTCATGGACAGTTATATACTATTCAGAGCGCCAGTATATGACTCGCGTCACCCTATGTATTGTGGTGTTATTTTTATTAGCACTTGCCTTGAGTCTTCCCAGCTGGCTTTCTAAAGAAGAGGTAAAGGTAGACTCACAAACAGAAGAGGCCTGGGTCCCTAACTACCAAGCAAGTAAGATGCGTAGTACATTGTATGATAAATTGGGTCAGATAAATCATCAGGTCTTTGCTCAAAAGATGGAGAATTTTGACCTACTTGGATTCACATTGTTTAAACAACCTAACTATTTGTTATTTGCTCAATCGCTACACCCATGGAAAGTAGATGCGCAGGAAGGTACCTTGTATGAAGATCAACGTATCCAATTTGAAACCGATGTTGAAATTACCAGCCTAGATGAACAAGGTTATATACAGGTCATTCGCACCAATTTTGTCGAAGTAAACCTAGTTGAAAAAACCATGTATTCTGATCAGCCCGTCGAAATTATCGGCTCAAATTATGTTATAAACAGTAACGGCTTCACCGCTAGCTTAGAAACCCAAAGATATGAGTTATTAGACCATGTTAAAACCGTTTACCAACCGTCTGTTCCGCGCTAGTTTTTTAGTAACGTTATTATTTTCGGCTAATAGTGATGCTGGGAAAGATGATTTTACTAAAAAAATTGAACTGGCTTCCTTGTACCAAAATGCTGACGGCATTGCCAAAAGGGCAACTTACCAAGGCAATGTTGTTATCCTACAAGGCTCATTAAAAGTCAGTGCAGATGAATTAGAAATTGATGCCAGCAAGGGTGAAGGCAATGAAATATTTATCGCCACTGGCAACCCTGCTAGATATTCTCAACAACAAGAAGATGGCAGCATAGTCACTGCAAAAGCAGATAAGATTGAATACCATCGTCAAACACGCTCCCTATCATTAGAGGGGAATGCTGAGATAAAGCAAAATTCCAGTAGTGTGCAAGGCAAATCCATCACATTTAATATGGAACTTGAACAAATCATAGCGCAAGGTAGCGATCAAGAGAGTGGCCGTGTTATTACCACATTTCAGCCTGTATCAAAACCTAAAGAACCTGGAACAGACCAACAGGATAAACAACCTTAATGGCCGTATTAAAAGCCTCACATTTAGCTAAGTCTTATAAGTCGAGGCAAGTGGTACGAGATGTCAGCATTGAAGTATCCACTGGCCAAATAGTGGGTTTATTAGGGCCAAATGGCGCAGGTAAAACCACCACATTTTATATGATTGTTGGGCTAGTACCTTTAGATAAAGGTGACATTTATATTGATCAACAGAATCTTACTCTGCAACCCATGCATGTGCGTGCTAGGCAAGGCATAGGTTATTTACCACAAGAAGCGTCGATATTCAGAAAGCTAACCGTATATCAAAATCTGATGGCGATATTACAAACTCGTAAAGAATTATCTAAAGAACAGCGAGAACAGCAGGCCGACTCACTATTGGACGAGTTTAATATCAGCCATATTCGCAATAGTTTAGGTATGAGCTTGTCTGGCGGCGAACGCAGAAGAGTTGAAATTGCGCGGGCTTTGGCGGCTGATCCAGAGTTTATATTATTAGACGAACCTTTTGCTGGGGTTGATCCCATTTCAGTAAACGACATTAAAAAAATAATTCAACAATTACGAGACCGAGGTCTAGGCGTATTGATTACCGACCACAACGTGCGTGAAACTTTAGATGTATGTGAAAAGGCATACATAGTGAGCCATGGCGAGTTGATAGCATCAGGCACTTCGGAAGAAGTTTTAAGTGATCAACGTGTAAGAGATGTATACCTAGGTGAACAATTCAGGCTATAGTTAAGGTGAAGATTGATTAAATAATATTGGGGTTTCAGCAAAGCTGTCAAGCAAGCGAGCTTCATGAGTATTTAGTTTATATATGATTGAGGTGGGATAACTTCGATAACACGCTGTAATCTCTAGAATGAAGAGTTTATCTCGGCTGATAACAACAACAGATTAGACATAAGAAGTTAATGAAACCCTCTTTACAGTTAAGATTTAGCCAACAACTTACAATGACACCACAGCTGCAACAAGCTATAAAGCTCTTGCAATTGTCTACTTTGGATTTACAAGCTGAAATTCAAGAAGCATTAGATTCTAACCCTTTGTTAGAAGTAGACGAGTCAAATGATAGCGGTAGTGGTGAAAAAGCCCTTGAAATTAACCATAATGCCGACAGTAAAGATAGCGAAAGCACTCAAGTTGAAGTGAATGCGGATAGTGTCGATAGCGGCGATGCCCTGCAAAATAATGATATACCAGAAGATTTGCCCTTAGATAGTACTTGGGATGAATACTTAAGTGCTTCATCAGCACCATCCTCGATGAACAGTGCAGGCTCAGCAGGCGATGACGACCAAGTATATCAAGGCGAAACCACAGACAACATTCAAGACCATTTACTTTGGCAAATGCGTTTAACCCATTTTAGTGATACCGATATTGCTATTGCGATGGCCATTATCGACTCTATCGATGAAGCGGGTTATTTGACTATTAGTACAGAAGAAGTCCTAGCCAGTATGGATGACGAAGAGATTGAACTGGACGAAGTGGCAGTCGTACTTAAACGTATTCAGATGTTTGATCCCATAGGCTCGGGAGCACGCAGCGCCCAAGAATGTTTACTGATTCAGTTACGGCAATTTGCAGCGGATACACCTTGGCTAGAAGAAGCCAAGATGCTGATTACTGATTACTGCGATCTGATTGGTAGTAAAGACTATCGTACTCTCATGCGTAAAACGCGTCTCAAAGAAGAAGAGTTACGGGAAGCCATGCGTCTGTTGCAGACCCTAAATCCTAGACCGGGTACTGCCATAGTCACAGGTGAATCGGAGTACGTTATCCCTGATGTATCAGTGTCTAAGAAAAATGGCCGGTGGACGGTAGAACTTAACCCCGATAGCCTACCTAAACTCAATGTCAATCAGCAATATGCGGCCATGAGTAAAAGTGTTAAGAACACGTCAGACAGTCAATTTATTCGTTCGCATTTACAAGAAGCTAAGTGGTTTATTAAAAGTGTAGAAAGCCGCAACGAAACACTTCTTAAGGTGTCCAATTGTATAGTGCAGCAACAAATGGGTTTTTTTGAACACGGTCCCGAAATGATGAGACCTATGGTGTTAAACGATGTCGCCGAAATGGTAGATATGCACGAGTCCACTATTTCGCGCGTCACAACACAGAAATACATGCATACTCCAAGAGGTATTTTTGAGCTGAAATACTTCTTTTCTAGCCACGTGGCAACAGATGTAGGCGGAGAATGTTCATCAACCGCTATAAGAGCGTTGATTAAAAAGTTAGTCGTAGCAGAAAAACCCAGTAAACCTTTAAGTGATAGCAAGATTGCACAAGTGTTGGCTGACCAAGGCATTATGGTGGCGCGGCGAACAATAGCAAAATACAGGGAATCACTCATGATCCCACCATCCAACCAACGTAAGAGCCTGCTTTAGGCGAATTGAAGAAGGAAGAGGCGATATGCAAATTAACCTTACCGGTCATCATGTAGATATTACAGATTCTTTAAGAGACTACGTCGATACAAAATTTACTAAACTGGAACGACATTTTGATCATATCAATAATGTTCATGTGATCTTAAACGTGGAGAAGCTGAACCAAAAAGCTGAAGCCACTTTACACCTCAGTGGAACAGAGGTGTTTGCTACATCTGAACATTCAGATATGTATGCAGCAATAGATGCTTTAATCGATAAACTTGACCGACAAGTGATTAAGCACAAGGAAAAAATTAAACGCTATTGATCGCGTCAACGATTAACCACAATTAGAACCCATAATGGAAATTAAAGATATTCTTCACCCTGACTGTACTTTATGTGCAGTTCAGGAAACCAGTAAAAAACGAGTACTTGAACTCATCAGTCAAATTGCTAATCAATATTTAATCGATATCGATCAAGCTACTATTTTGTATAGTCTTACATGCAGAGAAAAAATGGGCAGTACGGGTATTGGTAATGGCATTGCACTGCCACATGGTCGCCTAAGAGATCTAGAAAACGTTATCGCTATTGTAGTGACCAGTGAAAAACCAATCGATTATGACGCCATAGACAATGCGCCAGTTGATATCTTTTTTGCAATTTTGGTACCCGAAGACAAAGCTTCTGAACATCTAGGCACATTGTCTGCTATTGCCACTAAACTAAACAATAAGGACACGTTGAGCCGAATGCGCAAAGCCAAATCAGATCAAGAATTATTTGAGGCACTAGGATAAATGAAACTTATCATTATTAGTGGCCGTTCTGGCTCAGGTAAATCTATAGTACTGCGCTCATTGGAAGACCTTGGCTATTATTGCGTAGACAATATCCCAGTTAACCTTCTACCCACACTCACGCATACTGTGGTTGATGAATACGATCAAGTTGCCGTTAGTATCGATGTACGTAACTTACCAAAAGCCCCTAATGAGTTAGTCGAAATTCTTGATTATTTGCCCACCACTTGGGACATGACCATACTTTATCTAGATGCCAGCGATGATGTGTTAATTAAACGTTTTAGCGAAACAAGACGGCTGCATCCTTTATCCAAACAAAACAAATCGTTGTCTGATGCTATCCAAGCGGAGAGCCAATTACTCGCACCTATTGCCGAACGTGCAGATTTATATATAGACACTGACCAACTATCGGTCCACCAGCTTGCTGAATTAGTCCGTGAACGCATTTTAGGTAAAAAAAGCTCTAGACTGGTCTTAGTATTCGAATCCTTCGGTTTTAAACATGGCATACCCAAAGACGCCGATTATGTATTTGACGGCCGCTTTTTACCTAATCCTCATTGGGAGCCCGACCTCAAACACTTAACAGGGTTAGATGCACCGGTGCAGATATTTTTGGGTTCACAACCGTTAGTGACTAAGTTTATTTGGCAAATTCAAAACTTAATTTCCACTTGGTTACCTCATTTAGAGCGCAACAATCGCAGTTATGTCACCGTAGCGATTGGTTGCACAGGAGGCCAACATAGATCCGTTTATGTTGCCGAAATGTTAGCTAAAACCTTTAGCAACTCCCACCCCGATGTACAAATTCGCCACCGCGAACAAAACTGATGCCTCGCTTCGAAAAGACACTGGTTATCGTTAACAAATTAGGGCTTCACGCTAGAGCAGCCACACAGCTTGTTCAGCTAACTAATAAATTTGATGCACACATTACCCTACACCAAGGCGATAAAAAAGCCTCAGCCAACAGTGTGCTAGGCTTAATGATGCTTGAAAGCCACCAAGGCAAAGAAGTGCGAGTCGTCAGTGAAGGTAAAGATGCACAAGCAGCAATGGACGCGGTTGAGACTTTAATTGTCACTAGGTTTAATGAGGAAGAGTAATAAGCTCTGAATAACGCTTTTTGTTTATTAGTAGAAACGAAAAGATGCGCTTCGCGCCATCATTCCCCGCTGCCGCCACCTTCTAACCAGTTACTCTTTTTATACTGTGTTTCTTTGCACCTTATACCAATCAGAAATTACCCCTATCGACAGGAAGGCGACGTTGAGCATTTTCCTGTTACTTCCGCTTAGATTTAGATTATCAGTTGCCTGATTCAATTTGAGCGTCCGCTAAACCCCGCCTTACCTCAAACAAGCTAGCCACGCACAATAATGTTTTTGATAAATCATCGAGAACATTATGTATAGAAAACGTCGAACAGAGGATGAGTGGCAAACCTTATTTGAAGCGCAAGCAATCAGTACTCTTTCGCCGCCTGCATTTTGTAAACAGAATAACATTCACTTAAAAACCTTTTATGCGCGGCGAAGTAGTATTAGCCGTCAAGGTCCAGCAATAAAAGGCAAGCTCGTTAAAGTCATCAAGGATAAACGCGTTAGCCAACCTGTTGCTTCTACTGATGTTACTCTGCGATTTAAAGGCGTTTAAATAAACTGCCAACAAACTATAAATCCTAGCTGGGGAGCGTCTTTGATAAAGGAGCTGCTCGGATGAAGATGTTTGTTGAGCCTGACGATATCTATTTGCACACCGGCTTCGTCGACTTTAGAAAGTCCATCAATGGTTTGCTCACCATCATTGAAAATGAGTTAGAAGTCGATGCATTTACGGGGGCGTTGTTTATCTTCTGTAATAAAAAACAGGACAAGCTGAAATTATTGTATTGGGATAAGACCGGCTTCGCCCTTTGGTATAAACGCCTTGAAAAACATAAATTAAAATGGCCTAAATTAACCGATCTAACCCACGCCAGATTAAGCGAACAGCAGCTAACATGGCTCTTAGGTGGGTACGATGTCATTGGCCACAACACGCTTAGCTACACGCACTCTGGCTTATAACGTACGATCATAAGTAGCGATTAACGATCACCATTTAGTCTAAATAAAGCAACAAAATCATAGCCTTAACATGGCATAGTAAGGCCATGAACGAACACGATTATCAACAACGTATCCTTGAGCTTGAAAAGCAAAACACTAAGCTCGCCAGCCGGAATCACTATCTGGAGGAGCTGTTTCGCCTCGCCCAGCACAAACAGTTTGGCAAAAGTAGCGAAGGCCATTCTGGCCAGGGCGAGTTGTTCAACGAAGTGGAAGAAATCCTAGCGGTTGTTGCCGAGCCTGAAACAGAAACGATTACCTATACTCGAGGCAAAGCCAAACGCGCTAAATTACCTGCCAATTTACCAAGAGAGCGTGTAGTACATGATATCGCGGATGTAGATAAAATATGTGGTACCTGTGACCATGAACTACATCAAATCGGTGAGGATAACAGCGAAAAGCTTGAGTTCATCCCTGCACAGGTAAAAGTGATTGAGCATATTCGCCCTAAATATGCGTGCAGAGCCTGTGAAAAGAACGGCACGTCTAACACTATCAAACAAGCGCCTGTACCAAACAGCGTTATCCCAAAAGGCTATGCCACACCGAGCTTACTCAGCCAAATCATTACGAGTAAATACCAGTTCGGGTTACCGCTTTACCGTCAAGAAGCGATGTTCAAGCAATACGGTATTGAGCTGAGTCGTAAAACGATGTCGGATTGGATGATGAAGTGCGCTGAAATACTCAAACCCCTATACGATAGGCTCCACGAGTTGATACTCGAGCAACCTGTCATTGCGGCAGATGAAACCACCTTAAACGTGGTGAAGGAGGATAAAGCTAAGTGCTACATGTGGTTGTATTGCACAGGCACCGACTCGCCTGATAATAAGCTAATAGGTGCGGACATTCCTAACATCGTACTGTTCGACTATCAAATCAGTCGTGCGGGTAAGTGCGCGGTGGATTACCTGCAAGGCTACTCAGGCTATCTGCAAGTAGATGGATATGCGGGCTATGAGAAATCGCAAGCGACATTAGTGGGTTGTTGGGCACATGCACGGCGTAAGTTCACTGAGGCAAAGACCGCACAAGGTAAAAAGCCAAGTGGGAGAGCTGACTGGGCGCTTAATCATATCCAAAAGCTATATCGAATAGAAAGGCAGATTAAGGATAAGGCGATTGATGAGCGACTCGCTATTCGTCAAGAAAAAGTGCTGCCGTTGCTTGAACAATTTAAACAATGGCTAATAACGTCTGAGCAACAAGTGCTACCAAAAACAAAACTCGGTGAAGCGATATTCTATTGCTTAAATCAATGGAAAAAGCTGACGGCATATCCAACCAATGGACAACTTAATATCGATAATAATCGTGCAGAGAGAGCCATCAAGCCCTTCGTGATTGGTCGGAAAAATTGGTTGTTTAGTAACACGGCTAAAGGAGCTGATGCCAGCGCCGTACTTTATAGTGTAATCGAAACAGCAAAAGCGAATGGACTAACGCCATTCGACTATGTGATGACTACGCTTGAGCAACTTAGTCAACCTGAGGTCGACATCGAGCAACTGCTACCATGGCACGCTGCTAAACCCTAGGTGGGATGACCGGACGCTCACACTGAAACCCTTCGATATCAACTTCTTCTATCAGTTGGCTTTGTACCATTTATAGTCATGCGCGGTCGTTTATACACTTCAATTCGTGGGGTAAGTATTGAGACAAATCCGTTGTTCGCCATCTAATTTTAAACGTATTTTTCACATTGACTTCGTTTCGATAACGGACGAACAGACTGATATATATTTCCTGCCAGTTGCAAGTTACTTAAAGTAAACATTGTTTCAATCTAGGTCTGATGAATGGGTCGAGAATAGCTTTTATTCTGCCTGTGATCTAATTGTGGTCAATTAAGTAAATCTACTAATTTAGTTTCTATTGCAATTGCAATTCCTATAATGTATTTAAAGGTACTAAACACTTGTGATAATAATGATTTCTTGGGAGAAATTTAGCAAGAAATCAGTGTTCAATAATCTATAACAATATTAATGTGATAAAGCTGTATTGATTCTCATACCCATATTTTAACACTTTGATTTGTCTTAATTTACATGAAAAAATGGACGGAAAATGTATCTAAAAAAATTACGCTCTATAGTGAGTAAGCTAGTAAGCTTTGATGCTCATACAGACGTTACTCAACAAAAAGAGGATTTAGATAACCTTGCCATAGCCAAGGAACAAGTTAAAGCAGCCAAATTTGCCTTAGACCAACACTCACTTGTATCGATAGCTGACTTAGAAGGTAATATCCTCTATGTGAACGATAAATTTGTAGAAATCAGTGGTTATCAAGAACATGAACTTGTCGGTAAAAAGCACAGCGTACTTAATTCGAATCACCAGCCTAAATCCTATTGGCAAGAAATGCATCAAACGGTATTAGCAGGTAAAGTTTGGCATGATGAAGTGCGTAATAGAGCCAAAAGTGGCGACT
>Ga0307488_10001550_pt1 | contig 19217 bp, 26 predicted proteins | sample SB02metaG_FD_202248 | JGI IMG/M metagenome (GOLD analysis project Ga0307488, IMG submission 202248) | Sea-ice brine microbial communities from Beaufort Sea near Barrow, Alaska, United States - SB 0.2 | ecosystem: Environmental > Aquatic > Marine > Coastal | place: USA: Alaska | collected... | reverse complement strand
TAGTGTAGATTATACAGCAACTTACAAAGATTATGCGAAAGAATGGCTCAATGCTTTTAACAGTCAACACGATTTAGATTTTAAGTTTATTGGCATTGATTCGCCCCGCTTTTATAACTATTCCACGGACAAAATAAAGGTTAATGTTGACATATTGCAATGCCACATATTAAAAAGAGATTATACAAGAAACGTTGATTTTATAACGTATGCAAATGAACGCCTAAAAAGTAGCAGCGGCTTCATATCCTTTTATAATGGATTAACAGACTTAAGACAAAAGGCGAAGGAAAATGATTCCGATTATATTTTATTGATTGAGTTGATTCTGGATTTTATAATTGATTCCAATGAGCCTATTTTTATACATGAATTCGAGATAATACCACAACTAATATATAAAACGACATGACAAAACAAGAAAAGGAATTGCAACAATGGTTAGACGGTTATAAAAAAAGAATAGACCAATATAATCAACCGCAAAGAATAGCACACCGAAAAGAGATTCAAAACTATTTAATACAAGTAGGGCATCATTTTAACTTAAAATAACAACATGAATAAATATACATTACAACAAAGAAAACGGATAATATTTACCTTTATAACGCAGGAAATCAAGAGCGGTCGACCAATAGATGATTGGCTCATGAAAGTAGCTAAAAACGGCTTTAAAACGTGGGATTTTGAATATATCCTAGGGCATATTAAACGCTACTATATTAATACAGGCGGTTACAATGAAAGCGATGTGCACGAGGTGATTGAATTTGAGATACTAAAAGAAACTAACTAAAACAAAATAACATGGACGACTTAATGAAAACTACAATGATGCTTATTGAATCAGAGCAAAGAAATGTAGAACTAGAAAAAAAGATAATAGAATTACAACGCACTTTAACGCACGTAAAAAACTACAATTAAATTAACAATCAAACTAAATAACATGAAATACAACGGAAATAATAAAGAGACTAAAGCGGCAATACTTAAAGAAAACCAACCGTACATATATGAGAACCTAGGTAGATACACCAAGCTAGATTTATTAGGCATCATAGACAGCAAGAGCGATGCACTAAACACCGAAAGGATGAAGGGCATATATACAGGCAAAGCGGTTATCAATGTTTATGTTGACAATGAACATGCACATGAAGTATTTTTTGAGCCCAACAGCTTAGAAATAAATATCAATGATGTTTTCGCAATTGCTGATAAGTACGAAAACCTATACATTGATTATCATGATGTAAAAACAGATGTAATATTTACTCAAAGTTATAATCGCATGTAATAAATTAAACTACAATTTAATTAAACTTAAGCCCTCATTTATGGGGGTTTTTTTATGCGCTATATTTTGAACGTTTGTTGTGTTTCAGTGAGTTAGGTTTAATAAAAGGGTTGATTGGTACGTTTGTGTCCATCCTAAGGTATCTCACAGCCATTTTAAGCTACGTTCATGCATTTCTGGTACATTATATCCACTGAGGTTATTTAAGAGCCTTAGAGGAGCTTATATGAGGTACTCTCGGTAAGTTAAGGATTGGTTCACTGTATTAAGTAAGACTTCACATACATGATATATCTCCCAGCGACATCTGTATAAAAGAAAAGTTGTATATTTGTTTTATGGCAAAGAGAATGAAAGTACGCAACTACAATGTTTACAGTGAAGATATGGCAAAGTGTATGTCTTGGTGTTTATCTAATGGCATAAAAATATATATGTTAGGTTCTGTAAAAAATGAGCATCAAGTTGAGGTAAACAATAACGGTAAAGTTACTACATCTGATGAAATATATTCCATAACTGATGCCACGGATAAAATATGGGAATTATACTGCCACTTCTTTAGACTTCATGCCAAAGAGTAAATAAATATTCCCTAATCTCCTAACGTCAATATGGCGTAGTATACTAAATACTTATATATACTATATAATTATACATACTATAGTGTTTATATACTTATGTTATATACATACTTATGTGTATTATGTATATAATTATGTTATATTATTACCTACTTAATAAAATAAATACTGTATAGTATATATATACTTATGCATACTTATACTGTATATATAACAGCTTAATAGTTTTCTTTTTTTCTTTATTGGGTAATAACATGGCTAAAATTTTGTATCTTCAATGCTTTAGATACAATAAAAGATAATCCAGTTACTTAAACATCATGCAAAAAGATATAAAACTAATTGTACCAGATTCACTACATGAGATTCAGCTCGGACAGTACCAATCTTACTTGGCATCAATCGAAAACTTAGATGCCGAAAAAGATACAGAACAAATCAACCGAAAGCTCATAGAGACGTTCTGCGGGCTTAAACCAGAGCAAGTGAACCTCTTACCGCTAACCTCTATAGAAAATCTCTTAGGAGTCCTCTCAGGTGCCTTCAGCGAGGAGTTTGAACTCATTCGTCACTTTGAATTAGATGGTGTCAAATTCGGCTTCATTCCGAAACTGGATGAGATGAGCTTAGGTGAGTACATAGATTTAGAGTCAACATTCGGAGACTGGGAGAAAATGCATAAGGCTATGGCTATTCTTTATCGGGTGGTTAATTTCGAGAAAGGTGATAAGTATACTATCAATTCATACGAGACTAACGAAGAGTTAGCAGAGGCTATGAAGATGATGCCACTAAGTGTTGTGATGAGTTGTATGGTTTTTTTTTATCATTTAGGGACGGAATTAGCGCAAGCTACATTGAATTATACACAGAAACTAGTGAAGGAGAGCAGCACAACGTCTCAAGTGAGGGAAGCTTTGGAACAAAATGGGGTTGGTATCAATCAATTTACGGACTCGCTCAAGGCGATGTCAGAAGATTTGATGAAATTACAGCCTTACCCCTCCACCAATGTTTAACCTTTTTGGCATTTGAGAAAGAAAAGAACGAAATAGAAGCGGCAATGATTAAGAAACAATACAAATAATGAAAACCTACTACGACTTAATAGATAGAATACACGCATACCTAAGTGGTAGCGAGCTAATCAATACGGTAACTTTCGGAGACTTACTAGAAGTAGATTTATCAAAACAAACTATATTCCCTTTAGCTCATGTTGGCATCATTTCAATGCAGTTTGAAGAATACATAATGGGATTGTCGATGAACGTAATTGTTATGGACATGGTTGATGAGGATAAAGACGATAAGCAGAGCAAGTCTAAGCCGCATTTAGGACTAGATAATAAACACGATATACACAACTCACTACTCAATGTAGTTAATGGCTTACAAAGCTCTATACGTAGAGGTGGACTTAGTGATTTCAATTACGAAATACAAGGAACTCCAACTGCACAGATATTTGAAGATAGATTTGAGAATAAAGTAACTGGCTGGTCAATGACAATTAACATCAATATGGCTAACAACGACATGGGACTGATTAACGCAGACGGTAGCCAATGTCCATAAAGATAAAAAATACAGAAGCCTATATGAAAAGCTACAGCATTAAGCTAGTAGACCTGTTACGTAAAGAAATGGCATCACCTCAGCCTAGTAGAATGCAGTATGAAAACAACACGATAAATACTAAGAATAAAACTAGTTCAGATAACATCAACTACGTAATAAATTCTTCGGCATTAAATAGTTTAAGTATAGATATTAGAGGTGATAAGCACCTATTAGACATAGACAAAGGAACAGATAGCACAATAGCAAGTGTAGAGGATATAGCAAAATGGATAATAGCAAAACCAGTAAATTACAGGGGAGTAAGTCAGAACCAAAGTCTTCAGTCTCTAGGAGCAGGAAGTCCGAAAGTTCTAGCTCTAGCAGGAAAGATAGTAGAATCTCTGGCATTAATAGGGATAAGACCGACAAACTTTATATCAAGGACAGTCGAAAAGCACATGGCGAATCTAAAGCTAATTGCTCCAATTGTGGAAGATGTAAAAGTAAATGTGGAGGACTTGCTAATTCAGGCAGGATTTGACTTAAAAGGTAAAAAAATAAAATTTGTGTAATGGCGATAACTGATATTAAAAAATTAAACGTAAGAAGCCCATTCTTTATTGAAGTGGTAGATGAGTATCTTGGATTAATTCCAGAGGTAGATGCTGACCCAGATGACCCTGACCCAGAACCAGACCCTCAGCCAGACCCAATAACAGAACCCGTTACAACAACTGATGAAATACAGTGTTCAAATATAATTCACTTTGGTAGAACCGTAGGAACTAAAAAGTTTAAGTTAGATACTACAGGAAGAGCTCTTGGCGCATACACTTTTACTATTGACAAAATAAAAACCCCTATTAAATATAGAGTTTACACTGAGGGAGAAACAGCAGGAGCTTACTCAACCGAAGGGCTAGACGCTTATTCTCAGGCTTGGTTAGAAGAAACTGGTGAAGATGCAAGTAGTCTGAGTAGTTCAGGAACATATCCAGATGGGGTTTCTAAAACTTTTAGCTACACAACAACATCCACAACAGTGGCTATAAGTAAAATTATAATAGTAGAACTTCTTATACCTATTATTACGCAGGGAAATATGAGCTTAGCATCTACATCATGTCAGGCGCTTACACCTTCAATTTCACCTTTAACCACTAACTTCGTAACAGTTTTAACTATTGAATCTGTAGAGACAATTAAACTAAAAACTAGTTGGACTCGAGGAAATCCAGTTTTCGGAAGTCCATCTGACGTAACTATTACTCTTAATGGCACATCTTATGAATTACCCCACAATACAAACGGAAATTATGGTACACTAAGAGTTGTGTTTTCAGATGCAACACCTCTTCTTGCACCAACAACTAATCAGTGGATTTATAACCCAGCAACTAGAACTGCTCTTAATTCATCTGATAACCACTGGTCACTTAACGAAGGCTCTCAAAGAATATCTGTGGTTCATGTAAATCAATCTGCAATAAACGAAGGAGAAAATACATTAATTATATCTACGCCTTTTGGAGTTACATGGAATGGATTTGTAAACTTAAGAAGCCATCCAGTAATTCAAGAGGGTGGTAATAATGTAATCAGGACTCTTTATGATGGAGGTGATTCTTTTAATCAAAGCTACTATTCAGGAAATAGTAATCATTACTTATGGGAAAGTGAAATGGAGCATACCGTTACGTTTATAGGCGGTAATACTAAAAACATAAAAAGCACAGCAACAAACAGAATGAGGTATTTTGTAACGTACCCCAATGGATATAAAGACCCTATTTACGAAACACCTAGATGGAGAAATACGGTGCTACCTGATTAGCCAAGTAACTATAATAAAATACACAAGATGAAGGTTTTAAAGAAAGCAGAGTTAAGGTTATGGGTTTACGGAGGTGATATACAAAACGCACCTGCAACCCCTGACTACATATTAACAAAAACAAAGTTAAGCACTGAAGATACAATAGTATTTGAGGTTGCTGAACTTATAAAGGATTTTGTTGAAGTTAAATTTGATGGAGACTACAACACCTTAGTTCAATCTAAGTGGGTAAAATGGAGGGTAGAAAGAACCTACGAAGATACAGCTACAGATACAGACGGAGATGGTGTTGGCAACTTAACTACAAACGCAGAGTCATTCCACGCTATTGCTTTTAGGGGTTACGGAGAGAATGTTGATGGTATAAACCCTGAACTATCTAAAACATTGTTAATGTCAAATAGGGTTATAAATAATAGATGTGGAGATTCTCTAACTGTTCCAATTTATAGTGATAATAGTGAGGGTGTAGTTGAAGTTAACTACTATCAAGACGCTGTAGAAATAGATGAGTCGTTTTTTGGAGTAGCAGATATATTTACAATTGCACAATCTCTTCACATAAACCCTGAATTAGATGATATAATAACGATAGATAAAACTGCAAATACAGCTTTAAATCCTGACAATAATATAAACTCTAGCTTAATACCTCCTTACGCAACAGAATTCAGTTATTTAACTAGAAATGGTGAAAGAAGAGAAATACCTATAGACTGCATAGCAGAATGCGACCAACCTCACCATAAAGTTTCCTTTATAAACAAATTTGGAGTAATGCAGGATATGTGGTTCTTTGCTCGAAAAACAGACAGTATATCAAGTAAAAGAGAAAACTATAAAAGAACTAAACTCAATACTATTGGTGGGTTAAGCTACAACAAATCATCTCACCAGAACGTTTACTTAGAAAATCAAGGTAAAGAAAGATTTACAATGAATACAGGGTTTATTCACGAAAGCTACAATGAAGTTATTAAACAACTACTTGTTTCAGAATATGTATATATGTATGATACTAATACTTTAAATCCAACTAGTGGAATTGGATTCCTTGCAGTGCCAGTAACCGTAGCAAGTTCTGATGTTAGTTTTAAAACTAGATTAAACGACAAACTTGTAGAATACACATTAGAGTTTGAAGCAGATTCTGACTTTATCCAAAGCGTAAGATAGATGAGAGACATAGAAATATATGTAAAGGGTAAGAGACTCGACCTGTTTGATAATGGTACTATTGAGATTAAATCTAGTATTCAGGATGCCAAGGATATATCTAAGGTGTTTACAGACTATTCTCAACCATTTACAATACCTGCATCGGATAATAATAATAAAATCTTTAGGCATCACTACAAGACAGAAATAACGGACAATGTATTTGATGGTAGAGTAAGACATGAAGCTAAGATATTTATAAATCACATACTATTTAAGAGGGGTAAGGTGTTTCTTAATGGTTCTTCAATGAATAACAATAAAGCTAATCACTATAACATAACATTCTTTGGAAACACAGTCTCTCTAAAGGATAAATTCAAAGATTTAACACTATCTTCATTAGACTTATCAGATTTTGATTTTGATTGGACTAGGGATAATATTAAGTCGCTATTTGTAAATGGCAAAACGGTTAATTTAGATGATTCAGCATTAATATTTCCATTAATAACGCCAAAGAAAAGACTGTTTTACAATTCCTCACTATCAAATACAGATTTCAATAACTTTGATGGTAATTTATATGCACCAACTTCATTTCCTACAGATGTGAATGCTTTAAAGCAATATTCGCTTAGAGGTGTAAACGAATCCGATTTAAAACCTGCGATAAAAGTTTATCATATAATAAAAGCTATTGAAGCTAAATTTGATTTAGTCCTAATACCTGATGATAGTGTAGGAACTAAAGACTTTCTTTCTATAGAAAATGAAGCTATATCTAACTTGTATTTATGGATTAGTAATGGTTCGGGTAGCATCATAAATAATACGGATGAAGATAATTATTTCTTTTCTGGCATCCCTACAGATTTTGGATTGCATTCTCAATCAGATGAGGATTTTGTTTGGTTATCGGAAAGTAACGGAGAGTTTACTATAAAAGGTGGGAAAAAAGATGGATTTTCTAATACAACTTTAAACTCATACTTGGCATTTGATTTTGACTTTAAGATTCATATAAAACCTTCACTTGCATATCAAAATGTGAATTGGATGGTTAAACTTGTAAATAAAAAAGATGGAACTTTTCAAACAATAAAAGGTTCTGGAGATAAACTATCGTTAGTTACAATACCCTATAACTTAGATGAAGACCAAGTTTATTATATAGAGTTTTCTTCTGAAACACAAATGATAGAAACAGAAATAGTGTTTGAAGCAAGAGAAGATAATGGACAATATTTATGGTGGAATCAACCTTCTGACTTTGAAATGTACACTACTAAATTTGGTTCTAACCAAGGCTTTAACACTTCTACTGAGAAAATAACTGTGAAAAATGAGATGCCTGATATGAAAATATTAGATTTTATCACGGGCTTGTTTAAGATGTTTAATCTAACTGCGTATGTTATTGATGACGAAACTGATTCTGAATACGGAGAAGACTCTAATAGAGTTCCTAATGTTATTAAGATAACAACCTTAGATAATTATTATCTTGATGCTGTAAACAATCAATCTAAAGGTATTATTGATATAACAAAATACATAGATGTAACCGCTCATAACGTAGACACATCATTACCCTTTTCTGAGATAGACTTCAAGTACGAAGAGGATGATACACTTCTAAAGAGTAACCACCTAAATACCTTTGGAGAAGAATTTGGCAACTCAAACCTGTCGGTATCTGAACTGTATCCTGATATAGATTTATTCTTTGGTAAAAAGTATGAGGTAGAATCTCCATTCAGCATTCTTAAATACGAAAAGATTAAGGGAACTAATATACAATGGGGTTATGCAGCAGGTGGAGATTTCGAGTCAAAAGAAGGAAACTTCTCTAGCTCATCCGACCCTAAAATGCCAACAGGTAATTACAGTTCTGAGAACATCAAGCCATTGCTATTTTATGGTGTAAGAGAAACAACACATGACCCTTTTACGTTTGGAAGTGCATCTGGAAATTCAGCAACTAAGATGGAAAATGGTTATTACAGACCTTCTAACACTAACGAAACAGTTGTTGTAGATGGTGGTGGTGCTTTCACTACACCTCCAGCTTTTTCATTGACTTTTGATGCTGAAATAGATGAGTTTACATTGACTGATTTTGGAGCAAGTAGCAATTCCCTGTTCAACAGGTTCTATAAGAATTACATAACAAGTGTATTCAATCCAAATAAAAGAATATTCAAGCTCAAGGCATACTTACCACCCAGTTTCTTAATTAATTACAGACTGAACGACCAACTAAAGGTACAAGATGTCGTGTATCGGATTAATTCTATAACCACGAACTTAAACACAGGTTTGTCGAGACTAGAGCTTATTAACTTAAATGTGGAGGAAATAGTAGAATGATAAAACAAATAATAGAACTGCTTAATATCGATGATTGGTATGGGCATTCCAAGAATATAGACATAGCAAAGGGCAAATACAAGGCTGTAGGGACTTGGAGTGAAATAATGGAACGAACAAAAAGAGAATACTATGGCAAGTGAAATTATAGTAAGTATCAATGTACAATCTGGGAAGGCTGAGGTTGGTTTAGGTAAAGCTAAGGCAGGTGTAGATAAGTTAGCTGCTTCTACTAAGAAGTTGTCTGATTTACAAAAACAAGAAGCTATAGATGTTGAGGTTCTTAATCAGCAGATAAGAATACAAACGGATATAAATAAAGCTGCTGCTAAATCTCAATTAGGATTAGGTCAAGCTACAGGTAAAACTTCTAAGGCGTTTAAACAAGCTAAAACTCAGGTTGGTCTTAACAATGCTATACTTACTGAAGCAGGTAGAGCTGCATCTGATTTACGTTTTGGATTTAATGGTGTAGCAAACAACGTTGGTCAAATGGCTTCGTTATTTGGTAGTTTGATAAATACCTCTGACAATGTAGCAACTTCAATGAAGAACCTCTTCAAGTCCCTTGCAGGTACTGGAGGAGTGATGATTGCTATTCAACTCTTAATTGCATATGGAGATAGAATTGTGAACTTCTTCTTAGGTATGAGTGAGTCTGCTGCAAAAGCAGAAAAAGCCATGAAAAAGCTAGAGGGGACTGTTCAGAGTCAAAGAAGAGAGCTTTTAGGTTACATTGAGGTTTTAGATGACTCTAATGTTTCGGAAGAGGTTCGTATAAACGCATTAAAAGAGCTTAATGTAATAAGTAAAGAAACAGTACAGGATTACAAGGATGGAAAGATTGACCTAGACGAGCTAACGCTTAGTGTTGAGACTTATATAAAACAACAAAGATTAAGAGGTGAATTAGAAGCTATACTATCAAGTAATCAAGAGGTGTTTGCTGAAAGAGAAAAAATCATAAGAGTTCAAAGACAATTAGATTTAGCTCAAGAAGAAGGTGATTTAGAAAAGGTTAAGGAGATATATACGAAAAACGCTTCTTTCTTTGATAAATTAGACCTAAGCAAAGATGGTCTTTTAGGCGCTTTCTTCAGTCCAGATGCTGATTTAGCTGGTTTGTTTAAAAAGCAAAACAAGGATGTTATTGATGAAGCTAACTCTGCTATTAAAAGACTGATTGAAATAGAAAAACAATTAACAGCTAACACATCGGATGGCTCAGTTGAGCGTTCTAGAAGAGATACTAGAGAGTTTAAGGAGAAGTTATTTGATATACAAAGTATCGTAGATAAGTTCAACAAAGAAGCTGATAAGTTAAACGTAAGAACTCTTGATGAAAGAATAGATTTAGAGGAGAAATATGCGAAGATAAGTGCAGATTCTAAGCTAAATAGGTTTATACAGACTCAAAGCAAAAGACTAGAGGAGTATAAGGAGCAAGTTAAAGACGATAAGAATGCAAAGGAGCTAATTAAGAACGCAGAAAACGATTTTAATGGTTCTATTGTAGATGCTAAAATCAAGCATGGTTTAGCTATCGCTTCTATTGAAGAGGGATTTATATCTAGGCGAATACTAGCGAAGGATAAGGAGGCTGAGAAGATAGGTAAAATAGCTAGGAAACTAGAGAATGATGAGATAAATAGGTTAAAGTTTGCTTTGGATGCAAATAAAATATACTTTACTCAGAAGATAGCACAAGCTACTTTTGATAAACAATCTGTTGATGACAAGATAGCTAATGCAGAGATTCTTAAACTGTCGGATTTAGAAGTTGCTCAGTTAAAAGCCAAATCTATTGGTCTTCAGAATTTATTGATAGACTTGAATGTGCAAAAAGAGCAAGCTGCTGCTGATGAAAAGCGAAGGATTAATACTGAATATTTAGGTTTTGTTTCTGGTATTGGAGGAATACTAAAAACAATAGCTGGAGAGAATAAGGCTTTGCAAACAGCAGCATTAGTACTTGAAAAAGGAGCTGCTATAGCAAATATCGTTATTAAGACTCAAGCAGGTAACCAAACAGCTAGAGCGTTAGCATTAGCTAATCCCGGGCCGGGTTTAAGGGAGGCTTATATGGGTGTTACTGAAGGTCAGATTTTAAGAAATAATATAGGGGCAGGAATTTCTATAGCAAGCATTCTAGCAACATCATTAACTTCCGCTAAGAGTCCTTCTAGTGGAGCAGGTGGTGGCGGAGGTGGAGCTAGTGTAACCGCACCTTCATTCAATGTAGTAGGGGCATCAGCAACTAACCAGTTAGCTCAAACGGTAGCAGGACAAGTTAACGCGCCACTAAGAGCGTATGTAGTAGGAAGTGATATATCAGACCAACAAGAATTAGATAGAAGTATAATCAGTACAGCAGGAATAGGATAATTAAAACCACAATTATGAGAATAGTAGAATTACTAATAGATGAAGAAGCAGCATTATCAGGAATCGAAGCAATTAGCATCGTAGATAAGCCAGCAATAGACGAGAAGTTTATTGCATTAAAGTCAGAGAAAAAGATTCAATTAGCTGAAGTAGATTCAGAGAAGAAGATTCTTATGGGAGCTGCACTAGTTCCTGATAAAAATATCTTTAGACAGGATGAGGAAGATGGTTACTACATATACTTCTCTAAGGAGACCGTTAGGCAGGCGTCTGAATTGTTTCTAGTTAGAGGTAATCAGAATAAGTCTACTCTAGAGCATGAAGCTGACTTGCATGGACTATCAATTGTAGAGTCTTGGATAATTGAGGACGAACTTCATGATAAGTCTAGAAAGTATGGTATGGATTTACCATTAGGTACTTGGATGATTTCTATGAAGGTTAATAACGATGATGTTTGGGATAACTATGTAAAAACAGGTTTAGTGTCTGGATTTTCTATAGAAGGCTACTTCACTGACTCTATTGATTTAAGTTCAGACTTAATATCTGAAGAGGATGCCACAGAGATTCTAGTTAAAGTAAAAGAATTTGTACAATCTAAATTAAGCGACAATGGCGAAGAATAAAAAGAAGATTAGTAAACCGAAAAGCACAATACCATCATCAGAAGCTACTATCCTTGGCATTAAAGCGGATAAATTCAACGCTCAGTACACAGATATTAACGGTTATGGTGTAGACGCACAGATACTAGAGAAAGTGTATCTAAGAGGCTCTGAGAGCTTAATAGACAGCCCGCAAGACAGGGTAAACCAGTTTATGTACTTAGTTCGTAGTGGTAAGCCACTTAATCCAGAATATACTCAGGACTTTGATTTACTGCCAGAAGGTCACCCAAAGAAATAGATATGAAAAGACGTAAAAAATATACATATAGTAGAAGTAGCACTAAGGGTGGTAAGAGGGGTTGTTTATGTGCTGATGGAAAAACATACTCTAGTAAATGCTGTGATGGCAGCTTACAAGCTCAAGGAATAGGAAGTATAACACGAAGTGAATTCTATTTAAAGTCAGAGAACGGAGATTACATACTACAAGAGGATAATACTAAAATAATTTTATAATGTCAGACAAAAAAATATCACAATTAACAGCACTTACAGCAAGTGCAATGGATGGAACTGAATTGATTCCAATGGTACATTCAGGCGAAACTAGACAGGCTACGATAATAGAAACGCAGCACTACATCGTAAACCATTTAACACCTACCGCACTAACGGTGAGTTCAGGTCAAACAGTAGATTTAGATGCTTCTGCTTATGATGAATCAGAATTGGTTTTATTGTCTTGGAGTGGCGGTAACGGTATCATGACTTTGACGCTTCCAGATGCAACTGCTACTAAAAATATAAACAGGGTTAAAAGATTCGTTTCAGACTCTACATTTCACAACTCAACAAAGGCAAGAGTAACACCTTTCGGTTCTCAAAATCTAGATGGTGCAAACTCATACTACGAAATAAATAAAGCTTACGAGGGTATTCAAGTTTGGTCTAATGGTGTTGAGTGGTTTATTATCCAGAAAAAATCTAGTTAAAGTACTGAAAATCTAACACTACAGTTAGAACCGGTTAATTTATAAAATTATCTTAAATATGAACAATCCAAAAGCAACTAGTATTCTCAATGAGATTCTAACAAAGCTATCTGCGATTACTTCAGTTGAAGATTCTCCTGCAAGCGAGCAAGTAGACGCTGTAGTCGAAGAGTTGTCAGAAGTAGTTGTTGAGGAAGTTTTGGCAGATGCCATTGAAGAATCACCAGAAGTTTCTGAGGAAGTGGTGGAAGCTGCTTCAGAAGGAAGCGAAGAAGTTTTATCTGAGGAATCAGAAGGAGCTGAATTAAGCGGTGCTTATGTTACGGAAGAAGCATTTGCAACTAAGGTTTTAGAGATGGAAGCTCAATTAGCTGAAATGAAGTCTTTAATCGAAGTTGAAATGAGTTCGCAGAAGATGCAAAAAGAAAAACTAGCCGCACAAGTGCTAGAGCTTTCTGCTCAACCTGCTGCCGAAGCAATCACCCACAACCCAGAAGCTGAAACAGAAAAGAAATCTGTATACAACTTCGGAACACAAAGAACTTCGTCTACACTAGACAGAGTATTCAATAGATTAAACAAATAAACAAAAACAAAAATGGCTACAACTACTTCAATTACAACTACTTACGCAGGTGAGTTTGCAGGACAATATGTTGCTGCAAGTTTGCTAGAAGCAAAAACTCTGTCTCAGGGTGGAATTACAATCAAACCGAATGTAAAATTCAAAGAGGTGCTAAAGAAATTATCATTAGATGGTATCGTTAAAGATGCAACTTGTGATTTTGCTGACACTTCTACGCTCACGCTAACTGAAAGAATCTTAATTCCTGAAGAGCAACAAGTAAATTTACAAATCTGTAAAGCTGACTTTGCATCTGACTGGGAAGCTGTACAAATGGGATACTCTGCTTATCACGATGTACCTCCAACATTCGCTGACTTCGTTCTAGGACATATTGCAGCTAAAGTTGCAGAGCGTACTGAGCTTTCTATCTGGTCTGGCGATACTGCTAATAACGGTCAATTTGATGGGTTTACTAAGAAATTAGGAGCTGATGCTGCCCTACCTTCTGGTAATGAAGTTGGAGGAGCTACAGTAACTGCTGCTAACGTTATTGCAGAATTAGGAAAAATAGTTGACGCTATTCCTTCTTCTTTATATGGTTCTGAAGGTTTATTCATCTATGTTTCTCAAAATATTGCAAGAGCTTACGTTCGTGCTTTAGGAGGATTCGCTAGTGTTACTCAACAAAATGCAGCAGCAGATGAGAATGTAGGCGTTACTTCAATCGGTGGTGCAGGTGTAAACTCTCAAGGTACTATGTGGTATCAGAATGGTGGTCTTATGGTAGACGGAGTAAAAATCTTCGTTGCTAATGGACTTGCTGACAATAAAGCTATTGCTACTACTAAAGACAACTTATTCTTCGGTACAGGATTGATTTCTGACCATAACGAAGTTAAATTGTTAGACATGGCAGACTTAGACGGAAGCCAGAATGCTCGTATCATCATGCGTTTCACTGCTGGTGTTGAATATGCAAACGTTGAAGATATCGTAACTTACGGCATTACTAACTCTGCAAACTAGAGTAAATAACTAAGATTAAGAGGGTAGGTAGGGCTACGGTCTGCCTACCTTTTTTTTAAGTAACTAATTAACTAATAAAAACAAATAACTATGGCATGTCTATTAACACGCTCAAGAGCTGAAGCATGTAAAGATACGGTAGCAGGAATTAAAGAAATTTACTTCGTTGACTATGGTCTTTTAGGTGCATACACTCTAGGCAGCAGCGATGAGATAACTAATGCAACATCTGCATCTGATATCACTGCTCACAAATATTTAGTAAAAGGGAATAACTCTTTTGAAACAACTATCAATGCTTCTCGTGATAATGGTACTGTTTTTTACGAGCAAGTACTTAATATTACTCTAAAGAAACTAACTAAAGAGGATAACAAAGAATTGAAATTATTGGCAGCAGGAAGACCTCACGTATTTGTGGTTGACCATAATGACAATGTATTTTTGATGGGTAAAGAAAATGGTGCTGACGTTACAGCTGGTACTGTTTCTACAGGAAATGCTTTAGGAGACTTTAATGGTTACAACTTAACCTTTACTGCGATGGAAGTTTCTCCACCTAACTTTGTTACTGTTGATGCAACAGCAGCTACTTTCCCTTTAAGTGAACTTACAGGGTTATCAGGAACTATAGCTATCGGAACACCTGCTTCTGTATAGTATAGTATCTTATTTACAATTAAGGGAGTAGTGAAAGCTGCTCCTTTTTTTATGCCTAAAACAGAAAACTTGAGTATAGTTATTTAAGCATGGAGATATTAACTACATCGGCAAGTAGTCAGTCACTAAAAATAGTGCCTAGAAAAGATGCTGCTTTGCCTACAATAATACTAACGGATAAGTCAACTAGAACTTCATCCACTATAACAGTAACCAAAACCACAGAGGGAGACTATATGGTGCTTTCTGCTGCGTTTAATCTTAAAGAAGGTACTCAGTACTCATTTAGGGTTAAAGATGGCTTAGAAGAGATATATAGAGGCATAATATTCTGCACAGACCAAGCTAACCTAGACAACTATTCTGTGAATAAAGACGAGTATGTATCTGAAGGTACATATAATAATGATTTTGTAATTATATAATGAAAAAGAAGAATCAACAAGTTAAGCCTAAAAGAAAAGTTCAGGATTCAGTTCACGTAATGCAATTGTCCTCATATACAGCTCCAAAAGTAATGGAGGATAGTAGAGACAAATGGGTAGCATACGGTGAAGATAACAATTACTTCCAGTACCTAATCGATAGATATAATGGCTCTCCTACTTCTAATGCTGCAATTAATGGCATCTCTGAAATGATTTACGGTAGAGGATTAGACGCAGTTGACGATGAAGCCAATCCGACAGCTGTAGACGAAATGAAAGAACTGTTCAAGAAAGACTGTGTAAGAAAAGTCTGCTTTGACTTCAAGATGATGGGACAAGCTGCAATTCAAATTATATACAGTAAAGACCGTTCAAGAATCGTACAGATAGAACATATGCCAATTGAAACTATACGAGCTGAAAAAGCTACAGATGGCATTGTTAAAGGATACTATTATCATCCTAAATGGGCTGACCTTAAAAGAACAGATAAGCCTAAGAGAATATCTGCTTTCGGTTGTAGTGAAGATGGTATTGAAATCATGTACATTAGACCTTACAAAGCGGGGTTCTATTACTACTCTCCTGTAGATTATCAAGGAGGATTGCAATATTCAGAGCTAGAAGAAGAAATAGCTAACTTCCATATATCAAACATACAGAATGGACTTAGCCCAAGTATGCTAATCAACTTCAACAACGGAACTCCAGAGAAGGAACAAAGAGATGAGATTGAAAGAGCTATATACGAGAAGTTCAGCGGAAGTTCAAACGCAGGTAGATTTATATTGGCATTTAACGATAGTAAAGAATTATCTGCTACAGTAGAACCAATTATACTTAACGATGCACATAAGCAATATCAGTTCTTATCTGATGAGAGTATGCGTAAGGTAATGGTATCTCACCGTATAGTTTCTCCTATGTTAGTTGGCATAAAAGACAATACAGGATTAGGTAATAATGCACAGGAATTAGAGACTGCATCACTACTTATGGATAATACAGTTATTAGACCAATGCAGGTTACTATACTTGATGAGTTTGAGAAGATACTAAAATACAACGAGATTGACCTAGACCTCTATTTTAAGACGCTACAGCCGCTTGAATTTACTGATTTGACTAATGCCATGAGTGATGCTGAGATAGAGAAGGAAACAGGCGTTAAAAGCTCTGAGGTTAAGCGTGAGGAATCTATTAACGAACAAGAAGAAGAATACTAATGGCAACAGCACTATTTATAAAGAGAGAAGACTTAGTAAAGAACACAGCTTTATCTGGCTCAGTAGATACTGATAAATTTATACAATTCATTAAACTAGCTCAGGAGATTCATGTAAGGAACTATTTAGGTTCAGATTTATATGAGAAGATAAGTGCAGATATAATTGCAGACACATTAACTGGAAACTATTTATCCTTAGTGAATGATTACATCCAAGATATGCTCATTCATTACGCAATGTCTGAGTATCTACCTTTCGCAGCCTACACTATATCTAACGGAGGAATACATAAGCATAGCTCTGAAAGCAGTCAAATTGCTAGTAAATCGGAGATAGATATTCTAATTGCAAAGGAGCGTAATTACGCAGAATATTACACAAATAGATTTTTAGATTATATGAGCTTTAATGCTTCATCTAAATTTCCTGAGTATTACAGTAATAACAACGAGGAGATATATCCTGATAAAGACACAAATTCAGTTGGATGGGTACTGTAAATAAAGATAAAAGGTCTGGTAATTACAAGCCTAAACAGAAGAACGAAATAAGGCTATCCAGTTACTTAACAAAGAAAAAGGATGAGCTGGGGAAAGGTTTACGAGACAAGTAATTGGGGAAATATTCAAAGTTTTATACACATAGGATTTAATAAAGTATTAGCATTTATTTCAGAGCAAGTTGATGTTTTTATCAGCTCAATTAACTTAAAGATAAGCACAATATTAGAGTCAATAGACAGAACAAATTATTAAAAATAGAAAATGGCATCAATAGATTTAAATGTAGGAACTAGTGCAAACGCTAATGATGGGGACACGCTAAGAGCAGCCTTTATCAAAGTAAGAAAAATGTTTGCTGAGGTTTACGGACAGACGTATGTAAGCGACACAGCCGCAATAGCTTCTAGCACTTTTAAGATAAAAGCAAATAAACTTCAAATGACTGCTGATGCGGTTGCTGGAGATGATGGTAAAGTATTAACTTACGACCACGCTTCAGGAAGTTTTACTTGGGAAACTAAATTCGATGGAGATATTACTGCAATTGCGGCAGGAGCTGGGCTTACTGGAGATGCTAGTTCAGGAAATGCTTCTTTAGCTGTTGGACAAGGGCTTGGTATAACTGTTGGTGCGGATGATATATCTTTAGCTACTACTGTTGCGGGAGATGGTCTTACTTTAACAAGTGGAGTTTTAAGTGTAGATGCTATTGGAACAGATGGCATATCTAATGATGCAGTAGATGGAACAAAATTAGGACAATTTGATGACACTTTAACTGCGGCAACTGCTGGACATGTTTTAGTATCTAACGGTACAGATTTTATTCACAGTGCAATGTCAGGTGATGCTACAATAGCTTCTGGTGGAGCTATTACAATTGCAAACGATGCTGTTGACTATGATAAGTTAAGTACAGAATTTACAACGTCTACTGCTTTTACAGCGGCAACAGACTTTGATGTAGATTGGAGTACAGCAGCTATGTTTACAGTTGCATCTTCTATAGCTATGGATTTAAACTTTACTAATGCAGAAGTTGGTCAAGTAAAGACAATCATAGTAACAGACTCAGGAGGGACATCTTCTCTTACGTTTGACAGTTCAATGACTATAACTACTTTAAATGGAAGTTACTCCGCAACAGCAGGAGCAGTAAACTATATTCAAGCAGTCTGCACAGCGACAGACGTATTCTTTTTAACCATATCACAAGCAGTATAATGAAGGCAAGATTAGAAGACGGAAAGGTTGTAAAATACAACACTATTCCAAACAGTTTTAGAGCAAATGGCAAACTAATAGCAGGAGGTGGAAGGAACTTACCTACTGAGAAATTAGAAGAGTACGGCTTCTTTGATGTTATAGAACCTGTTTACGATTCAGTGATTCAAGTAGCACACAACCTACACTTTGATAACACCTATGCATATACAGATATTGAGGGTAATGAAGCTACTAGAGATGTATTTGTATATGATATAAAAGATAAAACAATCACTGAAACAGTAGCAGAACTTAAAACAAGTAAAATTAGCGCATTAAAATCTTTAGCCTATAGCAAATTATCACCTACTGACTGGTATGCCATTAGAAAGGCTGAAAATGACACAGCTATTCCTTCGGATATTCAAACGGAACGTGACGCAATAAGAACAAGCGTAATAACCAAAGAAGGCGAAATTAATGCACTTGCAACAAAGGCTTCTATATTGAGGTATGATATTAACTTCTAAATTACCTAAATGGCAATTAACGAAAGACTTATAGATACAGAGGTAGCTGCTGCTGCTGCTGCGAGTGATACAGATAACTTAATGCTTGACTTAGATGCAAGTGATGTAGATTCCTATGATGGTGATGGAGATGTTTGGTATGATATACACGACTTTGAATACAAGCCTACTACTAACGTTGCACAGCATTTTAATACTGTTCTTTATACTGGTGATGGGAATGATAAAACTATAACAGATGTTGGGTTTCAACCTGACTTT
>Ga0307488_10001548_pt1 | contig 19227 bp, 30 predicted proteins | sample SB02metaG_FD_202248 | JGI IMG/M metagenome (GOLD analysis project Ga0307488, IMG submission 202248) | Sea-ice brine microbial communities from Beaufort Sea near Barrow, Alaska, United States - SB 0.2 | ecosystem: Environmental > Aquatic > Marine > Coastal | place: USA: Alaska | collected... | reverse complement strand
GGCGGCGGGGGCCTTCTCTGCTTTCTTGAAGAGTGCGAACTTCGGCTTCGCAGGAGCCTTCTCCGCCTCCTTCACCGGCTCGGGGGTCTTCACCGCCTCCATGTAGTGGCGCAACTTGAACCTGAAAGACAGGTTGAAAGCGGTTCATGTTATTGTAAAGCGGTTCATCGCATTGTAGTCTCAATACTGAGCCAGGCGCGTACAACACGACCTTCAGATAGGTTCAACCACCTGCGACGCCCTACGTTCTCCTTGAGCTTCATGGTGCCACCAAAGATACCGCCGCTCTTTTTCTTGGCGGGCGCAGGGGAGGGGGCAGCCTCCTTGACGGGGGCGGGGGCCTTGACGTAGCGCCGCAAGCTTACGTTGAAAGCAACGCTTGAAAGCAACGCTTGAAAGCAACGCTTGAAAGCAACGCTTGAAAGCAACGCTTGAAAGCAACGCTTGAAAGCAACGCTTGAAAGCAACGCTTGAAAGCAACGCTTGAAAGCAGACAATTATATTATAGTTTCAAGCGTTCAGTTCCAGACGCTTTCAAAATGGGTTTCATCGGTTCAACCTGCACCCCCTCACCTTGGCAGAGGCCATGCGTGCGGAGGCGCCGGCGGCGGAGGCCTTGCAGGAGGGTCTTAGGGTTTAGGGTGTAGGGTTTAGGGTTTAGGGTTTAGGGTTGAGTGTTCAGGGTTTACTGCGAACAAGGGTTTAGGGTTAAGTGTTGAAGGGGTCACTGTGTACACGCACTCAGGAGTATACTTGTCGAACTGGGCTAGAGCTGGCGAGGGGAGGTGTTAAACGAATATAGTTTGAGCTAGTTTAGAGGCTAGTGGTTAGTGGGTTAGTGGGTTAGTATCGGGGACTACGGTGGGTTCGTAAAATAGGGGGGTTTAAACTTGGGTAGTTTGAGCTAGTTTAGGGGCTAGTGCTTAGTAGGCTAGTCTAGGGGCGACAAGTATACGCTGGAGCAGGATTGGAGCACGACGTACCGTCAGGGTGAAGCCCCACACAGACGCGCGGAGTATACCCAGAAGGAGGAGGATGTTCAACGTCGGTCGAGTGCTGAATCTCAATGACCCCCCCCTGCCTGGGAAGTGATCTTCTTGAAGATCCCCGTCTTGGCCTTGGCGGGGGGAGCTTCCTCGCTGTAGCGGCGCAACTTGAAATTGAAAGCAACATTGATTAGGTTTTAGGGTTTAGGGTTTAGGGTTGCGCTTCACCATATTTTAGTGTCGAGCGCTAAAACCATGCAGGGTTAAGCCGGGATCAAGCCGGGGTCAAGCCGGGATCAAGCCGGGGTCAAGCCGAGGTCAAGCCGAGGTCAAGCTGGGGTCAAGCCGGGGTCAAGCCGGGGTCAAGCCTGGGTCAAGCCGGGGTCAGCCTGCACCGCCCTGCCTTGACGGGGGCAGCCTTCTTGGCGGAGGCCTCGGTGAGTTTCTTGAAGATGCCCGTCTTAGCTGGCGCTGGCTTGACGGCAACGGCGGCAGAGGCGGCGGCAGGTTTCGCAGCACCGCCGAAGAGGGACAGATGGATAGTGTTCGCCATGTCATATGATGCCGCTGACCTGAATATTGATGATTCAAATTGCACTTGATGACGTGGCGAGCACTATCTGATGACGTGGCCAGCACTAACCATCAGGCCCTACCGCCGAACGCGAAGAGGCCCTTCTTTACAGGCTCGGGCGTCGGCGGAGGGGGAGCGGCCTTCCTCCCGAACAGGCCCTTCTTCACCGGCGTGGGCGCGGGCGGGGGGGGAGCGGCCTCAGTATAGTAGCGCAAGTTGAAACTCAAAGCAATTTTAAACGCGGTTCATACTATTAAGCTTCAAAGTGCTGAAGCCAAGTTGCCAAGCGCGGTCAATCCCGGGTCAACCTGCACCGCCCTACCTTCTTTCCGAAGAGGCCCTTCTTGACCGGCGCAGGCGGAGGGGGAGCAGGAGCGGCCTTGGCTCCGAACCCAAAGAGGCCCTTCTTCACCGGCTCTGGCTCCGGCTCGGGTGCCTTGCACGAGGGTCATTGAGAACAAGCACTCGACCGAGATCGGTGCACGGCTTACCTTCCTCTCGACGTCGTATGTCCTCGATACGGCTGACGGTCACGTCATCATTGAATCCTCGTTATGTCAGTCATATGCCATGCTATGACGTGGCGAGCAACATCCGGCAGGCCTCTTAGTCATTGGTACGGCCTCGTCATTATTCTTCTACTCTCCTCCCAGTTCTTCCGGGGCGAATGCTCATACATATGCGCGGGGAAGATGAGAATCCAAAAACGTCGTTCGAGTGCTTGTTCTCAATGATTCATTCCCCTGCCTTCTTGCCGAAGCTGAACCCTGCTTTCTTGGGAGCGGTCATGGGAGCGGGAGCGGATTTCTTGAAGACGGCGGTCTTGGCTGGGGGAGCCATCCCCCTTTTGCCCTTGGCGGGAGCCTCCTCCTCCTCCGGCTAGGGACAGATGGATAGTGCTCGTCACGTCATCAAACGCATGGTGAACTCTCGTTTCTTCAGTGGCAGTGGCTTACTGTGACGTGGCAAGCACTCTCCGGAAGTCATCAGATGGATTGTGCTCGCCACGTCATCAAAACCATTTTGAATCCTCGTTCCTTGATTTGAACGATATTCGATGACGTGGCGAGCACTATCTTTCAGTCTGTACCTCCTCCTCCTCCTTCTTGCCGCCGAGCGCGTACGCAGCGCCGGCGGCCGCCACCAACGCCACGCCAGCGAGGGGAGCAGCGCCAGAGGAGCCACCGGAGGCATCGGATGACGCGGATGCCTTCTCCACCGAGGGAGCCTTCACCTTCTCCGTCCTGCCGCAGGTGTAGCGCCGCAGGTTGAAAGTTAAAGCAAAGTTTGGAAGCCGTGCATCATACGTCAGCTTCAAACGCTGAATCCGTAGGCGCTTACAACGCGGGTTTTGATACTGTCAACCTGCACCGCCCTACCAAGGACGCCTTCTCCGCCCTGACGAACTTCACAGACTTCATAGAGGCGGGGGCCTGCACCTAGGGACTGGTGGATAGTGCTCCCCACTTCACGAGGTGCCATGTTCCTGAGGAAACAAGGATTCAAAATGCGTTTGACGACGCGGCGAGCAGTGTCCATCAGTCCCTACCACGTCCGCGGCGGCGGCGGCATCCTCGGCCAGTGCGGCCTCCAAAGCGGCGACTTCCACAACTTTGGGGGAGGGCGCGACCTTGCCCCCCGCCCTGGCCTCCGCCTTGGCGACCGCTTTGGCGACTGCCGCCTCTACCGAGGGACTGATACATAGTGCTCGCCACGTCATGAGATGCCATTCAACTCAACAACGAGGGACTGATGCATGTGCTTGCCACGTCATTAGATGCCATCCAACTTAAGAAACGAGGATTCATAATACGCTTGGTCACGTGGCGAGCACCATTCATCAGTCCTTACCTCGACCTTGCCCTGCGGGGCGGCCTCGAGGGAAACCGGGCTGATGTTGTTGTCGGTCAGGGCCTGCATGTAGTCCGTGTATGTGTCCGCCAGCTAGGGTCTGATGGATAGTGCTCGCCACGTCATGTGAGTCCATTTAACTTAAGGAACGTTGGTCCGTGACGTGCAAGCTAGGGTCTGATGGATAGTGCTCGCCACGTCGTCAAATGCGTTCTGAACCAACGTTTATATAGTTGCAATGGCGTCCTATGACGTGGCGACCACCAACCATCATTCCCTACCGCGAGTGCGGCGTCCGCGCCGGCGCCCAGGAGCACCACAGCTGCGACAAGGAATGTGCATGGGAGGTTTCGGAACTTCAGCAAACAAACACCTTCCAAATCACTCACCGGCGCGCTGTTTCCACACACAGCTGTGGATATTTTGGAGACGGGTGCGGGCTGGCTTGGACGCTGGAGTGAAGCGGCGGTGCCATGGGTGAGCGTGCGGCAGGGCGTCCGTGGGGCACTGGCGACTCACCCGCGGCTGCGAACTTGGCAGCGTGCAGTTGAACAGGTGCATCGTTCGAGTCGTTCGCGGCGGCCGCGACGCGGATCGGGCCGCGCGCCTTGGCGCTCTGCGCGCGATGCACGCGGGTGCGGCGCGCGCCCGCCGACAGATACGGTCACCCCGCCACAGGCAAATTGTAAGCATCAGAGCATTGGGATGGTTGGTGACAATGCAGCATAATGCGTCGTCGGTTGTCCCGACACTAGACCCTTGGGATAATCAATCGGGTTTTGGATGCGAGTGGACCAAGTTTTGTAGCAGGGGTATTGGTACACACCACGGTACCAGTAGTTACAGGCGCTGGAAGGCCCGATGCGGCGGCGAACATTCCGTCACCGATGTATTGTAGGCGTTCAGCGAGACGCGTGTGCGAAGCGACGCCGCCAAATGGGTTGTTCTGACGTGATCCGTTACTCAATCGGGTTTTGGATGCGAGTGGAAGCTTGTTGCAGGGGATACTCATACACACGAGGGCGAAGGGCGCGTGGAGGCCCAACATGGCACGGCGGCGAATAATGTGGCACCGATACGTGCTAGGTACGAGTATGCCGAGCACGGTTCTCTGCCCCCTGGCATGATGTTTGTTACAGGAGTTCAGTCGGGTTGGATGCGAGTATGATGCAGGCATGCACGGGGTAGTGCAAACCATACCACGAGAGTGACGGGCGCGGGAAGAGCCGACGTAGCGGCGAACATTGTGGCACCAAGATGTGTTTGGCGTTCGGCGAGACGCGCGTGTGCAGGTATGACCAAGCGACGCCGCAATCCCAGGTCGCGTCTCTGTGTATTCCGAGCATAACCGATTTTTTGCCAACTTTTGGTTGGCGCGACGACACCTGGCAGATACGCTGCAGGTGTGGGTCAAAATGACTCACGAATGGCGAGTCAGCGCTTCAGCTCATCCGATTTGCCGAGTAGGCGCCACGTCAGTACGTCGTATATAAATACATAGGTTTATTTTTAGGGTTTAGCCAAACCCAAAGAAAAAAATCAGCCCGAATCAAATAAAATGCGTGATGTGGTTTGAACGGCCTCGGCATGGGCCGTCACTCCACACGGCGCGTTGGCACTCCGCCGCAAAGCACGAGCAGCCCGCCACATCTGGAAACAACCCCTTCCTGCATCGCTTACGAACGTGCACATCTGCCACGTGGTGTCCGTGCAGCAGCTCGAGTTGTGCCTCAGCTCCGCACCGTACGAGTGCGACGTGCAAGGACGACCGACCCGCAGAGCCTCCTCCCCATCCTCAGCCTGCCACATACCGCACGTGCCACCGCGGCCCAGCACCGTCCCCCTGACGCTCCCCCGTCCCACGGTCGCGCCCCGCGTGCCTCACCGCACTGGGCACCAGGGCTCCGCACTCGCAGCTCCAACGCCCAAGCTCCCCACACCCACCATAAAGCTTGGAAGACACGGCAAGACGGCACATTTACAAAGCGAAGAACAAGCATGGAAGGCGTGGGAAAGGCGCCGGCGTTGGTGATCTGCGACAGATGCGAGAAAGTGCGCGCGGTGCAGGGCGAGGTTCCCGAGGGGCGGTGGACGTGCTGCCACCAACCCGCGGCGGCCGTGCCACCGCGAGCTGCAGGTGAGAGCCGAATTGCGTCCTGCGGTCGACTGAATACAAATTGAACCATTCCCTCGTGCACGTCACAGGGGTGCCCACAACGGCTGTCCCACAACAATGGCTTTCACACCTCCCTGCCGCCCTCCCCATCGCCACCGCCGCCGCCATTTTCCCTCTTGTGCCGCTCTTCCCCGCTAATAAACGAGGGTTTAACGTGCGTTGAATGAGGCGGCGGGAAATATGAACTGAAACCTCGCGTGCCCACATTGAAACCACAGGTGTGCCCACGCCGGTGGACAAAGGGAAAGGCGCTGCGGTGGAGGAGGAGGACGTCAAGGGCAAGGGGGACGGCGCGAGTAACGACGAAGAGTCTTTCACCTGCGCCAGCTGCCTGCGCCCGCGCTTACTGCCAGAGGGCCTGAGCAGCGCCAGCGTCTCGCGGTGCTGCGATGTGCCGGACGCTCAGGTTATGAGCATGGTGGGCGGGGGCCGCGTCGCTGCGGCGCTGCTGCAGGCCGGCATCGCCACGCAAGAGGCGCTGGCGGCGCTTGACGTGGACGACACCGATGGCAGGGCCGAACAGATGATTCTCGCCACGTCTTATGATGACGTTTAACTCACCAGACGAGGGTTTAATTAAGTGTGGAGGATGACGAGGCGGTCAATGGGCCTCACAAATGTTGCTCACCACGTCATATGATGCCGTTGAACTCGAGAGACGAGAGTCTACGATGTGGAGGATCACGTGGCGCACGAGACCCGACAGGTACTGCTCGCCATGTCATGTGACGCCTTTCAACTCAAGATACGAGGGTCTAATAACGTGTGAAGGATGATGTGGCAGGCGTTATCGGTCAGACCCTAACCGACGGCGGCGAGCTGAGCCGCGTGGCTAGTACAGCGCGCGTCAACACCGACGCACTCATAGAGTGGGTTTCGCAGGCGCGGTCGCTAGAACTCGACGAGGTGATGGGCGAGGTGCTGGCGCCCTCGCACCCCGAACAAACGTCCTGGGACGTCAAGGCGGTGTTCACGCGGCTCGAGGAGCGCGCGGCAAGGGTTTCCGCTCGTCCAAGTTTCAGCTCAACCTGAGCCGTTTTGTTTCCCTGACAGAATGAAAGCACTCAATGTATCCCATCAAATGTGTGTAACGTTGAGCCGGAAAGTGGACGAGTGTAAGCCCCTGGCGCGCGGGGGTCTCCACCCCCGCGGACCTCGCGGTAGGGCGATGCAGGTTGAAAACCACTGACATCCGTGTTGACAGCGCCTTCAGCGCTTTGAAGCAAAATTAAGTTGACCCGCTTTCAAACTTTGCTTTCAGTTCAGCTTGCGCCATTTCGTTTCGGCCGCGCCCCTAGACACCACCCTCCTCCCGGCGCTACAGGGCCTCAATGTGGCGGCGCGCGACATCATCATCATGCAGGCCAAAGCCGCGGAACGCTTATCGGCAGGGCCTTACGCTCGTCCACATTCCGGCTTGACATGATCAGTTTTTGAGGGGTACGCTGGGTGATTCTAGTGACAAAAGCGGCTGAGAGGTTGAGGTGAGAAGTGGACGAGTGTGAGCCCTGGCCTGTCGGACGCGCCGCCGTGGATGGCTGTGGCGAAATCGTGCTTCCCCACGTGGGTAGGGGCTGGCAGATAATGCTCGCCACGTTATGAGCTGCCCGGCATATGATGCTCACCACGTTATACATATTTACTGAAGTTCATAGAGCCCCAAGGCGCTCCGCATGATGTGCATTAGCCACCTCCCTCCATCATTAAAATCGGACCGACCCTGAAGTCTGCAAGGGTTTAGCTTGCCACGTGATAACATTGGACTCAAGAAACGAGGGTGAATATGCGTTTGCCTGGCAGATATTGCTCACCCAGCCATAGGATGCCATATGTAACGCAATGAGTGACATGCGCATTGGCTGACGTGGCGAGAAACATCTGCCAGGCCCTAGACGTGGGCGAGCGCGGGAGATGGCGGCGAGGGCGGCGAGCGCGGCGAGGGTGTCGAGGGCGGCGGGGGTGGCGAGGGAAGCACGGGCGACACGGGTGACACGGTGGACGCAGAACTCCTTCGCGTGGCGCTGTCGACCATGCGGGAGCACCCGGACATCACGCAAGCCGGCGAGGCGGCATGGACTTGCACTTGTCCACTTCTCGGCTTGACGTGATCACCTTCCGTGGGACACATTGGGTCGTTTCAGCAAGTTTCATTCGCAAGAGAGAGCGCGAGAGAGACTTCCATATGTATATGGTTGCACCAGGCTTTTGCTCTGCCCCCCGTGAGTGAGCGAGAGACGTCTCCGCGTGTATTAGGCTATACCAGGCTTTCGGCCTGCCCCCCGCGTAAGTTTCAGTGACAAAGCAAGGCTCAGGGTGAGCTGAGAAGTGGACGAACGCAAGACCCTGCGAGGCGGTGCGGTATCTGTACCGGGTGACGTGCAACATCGTGGAGCAGCCAGAGGAGGCGCGGTTCCGGCGGTTGAGGGTGGACAACCGGTAGGGCCTGGCAGATGTTGCTCGCCACGTCATCCAATGCACGTTGAGCCCACTTGTCTTGAGGTAAACATCACCCTATGGCGCGGCGAGCAATCTCTGCCAGCCCCATCGCCCACCATCAAACGCACTTTGTACCCCTGTTTCTGGATTTAAACTGCACCCCATGACGAGGCGAGCAGTGTAAATCCGGCCCTACCTGCCGCGCGTATGTTGCGCACGTGCTGGGAGTGCGCGGGGGTAGCCTGGGCATGGAGGCGCTGGGGTGGCAGGCAGGGGCGCTCACTCGTCCACTTTTTGGCTTGTGAGTAATTTCTGCGGTACGATTATACGTTGTTTGGTTTGGCGCAGTTTCAGTGATAAACACGGCTCAGGCTGAGCTGAGTAGTGGACGAGTGTAATGCCCTGGTGGTAGGCGTCACCCGACGGGAACCTGTGCGTACTGCCGGAGAGCGTGCGTATCGGCGCCGCTAGCGCCGAGATCATTCTGGAGTGCATGAAAGCCCTCATCGCGCGGGCCGCACTGAAAACCATAGCTGTAGATGAAGTAGAAGGCGCAGGACCGAGTGTCAATCCTTAGTATCATAAATTAACACGTCGTTAATGGAATCAAGGCCAGCCTGGAGCCTAGACGGAATGAAGTGTACGGTTCCCCTCAGAGAGCGCCGCGAGCGCGGAAATCATTCTAGAGTGCATGAAAGCCCTCATAGCACGCGCCGCGCTCAAGAGCATAGCAGTAGAAGGCGGAGGACTGGATGCCAATCCTTAGTATCACGGGATGGCAATCCTTAGGTTGATGAGTAATGATGGAAACCGTCTCATGGAATCAAGCCCAGCCTAGCTGCGAGTACAAAGAGTAGACACCACCCGTTCTGGCCCGTGGTTGTGAAACCCAAAACGTTAAACCCTAAGCCAAACCCTATAGAAATAGAGCTACCCTATAAACAACAACCCTAAAACACTAAACTCCCACACTGCAGTTTTCTTTCGTAGCGTTCCCGCGCGCGCCGCCCTGAGGACAGCATTCTCGCGTGCGCCGCCCCGCCAACTACAAAAGCGCTCATCGCGGCGGTCCCGACGTCGGCGTGACTGTCTTCGTTTCAGCCCCCTCCCGTCGCCGTCACTGGAACGGCAGGTTGGAGAAACCCGGCCGTGCCACGCTCGTCGGTAGCCAGTCAATCGTCGCCGTCCTGGACAGCTGGGTACCAGTGCCCACCCTTGACATCGTTGGCGCCAACACTGAAGGCCCCTGAGTTTGCTCAGCATTCGACCAGATGGCGCCGTCACGACAGGAGCGCCGCAAAGCTGAGCGTGACACCGCCAAGCGCGCGCCGGCCGCGGCGGGTGCCGCGAGACCCGCGGGAGCAGCCGCTGCTCGCGCGAACGTGAACGTGAACCTGAACCCGCTTGGGGACTGGAAAACGCAAGCCGAAGACCCCACGGTTGGGCCTGGCAGACATTGCTCGCCACGTCCCACGAGTAGGAACGATGTCACTGTCGTTCAACTCAACACTTGGGGGTGCGGGTGCAAAGTGCGGTGAATTACCCGGCGAGCGGTATCTATCCTCTTGCAAGAGATGAGGGTTCGATGAATTAATACGTGGCGAGTGATATCTCCCAGGCCCGACCTCTCGGCGCTGTTTCACGCCATCGGAGCCGAGGGCGTGATGCAGAGGGCTGCCCAGGTAGGGCGGTGCAGGTTGACAGTATCAAACCCGAGTTGAAAGCACAGCACGCCTGGCTTCACCGCTTGAAACTAAAATGTGATGAGCCGGTTGCAGACTTTGCTTTCGAATTCAACTTGCGCCGCTACGCCGAGGGTGGCGGGGAAGCGATGTGGAGCCAGGGCTTCGGGTTGGTCAGCGACGCCGGGGATTCGGGGACGCCTCTGGGCTCCGCAGGCAGATCGCCTCAGGCGGATGTAGGGTTGGCACTTCATACGTCCGTTTTACATTTCAAGTCTAATGATCAAAAACCCTTCCCACCACACAGTTTCCAGTCCAGTCGCCGGACAACACTGAGGAGACACGTTGTGTGGTCACCGTCACCTGACGACCAAGTGCTTTGTTTGTGAGTGCTGTCCCTTGACGGAGGAGGGTATGGCGCTTCTGGTGAAGGCGGCGGGACAAGGGCACGCGTACGCTATGTGTGCATTGGGAAGCATTCATTGCGAGTGGGAGGAGCACCAGCAAGCCACGGCGTGGTTCACCAAGGGCGCCGAGGCCGGGTTGCCGAATGCGATACACAACCTGGCGGTCGCACTCGACATGGGGAAGGGCGTGGCGGCGCCAGACTACCCGGCGGCGGCGGGCTGGTACAGGCGCGCGGCAGACGCCGGTATCGGGGACGCTTGCGTAAACCTAGGCCACATGTACATTTCGGGCCGCGGCAGGGCCTGGCGGATGATGCCTGCCTCGTCACTGTATACCCTCGTTTCTTGAGTTAAATGGTATCACGTGACGTGGCGGGGCCTGGCAGACAATGCTTGCCTCGTCAATTGGCATCACTCAGGTCACTTAGGCATCACTTAGGCATCAGCTTGGTCACTGAGGTCACTTAGGTCAGTTGGCATCACTTGACATGGCGAGCATTATCTACCTGGCCCTTGGGCGCGGCGTCACGCGCAGCAAGGGAAAGGCGATGAGGTGGAAGCGCAAGGCTGCGGACAACGGCCACGCTATAGCGTGCTCCCAACTCGCCGTTGCTATGTACGCGGACCATCCCTACGCCCGCGAGGTTGGGCATGTGGGGGATGCCGCTGGGGACACCACTCCGGCTGGGGTCATGGAGGGTCATGACGTCCCCTCCGATGCACTGACCGGCGTGGTGCACTGGTTGCGAAAGGGCGGGGAAGATCCAGTAATCCAGCTAGACGGGTTTCGCAGAGAATCACGGGAGGGGGGTATGTATTGCCGCAACGACGGGTGCGAGGTTGTGGGACAGCTGAAGGACTTCAAGGTTTGCCCGCTGTGTAAGACCGCCCAGTATTGCGGCGATGCATGCCAGAAACAGGACTGGACGACGGGCGGGCACAAGACGACATGTGGCACGATCCACGGGTCGTCAACTTGTATGCCAAGCCACCCCTCAGCGGCATGGGAGGTATGATTGGACCTGTGCATGCATGGGAGGCAAATCCTGAACTCGAATAGGAAAATCCTCCCACTATTAGTCTAGGCCGAATGCAAAGCTAAGAGTGCAAAATAATCATATTCACGCGTAGATGGCGAAATGTGGAGCTAGGGCGTTTAGAAGATGTCATCTTGGTCCAGCTCGAAATCCGCGTCATCCAACGAAGCGCCTTCGAGCAGGGACTGATGGATAGTGCTCGCCACATCATAGGATACCATGCCACTCGTGAAACGAGGATTCAACATGTGTGGATGGCGTGGCGAGCAGTAACCATCAGTCCACGTCATAGGACTCCGTTTCACTCAAGAAACATGGGTTCACAATGTGTTTGATGGTGTAGCGAGCACTATCCATCAGCCCCTACCTTCGATTTCAAATTCCATCTCATCCGCCTTGACGCTTTCAGGTGGAGTCTGGTCCCCCAAGTCATCGTAGTCGATCTCGACCTCCTCTTCCTCCTTGGAATCCGCAGCCACCGCTTCCATCTGCAGCGAGCAGAACAACACAAATGTTAATATTCATGAATGCGAATGTGCAGCAATTCTGCGAGAATATAAGTGGATGGACGCCGTCTAGTAGCCGCCGGACGAAAAACACGAAACCAAGAAATGGGGGGTCAGGGACCGGCCGCTGGGATGCAATCGGGGACATTCTTTTAGGTGCAGGGCGCACTGGCAAGGAGGAAAGAGAGGTGCGTGGATCATGGTATATTGGGTGGGGGGTCGCGCACCTGAACATCGTCTACCTCGTGCTCCGAGAGCGCCTCGTCCGACACGGACTCCTCTTCGAAGTCCTCGGCGTCGCGGCGCAAGTTGAAATTGAAAGCAACAATTGAAAGCGTTTCACCATATTTTAGCTTCAAGCGCTGGAACCAAGCGCAGCGCTGACACCAAGCGCCATCAAAGGGGATTAATCTGAGGTCAACCTGGACCGCCCTACCTCAGCGGTTTCGCCGCTGCTGTCGTCCCCGTAGCTGCCATCAAGCGCCGCCTGGCGCTCACTCTCGCCGGGCTGGGTCTCCCGCCGCCCCGGGCCTACGGCGGCGCCCGCAACTCTCGCCTTGGCACCGGCACCGGGCTCGTCATCTGCACAAGGATACACGGAACGGATGTGTCAGGGCAGGCATGTTAAAGATAAACGCATAGTGGTGTACACATATGTGTCAGGGCCGGCGCTTTGGACATGAACGCACAGGAATTTCTTCCCGTTCCAGTCGAACTGTTATAGACGCACCTTCGAAGGATGGTAGTGCTGCCATTGCGCCCGACAAGCCCCCTCCCTTCGAAGCAGCACCGCGAGATGATATGGCGTCGACGACGCCAGACGACGCATTCACGTTCGAGCCAAGCAACCCGGCGGTACTTGCGAGGGACCCCGACGTGGGCGCCGGCGTCGGCTTCTGCGTCACACGCGGCGCTGATGCCGCTGCAGCCGATGATGTCTTGCTCGTTTTGGGTTCTGGCTCGGGACGCATGGCTTCCAACTCAGCCTCATGGTAGGGGCTACGCAGTTCTGGTGGGGGTGGCAAATGGGGATGGCGCGTGGCACGGTTTGGTCATGATCGTTGAGTTAATAGACCCTCACCCATACAGTTTCACAGTTTCCAGCCTGCCGTGTACGCTGATCTACACTGTAACTTATATGAGCGACCGTCTATTTACTCAAGCAAATCCAAATCCCCATTTCCCCCCCCACCTGAACTGCGTAGGGCTTACACTCGTCCACTTCCCAGCTCAACCTCAGGCGCTCTTGTCACCGACATACTGACCCCACCCAGCGCATCCCACAAAGACTGGGTGATGTTAAGCCGAGAAGTGAACGAGTGGAAGCCCCTGCCTCCATATCTTCTAAATCGCGATCGATCACAGACGCCTCCGGTTTGGAGGCGGACGGTTCCCCGGAGCGCCCGCGCGACAGGTCGAGCATGGGGACCAGCGGGTCGAGGGACCTCCTTGGCCGTGGCTGTGAGATGTCGGGCAAGTCTCGCGCAAGGGTCCAACGCAGCAACGCATCACACATCAATCACGTCGGGGATGACAAACATGTGATAACAACGAAAAGTGCCCGGGGGCGGGGGAGCGTTTCTGAGTTGTAGCGTCGTCGGGCCCGGATGGGTGCTCATATCCGTACACTTGTGGGTTCAAGGTTACCTCTTCATGTGGGTTGCGTTTGGTGATTTGGTGAAAACGGCACAACGTGATCTGAGAAGTGGACGAGTAGTAGCGTCGCCTGGCCCGACCTCCGAGGGAAGAGAGATGCGTTTGCCTCTGCAGCGGTGAAATCGGAGCTTCGGCTGTTTGCTGCGCCGGCGGAGACACCGGCAGAGACAAAGGAGGAACCACTGGCGGAGAAAATGGCGGAGACACCGGTGAAGACAACGGCGGAGACACTGGCTTGACACCGCTTGCTGGATGCTGCGCAGGCGGAGACAACGGCGGAGACATTCGCTCGACGCCGCGTGCAGGTTCTTTCCGCGCAGGAGACATTGGCGGTATGACGCTCGTCAACCCGGGCGGCGGCGGACTCTGCTTGCTCTGCGCCAGCTCAGCCTTCAACTAGGGAGTGATGAACAGTGCTCGCCACGTCATCAGACGCATGTTTTGACCCTCGCTTCGTGAGTGCAACGGCATCCAATGACGTGGCGAGCACTATCCATCACAATGCCACGTCATCAAACGCAGTTTGAACCCTCGTTTCTTGAGTTGGATGGCATCCTATGACGTGGCGAGCACTATACATTAGTCCCTACCTCCAACTCATCGAACTCCAAGCTCTCCTCCGGAAACGACGACGACAGGTATTGCTGTTGTTCACTCGGCACAGATCGGAGAGGGTCGTCGTCGCCGTCGCTCAGCCCCCCACCTCCGTCTCCGAGCACTCCACCTCCGACTCCTCCTCCCCCATCGCTGTCGTCGTCGCTCGGCTCCGACGAAAGCGCGCGCCTCTGCAGGAGTGCCGCGAGCAGCGGCGAGGCAGTCCCGGGCTTCACCTTGAGCGAAGCCTTCAGATGGCGCTCGGGCAGGACTTGGGACTTCGGTATGGAGGACTCCGACTGGTGGGGATTGATGGATAGTGCTCACCACGTCATTACGCAGTGCTCGCCACGTCATGAAGTGCATGTTGAACCCTCGACTGTTGAGTCCAACGGCATGCTATGACGCGTCGAGCACTATCAATCAGACCCTACCGGCTCGAAAACCCGCAACGTGGACTCCATCCCCAGCGCCGTCAGCACGTCCCGCACCAGCCCCACCACCACCTGCCCCTTGTTGTAGTGGCGCAAGTTGCATTTGAAAGCAACAGTTGAAAGCAAATCACCACATTTTAGCTGCAAGCGCTGGAACCAAGGGCGGGCAACCCGGGGTCAACCTGGGGTCAACCTGCGGTCAGCCTGCACCACCCTACCTCGTGGCTCTCATGGAACTCACGCGCCTGCACGTTGGGCACTGCGTCCGCCGCGTGCTCGCGGGGCAGGCCGGCGAAGATCTCAGCTTCATACTTCGCCTACAAATCACGAGTAAAGTTTGCTGCTCAGACCTTGACGACACATTGCCGAAGGCCAGTCCGCATTCGCCGCTAGCCTCGGAGCGTTCGCCGCCTGGCTCCGAGCGTGGAGCACGGCGTCGCATCCCGCGATGCGCAGCGCCGGTCCAGTGTCAGCCGGGTGGGCTGGTGAAGCAACGTGAATGTGTGTTGGTAAAAGGCCTCCCACATTGATGTTGACTAATTGAAGTGGGGGATACTGGGCCTTGGACGGGGTCGGGGATGGGGCCAGAGACGGGGACGGGGAGGACGGGGAGGACGGGGAGGTGGACGGGGACGGGAATGGGGACGGGGACAGTGAGGGTGCTTCTCACCTGGAACTGGCCCCACACGTTTGAGTTTTTCAGTCTGAGCATCACGTCTGCCTCCTGACGCTCTGACCGCTCTGACGCTCCCACGGAGGACAACTCTGTCCGTGACATCGCTGTGCTATCGGGCACCCGGTGCTCGGGCTCCCTTCTGTCGTGCGTTGTGCGATACTCAACCTCCCCGCGCGCAGGCGCTTGTGAAGCCAGCACCCTCCCGTCGGCACCGTCTCCAAGAATGAGAGGTACGTTTGGTAGCAGGAGCTCGACTTGAAATGGCTGGGGGCTTGTACTGTCCACTTCTCAGACTAACCTGAGCCGTTTTATTCACCTAAATCACCGATTTTGCACAGCAAATAGTGCTCACGTTACGGCGAGAAGTGGACAGGCGTATGCCACGTCAGACAGCCGCGGGGATTTTGCCATTTTTCAAACTGTTATCGCTCGCTCAGCGGCACACGTTGCGGCAGAGAAGAGACGCGGGGCGGCAGCGGGCGTCGCGTCGTGCTCGGGTCGAAGTGCGAACACTCCGCGGACGGTTAGGCGCGCGGCACGATGAGATAGCCACGAACCCGGTGAACTGGCTGCGAGCACAGAGTTGGGTACCCCGGGAGCGCTTGCGTGTGAGCGTACACCCGGGCGGGGTGCCTGCACGGGATTAATGCCGCGTGGGGTGCGGGGACGGGGAGGCAGGCTCCCCGCGGAGGCGGCGGCGGGGGCGGGGGCGGCGGGAGAGGCGGGTGCGACGCGGGCGTTGGGTGCGGCGGCGGCGGCGGGGACGGCGGGCGAGGCTCGGTGGTGGCGACCGGACCGGGACGTGGGGGTGTCGAATGGAAGGAGGAGGAAACAACGGTCAGTGGCGCTCGAGGTGCGGGGCCTGCGCGGGCTGCTGCTGCTGCTGGCGCTGTGCCTCTCGACCGTTCCCTTGGCGCTGCCGGCGTCGTTCTCGCACTGCAAGGATGAGTGCTACAACTGGGCCACGCCGTCGCGCGGACTCTGCCAGGCGAGTCAAAAGCCAAACGCCCAACTGCTTGACGGCACCCTCGCCCTCCCGACTACCGCCCTACGCCCTTTTTCGCCGCCCACTGCTCAACCTCCTTGGGCGTGGCGCTCCGCCCCCATGTCTTCGGTCGCACCTCCACAGCTACCGGTATGCTGAGAGGTGCGGGGGTGATTTGCCGCCTCGAGGCCGGTTACGGGGGACGCGCATGATGAGGTGCTGAGTAAACGAATTCGTAACATTTGGCAAAGAGGCATCCCGTTGCCAGGCGTGTCCCACTCCACCTTCTCCGCGGGCAACCAAACGCTGGCACGCGCCAGAGGAGCTCCACCGTCGCTCTCGTTAGCGTCTAGTACGCGAGTCTGCCCTCCCGTGCGAGGACTGCATTATTTTATTTCTTTCACCTCACTGACTCAGCTGCATTTTATCACAACAGGAGGATGGAACCTGCGCGTGTAATCCTGGGTGGACCGGGGGGGGCTGCATACAGGAGCATCCGGGGATGTCGAAAGAGAGGCGGCGAGATGGGGAGCACGGGTACTCATTCACAGTCAGTGGCGCCGAGATGGTGCGTGGCACCCTCCCTTTTTGTACCCTCTTCACTGTGTACTCGATCACATTCGCCTCCTCCTGCAATGTGTACCTGTACACATTCCCCTCCTCCCGCAGTGTGTACCCGTACATATTCACCTCCTGCCTCGCATACCTTGGCTGACGTATGGCCTCTCGTTTATCCACGCAGATGGTCGGAGCTGCCGTGTACGATCCGAAGAAGAAGGTGTCATACCTGTCGGCAGGGGCTTACACTGGTCCACTTTTCAGCTAAAACATGCACTTATTGTGTGAAAGGTTGGGTGCAGTGCGTTTCAGTGACAATAAAGGCTCAGGCTAAGGTGAGAAGTGGACGAGTGTGAACCCCTATCTACTGGTGTATGACGCGGTGACCGGGGCGGACTCCGTGTTCGAAGTGGACCCGCTGAACCCGACCGCGTTCACCGCCGGCGGGTACACTTCGCGGGGGTGGGGCAGCGCCGTTGGGCCGCGGCGCGCGTCGGGCACCACCGCACAGCCCAAGCCCATGGCACCGGACTCCGGATACTGCGGCACGGCACTCACCAGTCAAACGGCGACGGTAGGGCCTAGGGCGGTACAGGTTGACCCCAGGTCGACCTCAGGTTGACACCAGGCTGATCCCGGATTCAACGCGTTTGGTTTCGGCACTTGAAGCTAACATACGTATAGGTTTTTTATATTGCTGTCAATTCATCTTGAGCCGCTTCACTACGGGGTGCACGGGGGTGAAACATCCTAGAGCAGAGGGGTACAAAGACAGCACTACATCCCTGGGGTGGTATTCGGTGTTCAGGGGGCTGGCGCTGGATTTATCGGGGACGTTGACTGGAGTGTACGCGGTGCTGAACATGCACGGCGCCACTGCAGTGGACCCGATGTACCAGCACAAGATTGTGAGGTACCTCGGAACGGACTGTGCCGCAGCGGCGTCCTGGGAGGACTGCGTTATCGGCTCAGCCAACGCCCGCGATCCCAGCCACACGTACGCTGCGCCCGGTACCGTGGATGCCATGGCTTCGAACGAAGCAACAGGGGACGTCATTTATAAAGTTTCCCCAACTGACGGCTCCTCCACAGCGATATTAAGGATGCTGGACAACACGCTGACGCCGGTTATGGACACGACGATAAAGGCAGACCTGCTCAACACTAAGGCGACTGCCGCAGGATGCGCAGCGTGCGCTACGGCGCACGACGCTGTGAAATTTGAGGTGGGGACTGATCGATAGAGCTCGCCACGTCATAGGATGCCATTTCAGTCGGCACTGATGGATAGTGCTCGCCACGTCATAGGCAGCTATTAAATTCAGACTGATGCATGGTGCTCTCCATTTCATAGGATGTGATCGAAATCAAGAAACCAGGGTTAAAAAATGCAATTGATGACGTGGTGAATACTATTCATGAGTCCCTAGTTTGAGACGGCGATGTATGCCGAGTCGGGCGGGACGAATTATGTGATATTCGCTGGCGCTGCGAAAATGGAAACGGATGGCACGTCATATCCAGCGCTCTTCAAGGTGAATGCTGACACCACGGCCGATGGCGCCGGGACGGAGATGTACCTCGATGACACTGCTGTGACAGTGACAAGCGCCTGCGAGGTAAGGCAGTGCAGGTTGAAACCAGTTGAAATCCGTGTTGAAACCGCCTGGAATCCGTGTTGATACCGCTTGAAATGAAATTGTGGATGAGCTTGATTCAAACTTTGCTTCCAATTTCAACTTGCGCCGCTACAGCGAGGGTGTTACGGATTCAAAACAGGGCCGGTTCTCAACCTTCACCGCTCTGACAAAACACGGAGCGTACGGATACGCGGGTACCTCCGGACGGGATGAAAACTGCGCCGACTGCCAGCATCGCTCGGCGTGCATTTTCATGTTTTCCCTCGACTTCGCGGAGGGAGACAGCCCCACCAAGGCGGGGCCTGACTGATAATGCTCGCCACATGATGTGATTCCGTTCAACTCAGAAACTGAGGGTGTACAATGTGGAGCATGACGTGGCGGGCATTGGGCCTGACATTTAATGCTCGCCACGTCATGTGATCCCAGTCCGCTCAAGATATGTGGGTCTATAATGCGGAGTATGACGCGGGAGGTGTTATCTCTCAGGCCCTAGACTAAGATGATAGCGCTGAACGGCGGTGACGGGGGATTGGATGAGAAGGATGTTTGGGCGGCGGCGGTGGAACCAGACAGCAGCGTTGGAACGGACGGAGGGTTCATATATTTCGCTGTGGGGCCCCGCTCAAAAGAGGCAGGGGGGTTATTGAGAACATGCACTCGCCCGACCTTGAATCTCCTCCCCCTTCTCCTCCTCCGCCGGGGGGTTATTGAACACAAGCACTCGACCGACGTCGAATCGCGCTCGTCCTCCTCCTCCGGGGGGTTATTGAGAACCAGCACTCGACCGACGTTGAATCTCCTCCCCCTCCTCCGCACGTCTGCATAAGCATGCACCCTCAAGGTAAGGCATGCCCTGATCTGGGTCGAGTGCTTCTTATCAATGACCCTTCTAGGCGGCCTTTGGACGGATAGTGAAGGTCATGATTGGTGGAACAGACACTACTGGGTCGTGCACTACAGGCTGCTTCAAGCGGGCAGGGCCCGGCGGATAATGCTCGCCATGTCACAAGTTGGCACTTAACTCAA
>Ga0307488_10001547_pt1 | contig 19239 bp, 20 predicted proteins | sample SB02metaG_FD_202248 | JGI IMG/M metagenome (GOLD analysis project Ga0307488, IMG submission 202248) | Sea-ice brine microbial communities from Beaufort Sea near Barrow, Alaska, United States - SB 0.2 | ecosystem: Environmental > Aquatic > Marine > Coastal | place: USA: Alaska | collected... | reverse complement strand
CGGCATTTTACAAAGTACGTTCTGTACTTTGCCCTACGAGCCATCTTGCAGATGTTCAAATTGGTTCCAGACCATTTTGTCTGGATACTCTTTTTTACTGTTGACCAAATTTACGGGATAAATATGGAACAGCTTTAGCTGGCCTGAAAGGTAAAGAGCAGCGGACGCCGCGCGGGATGATGGCGCGAAGCGTGCTTTTTAGTATTAATAAAATGTATTGATATACTTATTTTAAGTTTTTGGATACCACTGAGTTAAACCATGTCCTGCACCAGGGTATGTGTCTAGGTTAAGAATTTTGTAGATAAAACATACCCCAAAACTACTTGTTACCCAAAGTAATGATCCAATCACTAAAAGGGCAATAGAGATAGCTTGTGGAAAAAGGCCTTCTGCGGCTACGGCTAAGCATGCCACACCTAAAATACTGCGGATCGCGGTATCTAAAATTCCAACATTCTGTTTCATAATTATGCACCTGTTAATTGAATCAGCACTCAGTATAAACAGGCGGATCTAACTGTTGTTGATCTAAGTCAATGAGGGGATACAGAAAACTCCAAATTTAATCATTTGAGCCCTAGACGTTATAGCTTAGCCGATTTGGTTATTCTAACTGTCTTATTTGCTCAAGCAAACGTTGGTTATGTGGCACCTCTATATTTAGCTCAGTAGCCTTAGAGATGACATAACCATTAATAAACTCAATTTCTGTGTGACGTTTGAATTTAAGATCCTGATGCATCGATGAATAGTTGTTGGCTGTGGCTGTTATCACTTGCTGCACATTTTCAACGAGGTCAGTGCTTTTAATTGAGTAATCGAGCGCGCTCATTAGCATTGAAATTTCAAAACAAATATTAGAAATTTGGGTATTATATTTTGTATTTGCAAGCTCGCCATTTTTTAAATTGTGAATGGCAGTAAGGGGATTAATCACTGCATTGATAGCTAATTTTTTCCACAAAGCCAAACTGATATCTTGATGCCATTTACTCGGAGGTAATAGTGCTGAGAGTATGGGTTCTATTAATTTTTTTAACCGTTTATCAACAGTGCCTATCCAACCCAGATGAGTTTGACCCAAACCTGTTTCTAGCAGCGTATTTGCATCAGGTTTGAATGCTCCGTAACTTGTGGTGGCAGCTATCAAAGAATTATTAGGCAGCTGTTTTTTAACCTGCTCTATGGTTCCCATGCCGTTGTGGAGTAGTACAATTATATGCTTAGGCTGAATGAAAGGTGCTAATTGCTGCAGCACTGACATTACTTGGTACGCTTTGACGGGTAATATCAGTACATCAAATTGGTTGGGCTTAGTTATAACTGAGATATTTGGTGTGTAGCTATGTAACACGCCAGTTATATCCGTTACCTTAAATAGTGATTGCTGTTGGGTTTTTATTAAGTGTTGACAAGTGTAGCCAAGTTGGTGGCACTTAAAACCGATTAAACCGCCTATAGCACCTTTGCCTACAATCGCTAACCTAGGAAAACCAGTTAGCGTTTTATTCAGCATTAGCTGATTTAGGCAACGTGATGTTTGGCCATTTAAGTGTCCAAGGTGATGTTAAGTCGGTGACTTGTTGCTTGGTTTTATCAGATACAAATTCATCACCTTTATCCGGAGGACAGATAATGCAGATAGGTTGCTGTCGATAGTTAAAACGAATGCAATAGGCATGAAGATAAGTGCGGTCAGAGCTTGCGCCTTTGTATAGTTCATCCCCTAAAATAGGGCTGCCGATACTTTTTAAGGCCACCCGAATTTGATGTGTCTTACCTGTAAGAGGCTTTACCAAAAATAACCTGAGACCCGGGGAAATAGAGAAACTAAAAAATTGGCTGATAGCCACAGAAGTATCGCTACTGTCCAACATCCACTTACTATCTCTGACTTTTTTCATACCACCTTTGATGGCACCTTGTTTTTTCTTAGGTTTTTTCGCAGAGATAGCCAAATAGTATTTCTCTATTTGTTTTTCCTCAAATAACTGACCAAAGATAGCGGCAGCTTGGTGGTGTTTTGCCAAAATTAAAATACCAGACGTTACCTTGTCTAGTCTATGCACCAACCATAGTTTTTCAACATTAAGTTGTTTGCAAAGGATTGGCAGAATACCTGATTGATGGGACTCATTTTGTACGGCTATATTATTGGGTTTATTGACCACCACAAAATCTGGATGATCAAACAAAACGTCTATCGAATCTAACAAAATATTTTATTACTCCAACAACGCAATGGCGCTGCTATAATCTAGGTTATCAATAGCCAGTTTTATTTCTTGTAGCTTTTCAGACGACAAACCTAATGATTTCCCATAACTACTGATCTTACTCTCAGAAATAAATTCATTGCTATTTAATGCCGCAATTAGCGCAGCTCTGTCGTGTTGTTGAGGGGCAGCTTCAGTATTTTCTTGAATACCTTTTTCTGCCGAGAAATTTTTTATTACACTTAAAGTTTGCTTAAAAACCTGCAAAAAATCATCTAAGGTATTTTCGGTTTCTTGGTTAGCTAAATTGACCTCAAGTTCCTTGCAGGCTTGGTATAAAGCCTTCATACCTAAATTACCACTGACTCCCTTTAAGGTATGTATTTGTTGATTGGCTGCATTCAAATTTTGTTGCTGAAGGTGTTCTATGAGCAACGTCTCAAAATGATAATATTGTTGGATAAATTTGTCTAAAATTTTCACCAGTAATGTCTCGTTACCGCTAAACTGATTTATGGCAAATTGGGTATCAAAAATATTTACGTCAGAACTAGACAAAATAGCGTTTCCTTCAATGTAGTCGGATATTTTAAAAAACTCACAAGTTCTTAATTCTTCACATTCTATCAAACAATATGGCGTATTTGTTACTCTAAGTAAATTACACATAGACCCTAGTTACTTTATTTACAAACTGCAGGTAGACTAGAAGCCACAAATGGGTTCTTTTTATTTTAGTTGGATAGTATTTTGCAAGTAAATCAGACATCTTTTGCAGAGCGTTTAAATGTATTACAAGACCAAGCCGTTGCTCAAACTCTTACTGGCATACGTCATGGGATAGAGCGTGAAACTTTGCGTATTAACCCCGACGGCGGTTTAGCACAGAGTCCTCATCAACAGACATTAGGGTCAGCTTTGACCCATGAGTTTATCACGACCGATTTTTCTGAGTCCTTACTCGAATTTATTACACCGCCTGAAGTGTCTGTGCAAAAAACTATTGGGCAGCTAAATGACGTGCACAAATTTGCAGTTTCAAATATGGGTGATGAACGTTTATGGCCTATGAGTATGCCATGTTTTATCGAGAATCAAGACGCCATTCCTATTGCCAACTTTGGCTCATCTAATGTAGGCAAAATGAAAACGCTTTATCGTGTAGGCCTAAAAAACCGTTACGGTAGCATGATGCAAGCTATTTCGGGGGTGCATTTTAATTTTTCTCTTCCTGACGAATTCTGGCAACAATGGTTAGATAAAACATCTGCAGAAAAAGCCAATAAAGACACTATTTCTGCGGCATATTTTGCTTTAATCAGAAATTATCGGCGTTTTTGTTGGTTAATACCCTATCTATATGGTGCATCTCCTGCGATTTGCGGATCGTTTATTAAAGGTAAAAAAACCGTTCTCCCTTTTGAAAAGTTGGGTTGCGGCACTTATTACCTGCCATACGCGACGTCTCTTAGAATGAGTGATTTGGGATATACTAATAGCGCACAGTCTGGTTTAAATATTTGTTATAACCAAATAGACAGCTATATTGCATCGTTAAGAGCCGCGATTAACCAGCCATCTTTGGTTTTCCAAAAGTATGCTGGTAAAAAAGATGGCGAGTACCAGCAGTTGAATGCCAACGTATTGCAAATTGAAAATGAACTGTATTCGCCTATTAGACCGAAACAGCCAACTCAGTCTTTAGAAAAACCGTCGGAGGCCTTAGATAAAAGAGGCGTGAGTTACGTAGAAGTGCGTGCATTAGACGTGAATCCATTCAGCGCCATAGGCATTGAAGAAAATCAGTTTTATTTTCTTGATGTGTTTTTAATGTACTGTGTCACTAAGCCAAGTGCGCTTATGGATGAACAGCAGTATCATGAAACTGAAGTCAATTTAAGTACGGTAGTGGTTCAGGGGCGAGATCCTGAGCTAAAGCTTTCAAATAAGAAACAATCAATAGGTTTATCATCTTGGGCATTGCAGTTGTTTTCTGATATGAAAGAAGTGGCTTTGGTTCTCGACCAAGCGAATAACACAACCCATTATTCAGTTGCTTTAGAGCTGGAAAAACAAAAAATACTCGATCCTAGTTTAACTCCCTCAGCCAAAATTTTAGAACAATTAATTAGCCAACAATGTGACAATGGTGCATTGGGTTTAAATTTAGCAGAAGACTACAAACAACAATTGATAGGTTCTGATTATCAATTTATGAATGCTAAGGAATTGGCAGAACACGCAAAGTTATCCATTGAAAAACAGCGGGTGATTGAGCAGCAGGACAATATTTCATTCGATGATTTCCTAAGTAGTTATTTTTCGGTTAGCACAACTGACTAATTTTAGGCAAAAAAAAGCCTGAAATAAATCAGGCTTCAAAGCTACTACTAGGGAAAACACATAATAACTAGAACACGCTATTTAAGAGTAGGTTATGCAACAAAAGTTCACAAGAAAATATCAAATTTCAAACGTTATTTTAATAACTATGGCTAGCACCCTATTTTTAGCGGCTTGCACCGTCACCCCTCCTCAAAATATTAGTAATATTTGTGATATTTTTACTGAAAAACGCGATTGGTTTGAAACCGCCACCGACATGAAAGAGAAGTGGGGCGTACCTATTCATGTGCCTATGGCGATGATGTATCAAGAAAGCTCTTTCAAAGCTAAAGCCCGCCCACCCAAAGACTATTTCTTTTTTGGTTTGATACCTTGGGGGCGTGTCAGCAGTGCCTATGGTTATTCTCAGGCTAAGACTCCCACCTGGGATGATTACAAGCGGGAAACCGACAACTCTTGGGCCGAACGTACAGACTTTAGTGATGCAATGGATTTCATGGGTTGGTTTATCAATAAAACGAATGAAATAAATGGTATCTCAAAGTGGGATGCTGAATTGCAGTATCTTAATTACCACGAAGGGTGGGGAGGGTATAGTCGAGGCAGTTATAATCACAAAGCATGGCTTAAGGACGTTGCTAAAATTGTACATTCACGTTCATTAAACTATGCCACTCAGTTAAAGACCTGTGAAGAAGAGCTATCTAAAGGCTGGTTTTGGCGATTGTTTAGCTGATACTTTCAAAATTAATAAAGGTCATGTATTGGCCTTTATTAATGATAATGTTTAAACGTATTGTATGTTGTTACTACTCTCCTTTGGAATATACCCAATCAAATCTTCATTGCTAGCAAACAATAATTAGTTGGAAATCTAGCTTAGACCAATAGGTTTAAGATATTGATTCAATAATTTTAGCTTATTTTTAATGAATCATTTTTTTGCATACTGCTGTTACCTAGAAAGATCTCAGTCGAATCAATATCAAATATGCTGCACAAAAGTCCCACGATATGATTAAGCTGCTCCGTCTATGTAAGTGTTTTTTTGTTTTTATATTTTTGTTTTAATATTTTAGTTGTCAGGAGACATGCGCCAAGAATTCAAACGATCCGTTTACGTAAATTGTGGATACCTGCTATTACATTTTGCCCCAATTTAAATGAGCTCTATCCACAATACTGCGCTCATTTCCCCTAGTCGGTTAGTTATAAACAAGTTTATATAACCAATTAATTTTTATGAAATTAATAACTGGAAACTTAAAAAAAAGTATTTAATACTGTTTAGAGAGTTTTTAAGGAACTTTTTATGAAAGGCATAGTATTCGTAAAGTTTAATGAATTTATTGAAGAACTTTGGGGAGAGGAGTTCTGGGACGAATTACTTAATGAAGCTGATTTGCCAAGTGAGGGGGCCTTCACCTCAGTTGTCACTTATGATGACCAAGAATTATTTATATTAATTGGGTTAGTAGCAGATAGACAAAATATCTCAGTAAGAGACGCCCAGTTTGCTTTTTGTAAATGGGTGTTTAAAGAGTTTTATAATAGTGCCCCAGCGGGTGCTCACGACTTTGAAGATGTGTTTGAATTTTTATATGCAGTTCAGGGTTTTATTCATGTTGAGGTGAAAAAGTTGAACCCAAATGCTTTAGTCCCTGAATTCAAGTTTCTGTCTGAAACATCTAATAAACTCTCATTCCATTATATTTCCCCACGTAAGTTATGTTTTTTTTGTGAAGGTATTGTTCACGGACTTGCCGAGCAAATGGGTCAAGCAGTTAATGTATCCCAATCCGAATGTGAACACGAAGGCGGTCAGCGTTGTGTGCTCGTGGTTGAAAAGGTGTGAAAAAACACTTAGAGCCTCAAATGGGAAAGCTTGTATTAAGTGAGATAAAGTCTGTGGAGGAACTCCAGAAACGTATTTCTCTCCTCGAAGGTAAAGCCGCAAGAGAAAAGAAAGCACGGAATATAGCTGAAAACCAGTTAGAGCGATATTCATTGGAAGTTTATCAAACTGAGCAGTCTTTGAAAAAAGCATTGGCTTTTGCTACAAAAAAACAACTTGAACTCGAATACCTTAGTAAAGCTTCAATGGGTGATGCATCAGAGCTTCCCCTAAGCGAAATGATTAGTAATATGATTGAACTCACTTGCGAGTATTGTGCTGCTCAATATGGGTTTTACCTTGTGACTAAGAATGGTGTGGAAGTCGAAGGGACGTTAGACAATACATGGAGTAAAGAGCTTGGATGGCAATGTCAGAGCGAGTTGCAAAAACTCGTCAACGCTAACTTGCCACTGAGTGAAGCGGATGTCTTAGAGTCTTGGATCGTTTCTACGCTAAGCGATAATGATGCTATGCACTTTGGCTGTGTTCTATATATGAATTTTGCCTTGTCTGGCGGTAAAATAGGTTGGCTAGCATTTTTAAATAAAAAGGAGTCATTTGATGAGGGGATATTTCCAATCTTGGCGACCGCAAGAGATGACTTAAATAGTGGTATCCGAAGAAGATTAACAGACATACATATACTAGAGCGTAACGTGCAACTTCAAGAGTCAGTCTACAACCTTGAAATTGCCAAACGTCAACTCATTCAATCAGAGAAGATGGCTTCGCTGGGCCAGTTAGCGGCTGGCGTTGCCCATGAGATCAATAACCCTTTAGCCTTTATACGTTCAAATATGCAGGTGCTTAAAGAGTATATAATTGATTATAAAAACCTGCATGATGATATTAAAAGTGAATTGGCAGCACATAATAATTTGGATAAATCATCTTTTATTACCCTATGTGAAAAAGTTGACCTTACATATATACATGAGGATTCTGTAGCTTTATTAATCTCCAATATTGAAGGATTAAATAGGGTCAGAGATATTGTAGAAAACCTAAAGAGTTTTTCTCATGCTGGAGATGCAAAGCTGATTCAAATATCGCTGAATAAATGTGTTGATGCTGCGTTGAGAATTGCTGGGAGCGTGTTTAAATATGAGCACCAAATTGATAATCAAATGAACAATTCAAGCCCTTTAGTTTTAGGTGATTTAGGGCAATTACAACAAGTCTTTATGAATTTGTTTATTAACGCAGCCTACGCCATGCAAGGAGGTGGAAAACTCAGTATTTGGCATACTGAAGAAAACCAAAGAGTGATAATCCATGTTAAAGACACCGGATGCGGCATGAACGAAGAGACAATAAGTAAGCTATTCACTCCTTTTTTTACCACTAAGCCAGTTGGTGTGGCTACAGGATTAGGACTGTCTGTTTCCTATGTTATTCTTGAAGCACATAAGGTGCAGGTTACTGTTGACTCTGAAATAGGATTGGGTACCACCTTTAACTTATCTTTTCCAGTGAGTATTTAGCATCAGATTATTGTTCCTTTATTATCAACATCATAGGTTTTGGTTGGCTTTATCAAACTGTACCATCTTCGTTATAGTCGCTTTACAAAATACATGCCCTTCCGGTAATACTAAAATATGTGCGATATTGAACAAATTGTATTTGAGCACCATACCCGGTTCAAGTGCATAAGTGAGGATCTGTTTTTCTATAAATTCGTCAGAAGCAATATCATCAGTATTGAATAATATCTCAAGCACTGTAGGGTCATAAAGTTTACCCGTGAACTTCTTCATTTCTGCTTTCACTTGTGTCTCGTTCATGTTGACCGATGTGATCCGATCTAATGCGTAACGCCAATAATCCCTTGCAACAGATATAATTTGGCTCAAATGGGGTTCGGTGAGTCCATTAACTTGCTGGGACCTTCATCACTGTCACACTCAAATTGGTAGCTAATAATGTCTTATACAGTTTTCAAATGAAGGGACGGTCCGACAGCCCTTACCTATGTTTTTGCTCAGGTACTTTTGCATATTACTATAGTTAAGTACGCTAAATGGCTGTATCTAACCCCAACAAGCCAATCTCACATAACAACGATGCATAAGTAGTATCAGTGATTTCATCTTTCGATAGCGATAAATGTTCGGCTATTCTCTTGGATAGTTGGCTTACACTATCTGCAAAGCCGCTGTTGATATTGGGGAGGATTTTAATCAGATTGAACAATAATTTTTCCGTGGCGTTATTGTTGCGTTCAATTTTATTTGTGTAATTTAACTTTTTCTAACCCCTCTTCTATTGAACTGATTAGCTCGTCGTTATCCCAAGGTTTTTGTATATATTTGAGAATTTTACCTTTATTAATTGCACTTACCGTCGACTCCATATCTGCGTATCCAGTCAATAAAATACGATAGCTGTTGGGATAAAACGTGGCTACCTTTTCTAATAGTTCTGTTCCAGACATAGCAGGCATTCTCATGTCAGAAACGATAAGATGAACATCGTTTTGTTGCATGATCTCTAAAGCTCTTTCACCACTTGAAGCAAATAGCAAATTGTAGTTTTGTTTACGTAATAAACGTTTCATAGCATGAATAATATCTAATTCATCATCCACACAAAGCACTGTCATAAGTGGTTTAGTTACTGCATCTGCATCATTCATTTGATGTCTCCTTAACTTACTTGCCCTTGTATTCAATAGACAGCAATAGTGTTGAAAAACTATCCTATTCTAAAACACCCATTTATTATAATTATTTAAATTATTAGAGATACAAAAAGCACAGCTGAAATAACAGCTCAAAAAAATCATGTGTGTATTCATTGCGTCTCTATTTTAAATTGTCTGGCTTACTTATATTTTGATTGCCTCCTTGAGGCCATTTTAGACAGACAAAAAATCCTATTCATATTTGGGATAGTAAAACAGTTAAGTTGCTTGATTTTGAAAGCATTAGAGGATTGGCCCGCAGATTAAGTTTATCCGATAAAATCGGTGCATAATGTTTCTCCAGTTACCCAAACGTTTTTTCATCATCCAATCAAATTTGTGGGCCCCCCTGTGTCAGAATAGTTGCAATGTCTTCAGTACTCTGTCTGCGCGCCATGAGTAAAGACCCATATCAATCAGGTGTTTCTTTTATATAACAAGACTAGTGTTAGTTCTTTGATTGTTTGCAATTTGCAACGCAATACAAAATAAATTCCCAAATCACATAGCTAATTTTACGCTTTAGCTCTGAAACCAGATTTTTACGTGGTGTAAAAATTGGATTGCTTATTGCATTGAAACCATTAGAAGACGTCTGAAAATCAGTATTAGAGTGGTGAAACCATGAAAAACAAGGTGTTGGTATTTAGCATTGCATTGAACGGTTACCAATGGCTTTATAAAGATTGTATTGCTTCACACAAACGTTATGCAGACTTTAATGGGTATACTTATCAAGTTGTCACCAAACCTTACGCGACTTCTATTGGTGTGGAGTGCTGCTGGTTAAAGCTAACCTTAATGATTGAAGCGTTAGCAAATGGTTATGATGCCGTATTATTTGTCGATGCTGATGCTTATATTCAAACACATGCGCCACAACTAAGCAGTGTGTTACTGCCTGATAAATACGTGTATTTAGCAAAAAGTTACACTGGTCGATACAACTCAGGTGTGATTTTGATAAAAAACCATAGCAAAGTACGTCATTGGTTAAACATGATAGTAACAGCTAGGCATCAACCAATCTTGGCTGAAAACAACGTGGGATGGGGTGAAAACGGGCATATCATTGAATACACCAAACACTGTCAATTTGTTAGTACCTTGGATCGCAGCTGGAACAATACTTACGATCCAGACTTAAATGATTATATTCGGCATTTTAGTTTTGGGCCTTTACGCACAAATTTATGGCTCAATCTAAGTCATAAAGTACTGGCAAGGTTAACTAAATTATTCAGCAAATGTCAGGCTTTAGCTGAGATGAAAAGCCAATCTTATCCTCCCCCAGATAAACTCACCAAACTAACCTCTTTAGTATTACAACGTTATTCAGAGTTCCGTCGTATTTAAGTACATTAAAGCCCACTTAGTTTTGGAGATCATGAGGCCTAAATATGATTAAGCTGGCTCTAACAATCCATATCCCTTTGATAATCTATATAGCTTCTAATAAATTAAACTCCGCATTCTCCTGATTTTTTCTCGTAATAAAAAAAATTTTCAATTTGCATTCTTAAAATAGAAATTACAATCATTCATATATTCCCTGTATATCCCATTTTAAATAAAAGCTATTAATAACAATGATTTAAGTTGTTTTTGAAAATTGGCACAAGATACGCAATGTACCTGCTATAGGGACTCTAGAGAGACAAGCACACTTTAGGTAAACCAAAATTAGCAGTGATTGGAGATCGATATGTCAGGTAAGCCATTTTTTCTTTATGTAAGAAGTCGTGTTGTATATCACACCGTGCAACAACGTTACTTAGGCACAGAATTTAACCGCCCGATTAGCGCTTGTTTATTATTAATCAGCCTGCCAATTCTTATATTGAATACCTGTGTAGCTTTACTCAAAGGTAAAGCTGTCTTTGAGTACTCTTTAAAGCAAGACTGCCTCGGGAGAGCTGCTCAATACCAGCGCTTTAGTTCTGGTATGCTTAAAGGTTTGCCAATGTTATGGAGTGTATTGACCAAACGCATTAGCCTTTGCGGAATGCCAGTTGATATTGAAATGACTAAACAGCAAACAGAACGTTTGCTGGCTTACTCTTTTATTCCTGCGGGTCTGTTTGATGCGGTCACTTTGCATCAGGCCAGTGGATTAGTCACCATCGAAAAAACTGAATTACTTGAACAGCAGTTTACTGGCAACCGACTAGGATATTTATCGCTGTTATTAAAAGCTGGGCTAACTGCTTTTTTATACAATAATAATAAGTCTCAGTTAACAACCCCTGCGATTTTTACTCTGTTTGGTTTGAAAATTAATAATGACACTATGGCTGATGCGGTTGACTGGGTGATGTCAGATCAAAACATTGAACAAGGCTCGGAACAAAAACTCAATGGTTGTAAAACAGGCTGTTTTGTTAATGTTAACTCTGTCAATTTAACCGCGGTTGACCCACAACTGAGTGCCAACCTAAATGCCGCAGATCGCAGTTTTGCTGATGGCTCCGGGTTAAGGATTGCTGCGAAAACACTCGGTATCAATATTAAAGATAACCTCAATGGTACAGATTTGTTACCTCACTTGTGTGAAGCTGCGGAGGCTCAAGGGGTTTCAATCTATTTATTGGGAGCAAAGCCTGGTGTGGCTGTCGTCACTGCTAAAAACCTTCTTAAACAATACCCAAGGTTACGTATCGCTGGAGCTGAACATGGATATTTTGAGCGCACACAAGACAACAATGTAGTAGAGCGTATCAATCAGTCGAATGCCGATATTTTGCTGTTAGCCATGGGTTCTCCTGTGCAAGAACAATGGCTTAAAGATAACGCACCACAACTTACCTGTCGAACAGCATTGGCGGTGGGTGGTTTGTTTGATTTCTACTCAGGACACATTTCAAGAGCGCCAATATGGATGCGCGAATTAGGTTTGGAATGGGTCTGGAGGTTAATGCAAGAGCCAAAAAGTAAATTTAAACGCTACGTGATCGGCAACCCACTATTTCTAATTCATACCTTTGTTTTTAACCGTGCAAGTCGAGGGCTTTAATCATGACTAATTCTACTATTTCAAACCCAGCGATTGACCAATTTATTGTTGCTAGCGAACAAGTTACTACTGCTTATCCAGTAATGTTGCCGGGTAAACACAAGGGTATACCGATGTTTCTTCAACGTTCAGTGGCCTTGATTGCCTTACTTCTTTTGTCACCTATGTTAATGATAGTCATGTTTCTTCTTCGTTTAGAAAGCCGCGGCAGTTGTTTTTTTAGCCAAGACCGGATTGGTAAATATGGTCGTCATTTTAAAATGTACAAGTTCCGCTCAATGTATTTAAAAACGGATCGTCGTTATGCTGAGCCCGATCCAAGTACAAGTGATCGAGACGGTATTTGCAAAAAATATAGACATGACTCACGCATTTCTATCGTTGGTGCATTTATTCGCAAGTACTCAATCGATGAACTGCCACAATTAATCAATATTGTTAAAGGTGATATGGCTTTAATTGGGCCACGTCCAGCTTTGGCTATTGAGGTAAATGCGTATCCTACTTCAGCGTTATGCCGTCTTAACGGAATGCCGGGTTTATCTGGTTTGTGGCAAGTATCAGGAAGGGCCGATACTGATTTTGACACCCAAGTCACGTTAGACGAACGTTACCTTCAAAAACAGAGCATCGGTTATGATATCAGAATATTACTAGCAACCTTACCTTGTGTGATTGGCGCTAGAGGAGCGTATTAGTATTAAGTAAAAAAGTACCTGCAATAAATAAGCTATCTCCAGATAGATTATTTAACCCCAGATCGATTTAAGCGACAATCATGGAATTGCGCTCCATGTCAGTCAAATTAAGGCTTGGCTTATCAGCTTTTAGACAATAAGCCACTAATTCGGCCAATAAATTCAACATGAAACCATTCATACTGCGATTTTTTGAGTGTTCTATATACGAAATTTTTTTTAATTGGTCGTTAATCGTTTCAATAATATATCGCTTTGGCCTTCATGTTTTTGCGAACGGTTATAACCAATGTCACACCCTTTTCGAATAAATCAGCCGCTAGCGCTTTACTCAAATAGCCTTTATCGCCATAAAGTTTATCCGTCAAACCTTGGGCGAGTTCTGTTATGGGTTGGGTGTCTTGCACATTCCCTGTCGTGACTTTCGCCACCACAATTTCGCCATTATGATTGACGACTAAATGGAGCTTAAACCCATAAAACAGCCCATAGTCCCTTTACCTCGTTTAGCGATATCATCGAAAGTTTTGTGTTTTGGAATACGGATGTTGTGACACACTTTTATGCTAGTAGAGTCAATGAATTCGATACCTGTAGGCTTTCCTTTTAATGAAGGTGAAGCAGGTGCACATAGGGACAATGACTCTTGGCATGACTTCAAGAAACCGGGTATAGCTGAGTAAATTAGGGAAGTCTTCTTTGTAAACGTGAGATACATAGATAATAGTTTTTGAAATTTCTGTCATGCGATATATGAAAACTCTCAACAATTGTCATGATTTCGCTAGTCGTCATTCGACCATTATCTTGACGTTTTAGGGTGCCGTCTTCGAGTAACTGTTTTTGCCATTGTGGGATAAATACTTTGCAAAAATCATCTACATCGCAAAGCAATTCAACTAATTTATTCATGCATGCATGTTCCTTCTAAGAGCCTACTTTCTTGGTTGAAAGATCGGATCTTGGAACAGGCATTTAGTTCAATTTTTTAAACAGGATTCAGGTTATTTATTGCAAATTGACTCCATTATCCCCTAGATCCTTTCGCACTTCGCACTTCGCAAATCAAAAATACCTTTGCATTATGCAAAACACCAATCTTAATATTAAAATAAAATGCATATAAAACAGTGTTTTATGTTTTTAGATGGTTGGCCTAGTTGCTGCAATAGCTAGTTGTATTAGTCACATAGACTACAGGTTAGTCTCGGAGTATCTAATGAAGTTAGTTCTATTAAATCTTATGCAGAGAGCTAAAATTAGCACAGCGACCAGTGTTTTGGGGTTATTATTATTGGCCGGTTGTGCCCAGCAACATAGCTTGCAGGAAATCGAAAATTCTTCATCTAGTTTTTATGGTGCTATAAACGACCGTGGTGAGTTGTTCAGTCAACAAAGTGTGCCGGGCAAAGTATTTGCTGCCCAGCTAAATTGTGATGATCGTGCAGACTTTGCGGCACCGCTAAATTATCGTGTTGATAAACCTATTTTGTCTTCTGCTCCAAGCCAAGCTCCATTACCTTCAAGAATGAATCCTACACGTAATACATTACCCCTTAGCCCAGGGGATATGATTGAGATCATGATGGAGTATGGGGAGGGATTCAACGGCAGTTATGTATTAGACAACCTAGGTTTACTCACTTTGCCCATTCTTGAGCCGATTCATGCATCTGGTATGTCGCCAAGAGAATTATCGCAACGAGTTGAAATGGCGTTGATAAAAGCCAATATATTTCGTCCCGTTACCGCCACGGTGTACGTCAAGGTTTTACACTTAGCAGCAATTGAAGTACCGGTTACTGGCGCAGTATTTCAACCGGGCAGAGTATTAATCAACAACAAACGTGCTAACAATGAAATGGATCAACGGGTGGTTGCTGCCGGCGATTATACCCATCGAAGATTGCTCTCAGAAGCCATCCGTGGGGCCCATGGTGCAAGACCCGACGCGAAACTCGATCAGGTTATTTTAATTCGTCAAGGATGGCAGATTGAGGTCGACTTAACGGGCATATTATCTGGCTTGCCAGTCAAAGATTATCCACTTATCGATGGTGATCAGGTGATTGTGCCAAGCACAGGATGTTTTCAACCTCATTTAGTGAGGCCTAGTCAAATCACACCCAAAGGATTTAGGGTATTTATGTCTAACCTGATTGACTCAGCACAAAATAATTCAAGCGCGGCAGTCGGACCCTATGCGACTAATTTACCCTATGGTACAAAATTATTACAGGCTGCGGTTTCAGCCAACTGTGTGGGTGGTAAAGAGTGGACAAATGCTTCGCGCAAAGTGATGTTGGCCAGTATTAACCCCATCACAAATCAAACACAAGTAGTCGAGCGTTCTGTCGAACAATTAATGAGACAGGCAAACCGTGATGATATTAATCCTTATGTCATGCCCAACGACGCCATTGCTTGTTATGACTCTAATATCACTAATATACGCGATGTAGCACGCACTATATTTGACGTGTTAAGCCCGTTCCTATTGTTTTAGGTGACTATTATGCATTATCCCATAGCTATCCCTACTCGTTATCAGAAATTCAGAGCACAGTTTTATCGCTTGGTAAAATGGCCATGTCTAGCAATGTGTCTGTGTGGTTATTTGTTTATCGCCCTTATCGTGATGCTTTATCTGAGCATGGCGCCAGTATACCAAAGTGATCTGGAGCTAGTATTACCCGGTACAGGTGCATCATCTAGTGTGGTACTTGATAATGTGGGTCAAGTGGTTTCCCAAACAAGTGCACCCTTTTCAGCTGGTGGCTTTAATCCAAGAGTCAATTACAAAGAAATGCTGTTAAGTAGGGGGGTGTTAAATCTCGCGAGTGAAAAAACATCATTATCAGCCATCGAATTTGGAGAACCTAAAATTGCGTTGACTGAACAAACGTCTATTTTAGTGGTAAGTATTAAAGGTAGCAGTGCCAAACAAGCAGAAACTAAAGCATGGGCTTTGTATCAAAGCCTCCAAGAAGAGCTAAACCGATTACGTTCAGATGAAGTGTCTCACAGAGATGAAAGTATCCAAAGGGTCCTTGCAGATTACCGTGTCAGATTAAATGAAGCTCGGGCGAATATATTACAGTTTCAACAGGACTCATCTTTGGTATCCCAAGATCAATTCACTTTATTAGTCAGTAGTTTACAAACCATTAAAGAAAAGCAACTTTATTTACACGCTGAAGTGTCAAATTTAATTGACTACGCTTTTGGCTTAGGCAAAAACTTAGGGGTCTCGGCTGATTTGGCTGGTAAAGCTTTCACCTTACAGTCTGACGTGGAGTTTCGTGGCTTACTTAAAGAGCTAGACATCAGTACTTCACAATTGTCTGAGTATCAGTCACGTTGGGGAGTCGGGCATCCTAAAGTCATCGCGGAACAACAACGTTACCAAGCTGCCCGTTCTGCGTTACTTATTCGTAGTAATACTATTGCTGGCCCCCATGCTGCCAGTGTTTTTAGTAGCCTCGATTTAGAAGTGAATCCTATGCGTGCACAAATGTTTGCCGATTTAATCGACGCGTCAGCCAAAGAGAAGGGTATCACCGCTCAGATTGCTGACTTACGCCGTTCTGAATTACACCTTAAAGATCAGCTTAAAATTTATGCTCGTGAGGCGGCGGTACTAGACCGTTTACAACGCGAGTTTGATTTAGCAGAGGCTGTATTTACTTCCGCCGCCGCCAGACTTGAAGCGGGGAAAGCGGATGTATTTGCTTCATACCCTGTATTGCAGCTGTTAACCAAACCCTCCCTTCCCACTGACATTCACAGTCCTATTCCGCAGTTAGGTTTAGCAGCTGGTTTAGTGGGCTTTTTATTCATTACTTCAGGAGTGACGGTGTTATGCAATCGCAGACGCATTATCAAGGTACTGTTGAAGAGAAGTTAATTTGTTGGGCCTTGCTGTTTACCTACCCTATTTACGCAATCGGTGGGTTATACATCATAGGCTCATTGTTGGGCTGGACTGTCCTTGGCATTGTTGTGCTAAGGGTCTTTTTTGAAGGTGAAAATAGCTTTAGACAAGTACCCTTGATTGTGTGGTTATGGGGACTTGGTATGCTGATGATGTTAATGAGTTTGTGGGTAGCCCATGCTGATTGGTCGTTAGGTGCCACTCAAACCATCAAAAGCACTGCGGGTTGGGCTAAAGGGTGGGCTTTGTTGGGGGTGTTTCCATTATTAGGCGCCGTGGTTAACCTTAAACCTGAAAGGTTAATCAGAGCCGTATGTGTTGTAGGTAAACACACCGCTATTTTTGGTGCGATAACTTTTATCCTATATGTGGCTGGAGCACCTGGGCAGTTATTTATCTCTCCACTACAAATTTTTGGTGGTGCCGGTGATAACTTTTTTATGGTCAGCTTGTACGGGGTAAACTCAGAGACAGGTGCCGGTCGCTGGCAGTTTTTTGCGCCATGGGCACCTGCCGCTGGTTTTTTGAGCTGCATATTTGTGATTTTTTGCTTACAAGAAAAAGAAAAAACATGGCGAAACTGGGGGGTGGCGGGTTGTGTGGTAATGGCGATATTGTCTCAGTCACGGGCGGGCTGGGCAATTTTCATTATGATAATACCGCTGTTCTTGTTTACCAGTCAGTTGAAAAACCCATGGTTACTGCTTGGTCTAGGCGTTTTACTGCCTATTATCTTGCTGTTAGGTGAGCCTATCTATGAGTGGGTGATGGATACCTTTCAACAAATTAAGGATGCGCGTCCTGATTCAACCAGAGTGCGTGCTGCCTTAGACAATTTAGCTTTGCAACGCTGGCGATATGAAGCGCTGATATGGGGCCATGGCATGGTTGAGTCAGGGCCTAAAATAGTCGAATTTATGGCAATCGGCACACACCATACTTGGTACGGTTTACTTTTTGTTAAAGGTTTAGTTGGGTTATTTGCTTTGGCAATTCCAATGGTACTAAGCCTAATCTACCTGTTTGTCTTTTCTTTCCAAAATGTGCAAGCACGTGCTGCGATGTGCATGTTAATTGTGTTCACTTGTTACAGTCTGTTCGAGAACTTAGAAATTCTTGCATACCTATATTGGCCAGCTTTGTTCTGGCTAGGTATGACCTTAAAAAATTTACAAAACGGAGAATCGCATGTTTAAACAATACCATGCTTACCTTACAGGCTACTACGGTATGCAGAACACCGGTGATGATGTGCTTATGTATACTACGCGCTGGGCCAGTCACCATTTACTGGGTGCTACGAATAACAAAGTCAGCAGTGCTAGTTTGATTAAATGTGAAGAATTTGGTGATGTTCAAGCTATGCCTGAGCCGCGATTTCGTGGCCAGCAGCGACTTTCGCATTATAAAGATGCATTGCAAAGTGAGAAAGTGATATTTGGTGGTGGTTCTGTGCTGCATAGCAGCAAAGATATTGAATTTAAGCGTCATCTCATGAAATTGGCGGGGCGAAACGCTAGTCGTGCTGTGGGGGTCGGTATCGGTCCATTTGAGTCTATTGAAGCAGAGAAATCCTGCGCCAAGTTTCTTAACGAGTGTGGTTTTACTGGTGTTAGAGATCCAGAAAGCCTGGCGATTGCCCAAACTATCGCACCTAATGCCAGTGTACTTTTGACCTTCGATCTCGCGCCACTCATGCTCTGCCATCAAACTAAGCGGTTAGTTGAAATAGAGCGTAACGGCATAATGTTTAATTTTTGCCCACAGGCGGTTGACCCATTTGGAAATGTACATAAAAACAACGAACAAAATCGCATCGACATGGCCGTGGCAGCTATCGAACAAACTTGGCAGCAAACCCAAGAACCAATATTTTTATTGGATTTCAATAATCATTCGCAATTTGGGGACTTTTCCATTCATCAGCAGATAATGTCACGGGTTTTAAGTGACGTGCCTATGACCCATATTGCGTACGATCCGAATCCGTTTAAAGTGCTGCAACGCATTGCCGCTTTTAAGGCAACGGTGTCAATGAGATTACATTCAGCCATCATGTCATTCATGGCAAATACCCCAGCATTATCAATTAATTACCATGAAAAGTGTCGTAGCTGGTGTAAACAGATTGGGGTGCCTGATGGATATCAATTTGATGCGCAAAATATTGTGCCAGAACAGTTATCACAACATCTAAAACAAGGCGTTATGACAGGCTTTGCAAGACCCACTATGAAAAAAAATGAAGCGGTACAAGCCGCACTCCTTAATTGGTGAGGGTAAGTTGGGGACAAAATCATGAACACAATCAAATTTTCTGTCGTCATTCCTTTGTACAACAAGGTTGATAGCGTCAGTCGAACACTTGTTTCAGTCTGTGATCAGCGTTTTGCTGCTGCAGAAATTATTGTAATTGACGATGGTTCAACCGATGGCAGTGCTGCCA
>Ga0307488_10001545_pt1 | contig 19247 bp, 10 predicted proteins | sample SB02metaG_FD_202248 | JGI IMG/M metagenome (GOLD analysis project Ga0307488, IMG submission 202248) | Sea-ice brine microbial communities from Beaufort Sea near Barrow, Alaska, United States - SB 0.2 | ecosystem: Environmental > Aquatic > Marine > Coastal | place: USA: Alaska | collected... | reverse complement strand
CTGTAATACTAATATAGGGCTCGTTTACTCGGGCCCAATATTATAACAAAAATAAACAAATGGCAATAAACGTAGATACTGTCTACAAGACAGTCTTATTAATACTTAACCAACAACAAAGAGGTTACATAACCCCTTCGGAGTTTAACAAACTTGGCTCACAAGTACAGTTGAACATGTTTGAAAATTACGCTAGTGATTTAAATCAACAATATAGAGTACCTCAAAACGATACTGAGTACGCTAATAGAGTTAAGAATATAGAAGAAAAAATTGACATTTTTAAAAAAATTGGAACAGCTAACTATAATACAGCAGGTTCTTTCTTTACGCATCCTTATGCAAGCGCAACCCCTATAGGTACTTTTCCTTTTACAGGAGATGGCGTTACTACATCTTTTACTCCAGTTTATACTGGTTTACTTTTTGACACAGCATGGAAAGTTACTATTGCAGGTGTTGAAGTTTATGATTATACTTTTAGTCAAAACAACAATGGAACTACGTTTGTTTTTGCTACGGCCCCTGCTAATCTTGCCGCTATATCATTTCAGATATTTGCCACGGATTTATATAGACTAGGAACTGTGATATATAATGACGCTAACGAAGTTCAAGAAATAAGTAGAAACGAATGGTATCAAATTAAAAAAGCACCACTAGTAGCGCCTACAACTTCACAACCTGTTTATTTATATGAAGATCAAAAGATATATGTATACCCTGCTACAATAACAAGTGCTGTACAAGTTTCTTATATCAAAAAACCTGTTGATCCTGTTTGGGGTTCTGTCGCTGGAGCTTTAGGTCAATTTGTATATAACGAACAATCATCAACTCAATTTGAATTACATCCATCAGAGCAGACAGAACTTATATTAAAAATATTAATGTACGCTGGTGTTATTATAGAAGATCCAAGTCTAGTACAAATCGCTGTGGAAAAAGTACAAGGTGATGACATGAATGAAAAAAGCTAATCAATGGGACTATTAACAGAAAATAACTTACAATATTACGGTGGAACACAACTGTTTCAACAGAACAACAACACTCAAAACTTTGCTGGAACATTTGATACTGCTTTAGTATTTACAACTAACGATCCTACTAATACAGCTTATTCATTAAATAACTGTGAGCTATATCAAAGCGCTGACTTTGGTGTTACATGGACAGCTTATAACACTTTAATAAACGCTACTTATACAGCTACTTTTAACTCTTTAAATAATACTATAACTACAGGAACCGCTATAGCCAATGGTACTTGGTTTATGATACAGCTAAGACAAGCCGCTATTGATAACAATTATGGAAGCTATGAGTACATAAGTATTAACGATGTGGTTAATAATTACCTTGTTGCTTATGTAGGCGAAGGTAAACTAATACCTAACGTTAAAAGAACTGACGTTATATTCCATGCTAAGCGCGGATTACAGGAGTTTAGTTACGATACTTTAAAAAGTATTAAGTCACAAGAGTTACAGGTACCCGCTAATTTATCATTAGTTATACCTCAAGACTATGTCAATATAGTAAGACTGTCTTACATTGATGAGCTAGGTGTTAAAAGAATTATATACCCAGCTAATAATTTAACAACAGCTCCTTACGCTGCATTAACTCAAGATAGTGTTGGTATGCCAATACAAGATGCTAATTCTAACAACGTAGAGGTTCCGCCTACAACAATAGAAAGATGGAATAATGCTGATACTAGAAAAATAACAGGAAATTATAGCTGGAATGCCGCTTACAATACTGACGCTTGGCTGCAAGGTTATCCTATGCTATGGCAACAAGCTGTAGGAGAAAGATATGGATTAAATCCATCAACGACACAAGTTAACGGTTGGTATCTTATAGATGAAAGACAAGGTACTTTTAATTTTTCTAGCAATTTAGTTGGTAGATTAATAGTGTTAGAATATATATCAGACGGTTTAGCTACAGATTTAGAAACAAAAGTACCAAAGTTAGCTGAAGACGCTATGTACGCTCATATAAACCACTCTATATTAGCTAGTAGAATAAATCAACCCGAGTATATAGTGCAAAGATTTAAAAGAGAACGTAGTGCAAAATTAAGAAATGCTAAAATAAGATTATCTAACATTAAGCTTGATCAAATTGTTCAAGTGATGAGAGGTAAGTCTAAATGGATTAAAAATTAATACATGGCAGAAATTAAAAATACCTTTTTAAAAGGTAAAATGAATAAAGACTTAGACGCTAGACTTCTTCCTAACGGAGAATATAGAGATGCTCAAAACTTACAAATAAGTAGATCTGAAGGATCAACCGTTGGTGAGTTTGAAAACATTTTAGGTGATTTAGCTGTTGCTAGCACAGGGTCTAGCGCTGTTAAGATAATGGGTTATTTTACTGATACTACAAATAACATTATTTATTATTTTGCTAGTAATTTTTACAGTATAAATTCAGCAATAAGAGCAGCGAGCACTGACATATGTAAAATATTTTCTTATAATATAGACACTAATTTAAATGTAGAATTAGTTAGTGGTTATTGGTTAAACTTTAATAACGCGTTTCCAATAGATTCAGTAAATTTAGTTGAAGAGTTGTTATTTTTTACAGATAATTTAAATCAACCTAGAAAAATAAACATATCTTTAGCTAATCCTGATAATTTAGCAACACCTACTTATTATTTTAATGAAGATCAAATATCGGTTGCAAAATATTACCCTTATGAAACTATTTTAGTTTTTGATAGATTTAACACTAGAGTAGACGGACCCGTAAATAACAGTGATATAGTTGTTTTAGATGTTGCAGCTGAGAATATCCAGGTAGGTGATATAGTAAATGATTGGGATAGAGATTTTGGAACAACAATAGAGATAACAACTTTAATTACTGTAGTGGAAATTACTGCTAATAAAACAGTTAGATTATCTGAAGCTGTTACGCTGCCAAACAGTTTTGAAATACAGTTTACTAGACCAACAATGACAAACAAGTCTAGTTTAGAAGTTAGTAATTTTACACTAGTAGAAACTTATGCTGTTGCCGGAACAACCGCAGGTTCAGATATAACTATTGCTACTTCTCTTTTAAGCAATACTCCTGAAATAGGTATGTATGTTACTTGTCCTAGTTTTCCTGATGGTTTTGCTAGCAGTTCTTTTGGCGCAACGCCAAGCAACACTGGTGTAATTAACTCTGTAGTTATAAGTGGAACTAATACCATAATAACAGTTGACGTTGCAAACACGCTAACAACTAACACTTTGCCAGATATTTTAATAGGAGCAAACCCTAATTATGATTCTTCTTGGAAAGGTGATCCAGATTACTTAAAAGAAGAGTACGTAAGATTTAGTTATAGACTTAGATTTGTAGACGGTGAGTATTCTTTAATGGCTCCATTTACTCAAATAATGTTTATACCTCAACAATACGGAGAGTTTGGAAAAGGTACCGCTACACAAGATGAGGACATGGAGGAAGCGTATAAAAGCACTATTGTTGCTTGGATGCAAAACAACGTGGATAACATAGTATTAAGAATTCCTATGCCTCAAACTATACAAGCTGATCAAACATTAGCGGCAACAAATACTTCAACTAAACTAATAAACAATTTACATGTTCAGTCTGTAGATATTTTATATAAAGAATCAAATTCTTTAGCTGTAAAAGTATTAGATAGCATAAACATAACATCTTCTACGCCTTTTACTTCTATTAATTTTAGAGATTTAATAAACGGAAATCAAAGTAATTATTACTATAACTATAACTACGAATCTAGTAAGCCTTATAGAACTTTACCACAAAATCAAACTGTTAGAGTGTATGATAAGGTTCCTGTAAAAGCTTTAGCACAAGAGATAATTGGTAACAGAGTAGTTTACGGTAACTATCAAGACAAGCATAGTAGCCCACTAGCTATTAATTACAGTGCTACTATAGCTGATAAATCTGTAACATATGATAATTATGATCAATTCCCTAATAGCTCTTTAAAAGAAAACAGAACATATCAAGTAGGTGTTGTTCTTTCTGATCGATACGGTAGACAATCAACTGTTGTTTTGTCAACGCAAGATGACGTTGCTAACGCAGCAGGTTCTTCAATATATTCTCCTTATAAAAATTTTGGTAATAACAACGTGTTTAGTTGGTTAGGCGATGCTTTAAGAGTAACATTCAATGAAGCTATACCTGTAGAAAATCCTGGCCCTGGTGAATATAATACTATAAGTAAACCATTAGGTTGGTTTTCTTACAAAATAGTAGTCAAACAAACAGAGCAAGATTACTACAATGTTTATTTACCTGGTTTTGTAAACGGCTATCCGGTTACTCAAAACGTAGAGCAAGACGTAACTGCTTTTACTATATTAATTGGTGACAACATCAACAAAGTTCCTAGAGATTTATCAGAGGTAAGTGGTCAACAAACACAATTTAACAGTAGTACTAGATTATTTGGTAGGGTAAATAATCCTGATATAAACGACAAGCAGGTAGGCACACCGGTTTACCCTTACACAAATCATCAAGTCCCTTATAATCAACAATACTACCCTGGTATAAAATCTGACTTTGTAAGAAATATAGCTACAACCCAAGATGGAGAAGTGCAAACATCACCTTTTCAACCCGCTAAAGCAGCTGGACCGTTTAGCAACGCTGATGGTAAAATACCTTGGGGAACTACACCAGGTTTACAGTCTCTTTATAATGGTGATTCAAATCCATATTACGCAGAACTAAGCGTTGGCCAAAGAATTGTTGTAACTAATAACGAAAATTCTGTGCTAGCATCTAGAAATAGAAGTAATCAATTAGGCGCTATCTGTACTACCGCTGCTTCCGCCGGTGTCACAGCTATAATAACTATGCAGCCTTTTTTAACTGTATCTGAAACAGAACCTACAACTTCTTTACTAGATATATTCTGGGAATCTTCTACTTCAGGTAATTTAAACACACTAAACGCAAATATAAACGCTCAGTATGATGGTATTGTTACCACTACTGACACTAGTCTAACGTTTGTAGAGAATTTAGCAGCAGGCGGAGTTATTGATGCGCAATTTTCTTTTGTTGATGGTAGTGGAACAGCAAGAACAAATTTAACCTCTGCTGTAATACAAAAAATATACATAAATACTAATCCAGTTCAAACTGTAGACATAAGAACTTTTGAACTAAGACTTAATACTGGCGGTACAAATGCTGGTACGTATGGCTTATACACTGGTACTGTTAATACTACTGGCTTAGACGCTACGTTTTGGTATGGAACTAATTCAAACGAGGTAAACAATTATACTATAGAGTTTGCTACAGAATACACAGATCCAGGTGGAGAAGTTTTTAATGATACTATATCTACAATGAATGTATTATTGAAAAACTTTACTCCAGGAACTTTATCAGGAACGCAATGCCCTATAACTTTAACTGGAACTGACGCTCCTTCTGTTAATGATACTATTATATTTAATTACTTAACAGGTGAAACAGTTGCGACAGTTGCTAACTATGGTAAAATGGACAACGGAAGTGTTGACGCGAGTAACATACAAAGTGAATTAACATTTGCTATAGATACTCAAGTAGACAACAATGGCGCTGTAAACATATTTGAGTTTGCTAATACAACAGACGGTATATTAAGAGTTAAATCTAGCTCGACAATGGTAACAGGGCAGACTTATACTATAATGGTGAATGTTACTGATAACAACGGAGACACTAGTGGCACCCTTCCTTATACTGGTATAACTTATGGTTGCTCTTTGCAATTTACTGTAGGCGCTCAACATATAAATAGAGCTGCTTGTGCTGGTATAATTAGCCAACAAGCTAACACTGGTTGTGGAAATTACAGACAAATATGGGCTTTTGTAAATAGCTTATCTGAAACTGGAAACTCGGGTGGTTTTTCTGCAACTTATCCTTCAACAGGTATACCTACTATATTTTATGGAACTTCAAATCTTTATACTTATTATAATGTAGCTGCAAAATATTCTAGTCAAATAATAGGATCAACATCTAATGGTGGTTTAAATTCTGGCGCTTCTTTATTTATAGAACCTACGTTAAGATTTACTCCTAACACTAGCAATAATCCCAACGGAAATGTATATTACACAATACAACATAGACCTACTTCAGGAGCCTCTTGGTCACAAGCAGTGTATTATCAATTTTCTAACAATGGAGCTACCCCAACTGTTGGCACAGGTACCGTAGGTACTGCTAATTTTTTAACTGGAAGTTACTTTGGTTCATCAGCCGCTGTAGATTATAAAACAAGATATTGGTTTAATGTACCTGGAGAATACAGAGTATTAACTAGTTATGTTCAAGGACAAATATGTAGCACAAGTGATTCTAATAAAGTTAGGTTTTTTCCTGAGTTTGGAGATGGTGTTTATGATCCGTCCATTACTGGAGTAGCAAATAATTGTTCTTTAGGGCCAGCATAATGTAAAAAACAAGTAAAAACAAGTAATAAATAATATATGGGAGTTACAGTCGAAGTAGGCTATTTTAATACCTTTGCATTAAAGAGACTAGCAAGCACAGCAGTGCCGCAAGTTGCTGATCTTCCTGAAGATTGGTACATAGAAGAGTCAAGAATAAAAGGAGGTTTTAATAACACGTCTGTTGATTATGGAGTTAAAGCTTATTTAGTAGATGATGAATCTCAAAAAGCAATTAGAGGTAATTCTTTAATATACTCTGGTATATATAACTCTAGAACAGGTACCAATCAAACTAATCAGTTTAGTGTAGCTGAAGAAATAACTAGAAGCGTAGATCCAGTTGGTGGAACAATACAAAAACTTTACGCAGAAGATACTAACTTAATTGTTTTTCAAGAGAAAAAAGTAAATAGAGCGTTGATAGATAAAGACGCTATATTTACAGCTGAAGGTTTAGGAGTAAGCACAACAGGCTTGCAAGTAATAGGACAAATAACTCCTTACGCTGGTAACTGGGGTATTGGAACTAATCCAGAGTCTTTTGCTGTATATGGCTATAGAAAATACTTTGTTGATAGAAATACAAACGCTGTATTAAGATTATCTCAAGACGGTATTACTGAAATATCAAACTATGGTATGAGTGATTACTTTAGAGATCAATTAGGATCTATTACAAGCACCGGTAGAATAACAGGTGGCTATGATATACATAATCAAAATTACCTTGTTAGAATGATCCCTTCGTTCGACGCTGTCGACAGTGAAGGTGATGATGTTTTTCAAACTTTAGCTTTTGATGAAAGAGTTTTAGGTTGGACTACGTTTTATACCTATAATCCAAGCTTTATAACAAGTGTAGCTAATAATTTATACACTAGTTTAGATGGAAAATGGTTTAGAAGTTATGTAAAAAACCAACCAAGAAATGTTTTTCACCAACAATCTGGCGTAAACATTAAGCCTAGTAGTGTTACTTTTGTTTTAAACCCTGCACCTAGTCAAATGAAAAACTTTAACACAATAAGCTACGAAGGAACTAATGGGTGGGAAGTTGTATCTATAACTAGTGATGAAACTGGTTTTGATTTAGATATAAATGGCGCTTACACTTTAGATACAGATATAGCCTCGCCTATATATAGTTATAACCAGGGTGAATACCAAGATGGAGGAGTTACAGAATACGCTGGTTTTGTAAGAAAACAAAACAATTATGTTGCGGCTATAAAAAGCGCAACACCTGCTCAAGTTGGAGAAGTTGTATTTGGAGATCAGATGCTAGGTATAAAAGGTTATACAGTTACTGTTAAAATACAAAATGACACATCAAGAACAGTTACAGCTAATGGTCAAGCTCAAAATCTAACAGCTACCAACGCTAACGGTTTAAAAGAATTGTTTTCAGTAGGTAGTACGTTTAATATAGAATAAAATTATATGGAATTAAATATTAGAAAACTAGTAGAAAATGACTGGGATACTTTAGTGTCTTGGTGGATGGAGTGGAAATACTGGAAAGTTGCACCACCTAAAGATTTTTTACCAGACAATGGAACCGGGGGTTTTATGGTTGAAAAAGATGGTCAACCTATAGTCTCTGGATTTTTATATTTTACTAACTCTCAAGGAGTACTATTAGAGTGGATAGTATCTAATCCAGAATATAAAGATGATGACAGAAAAGAAGCTGTAGAATTATTAATTACAACGGCTGAAGAATTTGTAAGACAATCTGGTAAGTCTTATATATTTAGCATTGGCAGAAACGCTAGTCTAATAGAGACACATAAAAAACTAGGTTATTCGGTTGATCCGAAACCTTCACATGAAATAATAAAAAAGATTTAATATGGCAGCAGTAACAGCGGCGATTGCAGGCACAGTCGGAGGAGCGATAGTAAAAGGTATAGGTGCCAAAAAAGCATCAAAAAGAGCAGGCGCAAAAGCATCAGCAGCGCGTAGAGCTATATCTGATTTAAAAGAAAACAGAGCAGAGATCATGAATCCTTTTGATAACCAAGAAGGAGTTGCCGATATGGCATCAAATTTAACTGGAATGATGTCTAACCCAATGGCTAACTTAGGAGTAGCAACTCAAGCCGCAGAGATGCAAGCAGAAGAGGCTGACATAGCACTAGCAAACACACTCGATACCTTAAGAGCTACAGGGGCGGGTGCTGGTGGAGCCACTGCGTTAGCGCAAATGGCGCTTAAAAGCAAGCAAGGGATCAGTGCAAGCATAGAAACACAAGAAGCAACTAATCAAAAACTAAGAGCTCAAGGCGAACAAAACCTACAACAAAGACAAGTTGCTGAAGAACAAAGAATACAAGGAGTAGAAATGAATGACTCAATAAGACTTCAAAATGCTGAATCACAAGGTAGAATGTTTGAGTTTAACACTAAAGAAACTAGAGACAACAATGACTTAGCTCAGCAGTATGGTCAGCTAGCAAACGCAGAAGCAAATCAATCACAAGCTAGAGCATCTGGAGTAAACGCTTTAGCAGGAGGACTACAAGGTGTAGCAAGCCTAGGAATGAAAGGAGCTTTTGGTAACTTTCCTAGCTAATAATAATAAAAAATAATGGCAAACACATATCCAGTAACAGTAATAAAACCTTTTGATCAAAGAGAAATAGACGCAATAGCAGCACCATTTGTTGATTTAGGAAATACAATTCAAGGGGAACGAGAAGCATTAACAGCAAAACAAAAAGCTATTCGTAACAGAGAAGCTACAACAAGACAAAGAGCTTATAAAGGTTTAGATAGTATAGAAAGCGTAGATTACGCTACATATGATTCTAACATGAGAAAGTTTTTTGATGGAAAAGTTGATGACTATGTCACTATAGCTAATGGTATTGATGCTGGAACTATAAACGCTAAAGAAGGAGCAAGATCTTTATCTTACATATCTAACATGATAGACGAATACCAAACTTTAGCACCTAAGGTATTAGGTCAAGCTAAATTCATGATGGAACACGGAGCAGGCGGAAGCAATACTTTGTCAAAACTTAATGATCCAAACTTAGAGATAATGTTTTCTAAATTATTAGAAGGTTCTGGAGAAGTTACATTAGCGGAAGATGGTAATGGTAAAATGTATTTAAAAGGAGCTGGAAAATTAGACGGTCAAGACTGGAGCTACAATTTAAACTTAAGTGAGTTTGACAAACTTGATGCCGAAGGAGACAGCTTGGCTATTACTACGATAAACAATGACGAGCTTGGTTTACAAACAGTAAGTGAAACAGCGGCTGCTACAGCAATAATGAACGAGCCTAAGGCTAATGGTACTACTATGGAGTATACTAACATAGATACTATGAGAAAAAACCTAATGTCAGGTTTTAGTCCTGCTGTAGATGAATTAATAAACAACCCAGAGTTTAACGCTTATTGGGCCGATGTAATGTATAAAGACAAAGATGTTGATTACTTAACAGATAACGATATGCTATGGGATGCTGCTGATGAAAAAAAGATGGGGCAAGCGAAAAAATATCTTATTGATCAAATGATAAATCAAATACCTAAAGAGCAACAAATACAATTTTCAGAAAGAACAGAAGATGGCTTTAACCCTACTAGTAAATTAGAAGGTGTTGACGAATCTAGTACTTGGGGCGAAAAAGCTCTTGTGCCACCACCAGAAAAACCATCTAGAGGTACAGTAGGAGAAAGAAACATAGCGGCGCAAAAAGCTTTTTTAGAAACTAATTTTGATGGTAAAAACGCAGAAATGTTAAAAGACCCAGAAGAACTTTTTAGATTTATTAATCAAAATAGAACTACTTTTAACATGACTTCTGACACTAGTGGAATAGGATCAATTACGTCAAAAGCTGATAAAATAAAAGAACTTGAACAATATGAAAATACAGCTGGAGTTACAATTACAAAAGAAAACAAAGATTTATTAGAAGCTTTAAGAGAAACTAAAGGGGAAGGAGCGTTTGTTATAGGCGAAGATAATAAAATTGTTGAAGGACAAGCAGCGGTGCAAGCTATTTTAGAGCAAACACCAGCTTTTAATTCTTTAAGCACTCGTGAAATACAGAACATAGTTAACACGTTAACTAGGCCATCATTACCAAAATAATAATAAATATATAATTATGTTTAAATTAAACGGATACGAATATACATTAGAAGAAATAACTGAAGCGGCTAAAACTGCTGGTGTTTCTGTTGATGATTATATTGCAAAACACAAAATAGAGTCTGTAGAGGCTTTTCAAAACGATCCTGCGAGTGCAGAGACCAATGCGGGATCGATACCAAGTACGGTCTCACAATCGGAAGGAGATTCTTCGGGTTATCGATTACAAACACCTGATGAAATAATTAATGATTATCAGCTACCTCAACAAGATATAGATGCAGCTAGAACTAATGCTGGTTTAAGTTTTGATAAAATTATAGAAGGTAAATTTAATAACTCTATAAGTAGAGAAGAAGAAGGTAATTCATTAACTCAAAGTTTACAAGACGTTCCAGATGGAGCCGCTGCATCACCTTACTATACTTTTCTTAGTAAGTTAGCTGTAAAATTTATAACTTCAGATCCAGTAAGCGAAATGATTGGTGGCGCTTATTCTGGCGTTACTCAAATGGCGGACAAAATGAACAGTGGAGATATACAAATGCCAATGGGTATGACTGATATTGAGTCAACTTATGACCTAGAAGAAGACAGACCTAGTAAGTTCAAGCCTAATTCTCAAATTGTTCAACCAAAAGATCTTACCGATTATAATATATACAATAATAGCAAAAGATCTTATGCTAGAAAAAAATTAAGAGAAACAAATGAAGACTATAACACCCCAGTAACTAACAAGGAAGTAGATCTTTATATTGAAGAAAACGAAGATACAAAAGATTTTTTACAAGGAACAAGAACTTTGTTTGAAGATGAAAAAGTAGCTAAAGCTAAAAAAGACTTTATTATTGACAAAAGCAGAGGTAATGCTATATTTAAAAGTGATGATCAAAAAGTTTCAGAGCAAGCAGGTCTTGATAAAAGCGCTGTTTTAAAAGAAAGATCTAGTATAAATATTGGAACTTCTGAAAATTTAGCAAAAGAAATAATTGACGTTGAAAAAAAATTATTTAGTTTAATAAATAGCAAACCACAATCTCAACAAGAATTTGATGAGCTAAAGTCAACCGTTAAAGGCTTGATGGAAACTAGAAAAGAATTAGTCGGAGCGTATGGCCAAGTGGTAAACGAGCAACTAGAAATAGGTGACGAAGCAAAAGATTTAAATGCTTTTTTAGACGCTATAGGACGTAACCAAGGCTGGTTAGTTAATCCAATAGGATCAACTGTAGGTGGAGTTTTTGATATGGCTGATAATTTAGATGAGTTTTTAGATAGACTAATGTACACGCCATGGGAGATTATTGGTGATGAAATAATGGAAGACAAGCAACTAAAAGGTAGTTGGATTAACTCTGTTGTTGGAGCTATGCAAGAAGGAGAAGACTCTGGATTTGGCTTAAAAGAAGCTGTAAAAAACATGAGACAAGGTTTGTCAGAACCTATAAGTATTGCTGATATTAATGGAGCCGCGGATATGTGGCAGTGGAGTGCTAATTTAGTTGGTTCACAAGCAGCGAACACGGCTGTTATGCTAACTACTGGTGGATGGGCTTTACCTTTGCTAGGCGCTAGTTCTGCAGGCGCATCATTTAACTCCATGCAAGAAGAAATTGATTTATACGGAGCTAAATATACTCCTTTAGAAATGTATACCGTAGCCTTCGGAACAGGTTTAGCTGAAGCGCTAAGTGAAAGAATCACTTTAGGGCAGTTGAAAAGAGCAAAAGGATTTATGGCTAGAAATAGAAAAGCTATTCCTGGCGGAGTTAACGATTATTTTAAGAAATTATTTACAAAACAAGGCGTTAAAAACGCAGCGGTTGGGGGATATATTTACGCTAAAGAAACGTTTGAAGAAGGTTTTACAGAAGCTGTAGCTGGTTTTTCACAAAGATCATTAGAAAGATACGTTCTTGGAAAAGATGTAGATCTTTTTGAAGGTATGGCAGATGAGTTTGTTGGTGGAGCATTTATGAGCGGATTTGTTTATAAGTCACCAGGCATTGCAATGAACTTATATAAAGCTTTTCAACCAGCAGACTCTAATACTCGAATTGGAAAACTTCAAATTAGAAACGTTGAAATAGGTAATATACTTTCTAATAGTCCTTCTATGGACGGTCAAATAAGAAAAAAGCTAGAAGAAGAATTACAAGCAAACGCAACTAGAGTTCAGCAAATAATGGCGAAAGACTTTAGAAACATGGACAAGATGACTCAGCAAGAGCAGAATGATCTAATGGCTAAAGAAAGTGAAATATATAAATTAAGAGAACTTTACGATACTGTTAATGGTGATAATTCTATTAACGAAAAAGATAAAGCAGCAATACTAAGTCAATTAGAAGGTGAATTTAAAGCTGCTAATTTTAATAAAACAAAAATATTATCTGAAGTAAACGTTAGAGAAGAAATTACAAATATTACAAGTTTAGCTGAGTCAGCTGGTAACCAAGATTTTGGCCCTGAAGCAGTTGGAACAGGTCAAGCTGTTGAAGTGTTTGAAGATAATGATGCTTTTACAAAAGGCACAAACATAACTGAAACAAACGTTGAAGGAACTGAATTATCTAACGGTCAAATAGTGCTTAACAAAGCTCAAATGCTTAGAGTAGCTATGGCTAATGGTGGTAACATTGGTACTGGTACTCACGAATTGTTACATAAGGTTTTAAAATCTGAATTTAGCAAAGACCCTGTTAGAGCTAAAAAACTAAAGAAACAATTTTTAAAAGTATTACAATCAGAAGACTCAGAGCTTTACGACGCAGTTATAGCTAAAGCAGACGCTAATTATAGCCCTGAGTACTTAGAAAAAAATCCAGACGAATATCTTACTATATTTTCTAGTATATTAAAAGAAAACAATATAGAGTATAGTCAAGCAAAAGATGGAGTATTTAAAAGAATAGCAAATTTTTTAAGCGGTTTAGTAGCTACTAAAGCAAAGATTGACCCTAATGATTATACTTTTAAAGATGGAAAAGATGCTTATAACTTTGTGCAAGATTTCGTAAAAAACACTTCGGAAGGAAAACTATCTGATAGAGCTAAAAAATTAGCAGACGCTGGTAAAGACATAAAGACAGAAGGAAAAATGTCTTTATCTAGCATTGATTCTGCTAAGGTTAATGATTTATATGAAACACAAGGAGAAGCTTCTTTGCTAGATGTTGTTGATTTAATGAAACCAACGTCTAAAGGTTTAGCTCAAAGATTTAGAAGTAGACCTAAGTTTACTGAGCTGCAAGATATATTACAAGATGAAATACTATCAGGTGAAAGAGGCATTATGGAAGTTGCTATGGGTTATCCTGCTTACGTTAAAAAACAAAAAGAAAAAGGAGAAAAACCTGCTCCACTTTCTGGTTATTTAAATAATTCATTTTCAACTAAAACAGGATTCAAAAGATACATAGAAATAGCGGATAGGGTTTTAGGTAAAGACGAGCAAAGTCAGTTTACGCAAGAATTAACTGAAGCTGCAGACGCTATAGGCACAGAAGTTACTCAAGAAAAAGAAGTTAAAACTAAACCTAAACCTAAATTAAGAAAAGATTTAAAACTACAAGATAACATAATTGATAAAATCAAAAGTGCTGTAGTTAAAACTTTTGGTACTAAACTACCAAGTGTTAAGTCTCCTAAGTTTAAACAAGAATTAGAAAAACAGTTTAGAACAGAATTAAAACCTGTTATAGCTAAGATGATGGGTAGAACTGATTCTTATGAAACTTTTTTAAGAGATAATTTTGAAGCTATATATAAAGCTTTGCCTCAAGAAATAATAAATAAAAGATTTAGAGATTTTGCTAATCCAGTAATGAAAGATGGCAAGCAAGTTAGAGAAAAAACAGCACAAGGTAATGCTATGTTTACTAAGAAAAAAATTACCAAAGCTGAATTTATAAAGTACTTTTTAGGTTCTAATGTTGGTAGATCAACTCAGGGAACTAGAAAAACTGCATTAGCAGAAGCATTGTCACAAGAGTTAGCTTTAGACGCTACCATGGAAGTTATACAAAATCCAGGCGTACTAGAAAAAGCTATAGCTATATCTCAGTTAGTTGACGGAGATTTTACAGTTGACGGAGTTTCTTTAAACATCAAAAGACCTAAAGGCGTTAAATTTTCCGTAAATCAATTACAAGATTTTAACGATACTGTAGCCGGTCAACTTACTTTAGTAAACGCTTTTCAAACAAACGAGTTTAATAAAAGAAACCTTAAACAATACAACGATCAAACAAAAAGCTATGATTTTTTATTAAAGAAACTTGGAGTACCGCCGTTTAAAATGAAAACAGACGAAGGTCGTAAAGCTTTTTTAGACTATGCTTACACTAGTGGTTTGATTTCTAAACTTCCTAAAGCTTTTTGGAGAAGCATGCAAGGATCTAGTGAAAACTTAATTGTAAAAGACCAAGATAAAGATTTTATTGAAGATTTAAAAAAAGACAAAAACGTTGGTGATTTAATTTCAGACCAAACAAGTAGAGGCTATAAAGGTAATTTACCTTTTTTAAACGTTATAGAAGCTGATGCTTGGATAAAATCAATTGAAGACGGTAAATATGAAATAGACGGAAAAACAATGCCTTCAGTTAAGTTTGCAGATATCAACTCTGTTAGCCCTAATATAATGGCTGCGGTGTCAGGTACTAAGTACACTAACATGAAGACAAATGGAAAACAAAGTTTTTCTAAAATTGAAACACCTGAGTTTCAAGCAGAACAAGACAAATCTATAGAAGGTCTTAAAGAAATATTTTTAATATTTGACGCAGCTATAAAAGCTGACAAAAACGCCGCTGCTTTTGTTGGCGCTTTACTATCATCAACAAGCTCTAATCAAGGGCATTTTATTAGAACATCAGCACCTATTAGATTTTACACTAATAATCTAAACCCTGGAAAAGACGGAATAAAATTTGTTGAAGAACATAGTTTACCAGCTTCAAGCGTTGCTAAATATTTATTTGGGTTAGCTATTAATGGCACGGTAGAAGCTAATTTCAAAGGAATTAAAAACAATTATTATCAAGGAGCACTTAACAAAATAGACGATAGAAAGTTAAAAGGCAAGATGTTAAATGGTTTAAATTATAATTATGAATCAGGTATGCCTTTAGGTTGGATGATTAATGATCAAACTTGGGCTAGATACTTTAACATTAACGTTGGTAACAACAACGGTGGCATTGATCCTGCTAGTATAATATGGCACGATGGTAAAAGCATTGCAGCAAAAACAGGTGTTAATTCTTTTGGCTTTATATTAAAAGGTGAAAATAAAATTAACGAAAAGAAAGTAAAAAATGATAATTCAAAATTATCTAGAAGCATACCCGCTGACGCGTCTATAAGTAAGCAACTTAACATAATGTCTAACATAGACAAAACAATGAAGCTTGCTAGAAGTATAGATACACCTGAAAAAGGTATTAGCGTTTTTGATTTTGATGATACATTAGCTAGAACAAACAGCAAGATATTAGTTACGATGCCTGATGGTAAGAAAACAAAGATAGACGCTACGGAGTTTGCTAAAAGAGACGCGGAATTAACTGCTAAAGGAGCTAAATACGATTTTAGTGAATTTAATAAAGTTGTTGATGGTAAAAAAGGACCATTGGCTGACTTAGCTTTAAAACGCCAAGGAAAGTTTGGAAGCAAAAATATATTTGTATTAACCGCTAGGCCACAGCTTGCCGCTGAAGCAATTAAAAAATTCTTAGACGGCATTGGCTTAAGTTTACCTCTAGCTAACATAACAGGCTTAGAAAACGGTAGTCCACAAGCGAAGGCTGACTGGGTGTTATCTAAAACAGCAGAAGGTTATAATGATTTTTATTTTGCTGATGATGCTATTAAAAACGTCAAAGCTGTTAAGAATATACTAGATAAAGTGGACGTTAAATCTGATGTTCAGTTAGCTAAATTCAGCAAATCTAAAGATCTTAACATAGAGTTTAATAAAATAATTGAAGATGCAACAGGTATAGCTGATTACAAAAGCTATTCTAATGCTAGAGCAAGAACAATAGGTAGAAATAAAACATCTGGCTGGTTTATACCACCACAAGCTGAAGATTTTGTAGGATTACTATATTCTTTATTAGGCAAAGGCAAGACAGGTGACGCTGGTATGAAGTTTTTTAAAGAAAAACTATTAGATCCTTTTAATAAAGCTGAAAGTTCTTTAACTCAAGCTAAAATATCTATTGCAAACGATTTTAAAGCATTGAAAAAGCAATTTAAAAACATACCTAAAACATTAAAGAAAGAAGCTTTTGATGGCTTTACTTACGCTGACGCTGTAAGGGTTTATATATGGTCACAACAAGGTATGGAAATACCTGGGCTTTCTAAAAGAGATGTAACGGATCTTATAGAGTTTATTCAAAACGATGATCAATTAAGGCAGTTTGCTCAAGGTCTTCAAATGATACAAAAAGATAGAATGTATCCAGAACCTGGCACAAGCTGGTTAGCAGGTACTATAACCACAGATATAATAGGAGGTATAGACACGGTTGTAAGAGCTGATTACCTGCAAGAGTGGCAAGAAAACGTGGATATTATGTTTTCTAATGAAAATTTAAATAAACTAGAAGCTGCTTATGGTCAAAACTATAGAGAAGCTTTAGAAAATGTTATAGCTAGAATGAAATCTGGTAGCAATAGACAAGCTAGTAGTAGCAGAGTAGTTAATGAAATAACCGATTGGTTAAATAATTCAGTTGGCGCAATAATGTTTTTTAACACAAGATCGGCAATATTACAAACTATATCTTCAATTAACTTTGTAAACTATAGTGATAACAATATATTAAAAGCTGGTTTAGCATTTGCTAATCAACCACAGTACTGGAAAGATTTCAATAGATTATTTAATTCTGAATACTTAGTAGCAAGACGTAATGGCTTAAAGATAAACGTTAACGAATCTGAAATAGCAGATGCTGTTAAAGATGCTAAAAACAAACCTAAAGCAGCTATAGCTTATTTACTTAAGAAAGGTTTTTTACCTACACAAATAGCAGATAGTTTTGCAATTGCATCAGGTGGGGCAACTTTTTATAGAAATAGAATCAAAACTTATTTAAAAGAGGGATTAACGCAGCAAGAAGCCGAAACAAAAGCGTTTGAAGATTTCTATGCTATATCAGAGGAAACTCAACAATCTAGTAGAACAGACCGTATAAGCCAAGAGCAATCAAGTATAGCTGGTAGAGTTATATTAGCATTTGCTAATACACCGCAGCAATACGCTAGAAAATCTAAAAAAGATTTCTTAGACTTAATAAACGGAAGAGGTGGACCTGGAGCGTGGAAAGGTCAAATAGGTAGAATAATATACTATCAAGGAGCTCAAAATTTATTGTTTAACGCTTTGCAGAACGCTTTGTTTGCTATGATGTTTGACGATGAAGAAGAAATAAGTGACAAAAAAGCTATTAGAATAGCTAACGGTATGGCTGATTCTACTTTAAGAGGTATGGGAATATATGGAGCTGCAGGAGCAACTTTTAAAAATATAATATTAAAACTATATAATGAAAGTGAAAAGAAAAATCCTAAATATGAAGACGCTGCTTTAGAGATGTTAAGCTTTTCTCCACCTTTAGACTCTAAGGTTACTAAGTTTAGATCAGCTTTAAGAACTTTTAGTTGGGACTCAGAAGAAATAGCAGAAAAAGGATTTAGCTTAGATAATCCTGCTTTATTAGCTGGTAGCCAAGTATTGTCCGCTTTTACAAATATACCATTAGATAGAGTTGTTAAAAAATATAATAATTTAGATAGAGCGTTTCAAAAAGATACTGAAACTTGGGAAAGCACAGCAATGATATTAGGATGGTCTGAATGGGAAGTTATGGGATCAGATAAAGAACAAAAAAAGAAAGTGTCTCCTGAGGTGCAATATCTTATAGACAAACAAAAAAAGAAAAATAAAACAAAAAAGAAATCTAATAGAAAATCACAATAATTAAACTTTAAAAATAAAAGATAAAATGAGTAAGAAAATTTCAGAAAACACTGAATTAACTTTAGATTTAAAAACACTAATAATAATTGTAGCTTTTGTTGTAACCGTTGTGGGTATGTGGTTTGCTCTTCAAAAAGACATCGATCTTGCTAAAGAACTACCTAAGCCAGAGGTTAGTAGAACTGAGTATGATTTAAAAGATCAATTAATAAGGGAAACTATAATGAACACTCAAGATAAGGTAGAGCAAAATAGTGACAAATTAGATAAAATAGACGAAAAGCTTTATCAGATAATTAAAAAATAAAAATCATGAAAAACATTTTAACTTTAATAGCTATATTTCTAGCTACTCAAACTTACGGGCAAAAATACGTTTTATTAGAAATTAATTCTGAATGGAACTTAAGGAACTCTGCAAGGATAGATAAAGTTAAAAATGTAGAACATAGAATAGCTTATTTAGAGGAACAAACACCGGCTTTTAAGAAAAAAATAAGATCAGTTCCAATAGCTATATTGTATAAAGATAATAATAAAATCGCACAATGGAATGCTGATATAAGTTTTAAACTTGTAATTACTGAAGAGGAGATTAAAAAAGCAATAAAAGAAAATGAGTAAAATAAGCGAACATATTACTTTAGCTGAA
>Ga0307488_10001543_pt1 | contig 19274 bp, 20 predicted proteins | sample SB02metaG_FD_202248 | JGI IMG/M metagenome (GOLD analysis project Ga0307488, IMG submission 202248) | Sea-ice brine microbial communities from Beaufort Sea near Barrow, Alaska, United States - SB 0.2 | ecosystem: Environmental > Aquatic > Marine > Coastal | place: USA: Alaska | collected... | reverse complement strand
CTTACTTAACTCCGAAATGACCTTGGAACAATTTAAGACAATTTTTCTTTGGGAGTACTACCATAGATTACTTGGTAGATTAATAGGATTATCTTTTCTAATTCCTTTTTTATTCTTAATTTTCAAGAATGCTTTAGAAAAAAACATAATTACTAATTTTATTTTAATTTTTATTTTAATTCTTCTTCAAGGATTAATAGGTTGGTATATGGTTAAAAGTGGGTTAACAAATAATGTTACCGTAAGTCATTATAGACTGGCATTTCACTTATTTACTGCATTTATTATTTTTTCATCTTTGCTATGGATTTTTATGAATTACCTTACTAAAAATACTATAATTTTTTTTCAAATAAATACGAAATTTTTAATATTAAAAATATTAATATTTCTAATTTTTACTCAAATTATTATAGGTGCTTTTGTTTCAGGGCTTGACGCAGGTAGAATATATCAAAGCTGGCCGCTTATGAATGGGAACTACTTTCCGGATGACAATTTTTTAAATGATTTATTTAATTTTAGTAAACCAAGTTTTGTACAGTTTATGCACAGAAATACCGCTTATCTTTTGTTTATTTTTACTATTTATTTAGGTTTTTTTATTTACAGAAATAAAATTTTTAAATTATACAATGCATATTTAGTTTTTTTACTAATTATTGTTTTGCAAGTTTTTCTGGGTATTTCTACCTTGCTTTCTAATTTAAATATTTTTCTTGCTTCATCTCATCAAATTTCCAGTATTTTTCTTGTAGCTTCTTCTTTACAGCTATATCATCGATCAATAAGATCTTAATACATTGATAAATTTAACATTTAATATTTTTCATTAAGTATATTTAATTGACATTATTGTTCTTTGTTAGTAATCAAGCCCTAATTTAGATGACACCCTTTATAAAAAAAAAAGAAATTAAAAATGACTGGTATCTTATCAACGCAGAAAACGCTGTTGTTGGAAGACTCGCCGCATATATCTCAAAAGTCTTAAGAGGGAAAAATAAATCTACTTTTAATCCTCACATGGATAATGGTGATTTTATAATTGTAACTAATATCGATAAAATAAAATTTACAGGAAAAAAATATACTAATAAAATTTACTATAGACATACAGGACACCCTGGCGGCATTAAAGAAAACACTCCATCTAGATTGGCAGAAAAAGATAAAATTGACGATGTATTAAAACTTGCGGTAAAAAGAATGTTACCTGGCGGGCCTTTAGCAAAAAAACAACTAACAAAACTAAAAATCTACAAAGGTGATAAACATCCACATGATGTTCAAAATCCAACTATTATAAATTTCAAAGAACTTAATAAAAAGAACACGGTAAGAATTTAATGGAAACTCAAGTTGCTACAAAAAATACTAAATCTAAAAAAATTAAATTAAACTTTAAAGATAGTATGTATGCGACAGGCAGAAGAAAAAGATCAATTGCAAAAGTCTGGGTCAAAAAAGGATCTGGGACGATTCATGTTAACGGAATAGTTATGAACGAATATTTTAAAAGACCTGTTCATCAAATTATAGTAATGCGACCATTAGAGCTTTCTAATGTAGCAACGTCTTATGATGTTAGGGCCTCTGTAAAAGGTGGTGGTCATTCCGGTCAAGCTGGTGCGATCATACATGGAATATCAAGAGCTCTGGTTCTGCATGATGAAAATTTAAAAACTGCTTTAAAAAAAGAGAAATTAACTACCCGAGATTCAAGAGTTGTTGAGAGAAAAAAATACGGTCGTAAAAAAGCTAGAAGAAGCTTTCAATTTTCTAAAAGATAAATCATTTAAATTTCTTATTAATTCCATCAATGATATAAACATTTTATGTCACAAGATAAAATTAATGCTGTTGTTGCTGGTGCCACTGGCTATGTTGGATTAGATTTAGTTTATTACTTATCAAAACATCCAAATGTAAATATTTCATATTTATGCGCTCAAAAAAATTTAGGAAAAGATATAAAAATTTTTGATAAAAGAATTAAAAAAAAACTACCAAAAATATCAAATTTAAAAAAAGTAAATTGGAACGATGTTGATTTACTTTTTTTATCTCTACCTAACGGCGAGGCACAAAAAATAATTAAGAAACTTTTTCACTATCAGCATTTGAAATTTATAGACTTATCGGCAGATTTTAGAATTAGAGATGCTAAAAAATATAAAAACTGGTATTCTATTAATCACAACGCTAAAGAATTAATTAATAAATCAATTTATTCAATTCCTGAATTTACAAAAGACATAATTAAAAAATTTAGAATAATAGCGAACCCAGGGTGTTATCCAACATCGATTCAACTAGCATTACTTCCTTTAATCAAAAGTTCTTTGATAAAAACAAACAATATTACAATAGACTCGAAATCTGGATATTCTGGTGCAGGGAAAAACTATTATTCGAAATTCTCACATAAAAATTTTTATAGTTCTATATTTGCTTATGGAATTGAAAAACATAGGCACATGTCAGAACTTGATCAAGAGTTTAAAAAATATTGTTCTACAAAAGTTCAGTATACCTTTAATCCTCATTTGCTTCCGACCTTTAGAGGTATTTTGTCATCTATATATTTAGAAACTAAAAATAATATTAAAATAAAAGATATCTATATAGCCTTAAAAAAATTTCATTCTAAAAATCATTTTGTCCATTTAAATAAAATTAATACACCAATGGGGAACGGTAATGTTCTTAATACAAACAACTGTGAAATCTCTATTTGTAAAACTAGGTATAAGAATAAGATTGTCATTTTTTCAGCTATCGACAATCTAGTTAAAGGAGCTTCTGGCCAAGCAATACAAAATATGAATTTAATATATAATTTTACAGAAAGTCATGGCTTAAAATGAAATTGTTCTATCTATTTTCTTTTTTAATAATTTTGTCATGCACTACAGTAAAAAAGGAATACGTTTGTGGAGATCATCCTTGCGTGGATAAAAAGGAATTTAAAGAATATTTTTCTAAAAATCTAATTATTGAGATTAAAAGCCAAGATAGTGAAAAAAATAAATCGATAGATTTAGTTAGGTCAAACACTGAGACTTTTGATAAAAAAAAAAACAATAATAGAGATTTAAAAAAAGAAGAGAAAATAAGACTAAAAAATGAAAAAAATGAGAAAAAAGCAAGACTAAAAAATGAAAAAGAGAAATTGAAGGCAGAAAAAATTAAAGTTTTAGATGAACGAAAAACTAAAGAAAATAAAGAAAAAAAAATAGCTAAAATTAATAAGATTTTTAATGCTAAAGAAACTTCAACAAATGAAATAAGTAAAAAAAGAGAAGATGCAAGCGAGATTGTTGAAAAAGTTCTTTTAGAAAAAAAAATAAATAAAAAAAATGTTAAGACTAAGACTACTAATAACTTTGCTAAAAATGACAATATAAAAAGTGTATGTTATCAAATTGAGGATTGTGATATTGATAAAATTGCTGAGTTACTAATTAAAAAAGGCAAAGATAAACCATTTCCAAATATTGGATCAAATTAGTTTTTAAATGAAGAATAAAATGAATATTGTTATAGTTGGTCTTGGAAATATTGGATCTTATTTTTATAACTATTTAAAAAAAAATAAAAAAATTTTATTTAATAAAACTAATATTGTTCCTAATATTCTTTTTGTTTCAGCTAAATCACTTGGAAAAAAGAGATCCTTTAAAATACCTAAAAGATTATGGTTAAAAAATTGCTTATTGGCTCCTAAAATAAAGGAAGTCGATATCATCATAGAACTTGTCGGTGGTGCAGAAGGTATTGCAAAAAAATTAGTATTCGAAGCATTAAAAAATAAAAAACATGTGATAACAGCAAATAAAGCATTGATTGCTAAATATGGAGACCAATTAGCTAAAATTGCTGAAAAAAATAAAGTAAATCTTGAGTTTGAAGCAGCTGTATGTGGGGGCATACCAATTATACGTTCTATCAAAGAAGGATTAATTGCAAATAACATTAGTAAAATTTACGGAATACTTAACGGCACTTCTAATTATATTCTATCTTCAATGGATAAAGATAAACTTGAATTTAAAGATTCTTTACTTAAAGCTAAAAAACTTGGATATGCAGAGTCTAATCCTACATCGGATTTAAATGGCGAAGATGTTGCTTCTAAATTAAAAATTTTAACAGCTCTATCTTTCAACTCTTTTATTAATAATAAATCAATATCAATAGAGGGTATTAAAAATATTGATCAAATGGACATTAACAATGCAAATCAACTAGGCTACAAAATAAAACTTATAGGAGTAGCTGAGTCTAACAGAGGAAAAATTACACAAAGGGTTCACCCTGCGCTTATTAAAAATAATTCTTATACGGCAAAAATTGATGGTGTTTTAAATGCTGTAGTAGTCGAATCCAAACCTGTAGGACAAAGTGTTTTACAAGGTGAGGGTGCGGGTTCTGGACCAACAACATCATCATTAATATCTGATTTATGCTCTATCTTAAGAGGAAATGTAAAGTTTCCTTTTGTAATATCTGACAAAAAAAGAAAATCTGCTTTTTTCGAAAGCATAGATGATAAAAATTTTTCTATATACCTTCGTTTAGACGTTAAGGACAAACACGGTATTTTATCAGATATAACTAAAATAATGTCTAATAACAAAGTGTCTATAAAAAGACTGATTCAAAAACCTACCGCCAATAAAAAAAATGCTTTTATTATTATTATTACACACGATGCGAAGAATTCTTCATTTTTAAAAATTTTATCTTCATTAAAAAAAAAAACATACATTCTCAATACACCTAAGTTTATCAGAATTGAAAAAATATAATGGCTATTGATAAAAGTTTTTTAGATAAATTTATAAAAACTACAGAATCCGCTGCTTATGGTGCTGCTCCATTTATTGGAAAAGGGAACAAAATTGGTGCTGACAAGGGTGCTGTAGACATGATGAGAAAAGAATTAAACACAATAGATATGAAGGCTACAATTGTAATAGGTGAGGGCGAAATGGACGAGGCACCTATGCTTCATATTGGTGAGACTGTTGGGACGAATGTTGGGCCGGAATTCGATATAGCAGTCGACCCTTTAGAAGGAACGACATTTACATCGAAAGGTTTGCCAAATGCTTTTTCAGTTTTAGCAGTTACAGAAAAAGGTAATTTATTATCTGCTCCTGATACTTATATGGAAAAAATTATAATCGGCTCTGGTTTGCCCAAAAATTTATTAGATTTGGATAATAATGTTGAAAAAAATATTAACTTACTTGCTGAGGCAAAGAATAAAGATATAACAGAATTAAGCGCCTGTGTAATGCAAAGACCTAGACATGATCATATAATAAAAACTCTTCAAAGAATGAAAGTTAAAATAAACTTTATTACCGATGGTGATATAGCAGGAGGTCTGTCAGTAATAGGCAGTAATCCAATAAATGATATTTATTTAGGTATTGGTGGAGGTCCAGAAGGAGTTATTGTAGCTGCAGCTTTGTCTTGTTATGGAGGTCAAATGCAAGGTCGCTTAATATTAGATGAAAATGAAATTATTAGAGCAAAAAAATTAGGTATTACTGATTTTAAAAAAAAATATAATATTGACGAAATAGCAAAAGGTGATGTTATTTTTTGTGCTAGCGGAGTAACAGATGGTGATTTAGCTAAAGGAATTAAAAATTTTGGTGATAGATTTGAAGTTACAACATTAGCCTTACATAAAAGTCAAAAAATTAATAAAACTATTACTAACACACACAAGAAATGATGTCACAATCAGTAAGCGGTAAAAATTGGATTTCTAAAGAATTCAATTCTGATGAAATTGTTTTTTTTAAAACTAATTACTTTTTAGATGAAATTGTTGCAAAGCTTTTATCTATCAGAAAGATTAAAAAAGAAGAAATTAAGTTTTTTCTTAATCCTTCAATTAAGAATATTCTGCCAAATCCGTTCATTTTAAAAGATATGGACAAAGCGATAGATAGAGCTGTATCGGCTTTGTTAAAAAAAGAGAAAATAGGAATATTTGGTGATTACGATGTAGATGGTGCCACATCAACGGCGATACTAGGTCAATATTTTAAATCTTTAAATATTGATTATGAAATTTACATTCCAGATAGAAAAAAAGAAGGTTTTGGTCCAAATGAAAATGCTTTTTTAAATTTTATTGAATTAGGTGTAAACCTTATTTTTACGGTTGATTGTGGGACTCTCTCATTTGCTCCAATTAACTTTGCTAAAAATAAAGGTATCGACGTTATTATCCTTGATCATCATCAGTCAGAAATTAAATTACCAAATGCTCATGCTATAGTTAATCCAAATAGATTTGATGATCGATCTGAATTAAATTATTTATGTGCTGCAGGTGTTTGTTTTTTATTTTTGATAGCCCTTAATAAAAGATTAAGAGATCAAAATTGGTTTAAATTAAATTCAATTCCAGAGCCAGATCTATTAAGTACACTAGATCTAGTTTCGCTAGGCACAGTGTGTGATGTTGTACCATTAGTAGGTTTGAACCGAGCAATAGTATACCAAGGGCTCAAAGTGTTTAAAAAAAAAAAAAACCTTGGTTTAAAAACATTGATAGAAACTAATAATATTGAAAACAATATTACAACACATCATTTAGGTTATGTTTTAGGGCCAAGAATTAATGCAGGCGGTCGCGTAGGAAAGTCAACACATGGAGCAAATTTACTACTTAATAAAAGTCCACAAGAAGTATTTAAAATTGCATCTGAACTAAATAATTACAACAAGGAAAGACAAATTCTCGAGTCTGAATTATTAAATAATATTTTAAATGCTGATTTGCATAAAAATTCTGATCCTGTCATTATTTTACATGGAGAAAATTGGCACGAAGGTATTATTGGTATTATTGCCTCACGTGTTAAGGAAAAATTTAATAAACCTGCAATTATTATATCTTCCATTTCTGGTTTGGGCAAAGGCTCTGCAAGATCCATCTATGGCTTTGATATCGGATCAGTTGTTATAGGTGCAGTACAAAACGATCTATTATTAAAAGGTGGTGGCCATAAAATGGCTGCAGGTTTTACAATTAATATGACTAATATTGACGAGTTTAGAGAATTCATTTTTAAAAAATTCCGTTCTGTAAATATGAATTTAGAAGAAAAAAAAAATTATTATTTTGACACTGAAATTTCTCCTTCTGCAGTCAATATTGATTTTTTTGAAAAAGTTTATTCATTAGCACCTTTTGGGGCAGGTAATACTGAACCTAGATTTGTAATAAAAAATCTTAAAGTCCTTAATTCTAAAATTGTTGGTGAAAAGCACATTAAATCTGTTTTATTAGGATCTGATTCAACAACAGTAAAAAGCATTAGCTTTAACTCTGTAGAAAGTGAATTAGGGACATATTTGCTAAAAAAAAATATAAAAAGCTTAAACATCGCAGGCAAATTGAGTCTAAATGAGTGGAGAGCTCAAAAAAATGTAGAGTTTATTATTGATGATATTTCTGTTAATAAATAGCAAAAATTAGGTCCCATCGTCTATCGGTTAGGACACGTGGTTTTCATCCTCGAAAGAGGGGTTCGATTCCCCTTGGGACCGCCAACCTAATTTAAAACACTACTAAATATGATCAGTAGATCATAGAATTTATATCCCGTTGTGTCACGAGTGTGTCATAATAAATACTATGAAAAAACTTAACTTAAAATAAAAGATAATAATGATTGAGTTAATAGATATTTTTTTTAATCAATATTTAAGAATATTTTTTTTAATTGTATTTGTTGGGCTTATTATCTTTTCATTATACTGTTCTTACTACGGTAAGCTTAAAAAATTATTAAGATTTAAAAATAATAATAAAGATTAATGCTACATGTTGGAAAAAGAAATATTCTTACTTTTTTTGCAAGATTATTAAATATTGACAACTATTTATCGATTCTTGCTTTTTTTAAAGTACATCAAGATCCATTTAGATCAATTTTCAGAGAGGTGTTTTCGTTAGGTTCTTATCCAAAAGTAATACATTTTAAAACTCCAATAGGAAAAAAAAAAGTAACAATTTACTCTATTAATGATTTTTCTACCTTTAATCTTATTTTTTGTAGACAAGATTATTTGTTACTCCAAAAAGATAAAATAATTTTAGATGTAGGTTCTAATATTGGTCTTTCAGCATTTTATTGGTTAACTAGAAATAATAAAAATATTGTTTATTGCTATGAGCCTTCATCTTTAAATTTTATGAGATTAAAGCAGAATCTTAAACAATTTAAGTCTAGATTTTTTTCATACAAAGAAGCAGTCAGTAATAAAAATTATAGTTCTTTTTTAAATGTCGAAAATAGCGGGGTATATAACTCACTATCTTTAAAAATTATAAAAAAAAATGGTAAAGAAGCTTGTAAAGTACGAAATATAAATTATTGCATACAAAAAATTGTTTCGAAACATAAAAGCATAGATATGATTAAAATTGATAATGAGGGTGAAGAAGTAAGAACCGTTTCCAAAATCAATAAAAAATACTGGAACTATATCAATTGTTTAAATGTCGATGGCAAGTCAGTCTCTAAATATGTACCAAAAAATTTTAAATGTAGTAAAAAAGGATCAGCGCAAAGGTATTTAAAAAAAAGTATTTAAATGATAGATAATACAAAAATAGAGTTTGTAAATCACGCTTCAATCTTAATAACACATAATAATTTAGGTATTTTATCGGATCCTTGGTATTTTTCTTCAATTTTTAATAAAGGATGGAGGTTACTTTATGAGAATGAGATAGACCATATAGAAGAAGTTCTCTCAAAAACATCACATATATATCTTTCTCATGAACATCCAGATCATTTTAATCCAAAGTTTTTACTAGAAAAAAAAATTAAAGAACTAATACTTAAAAAAAATATTACATTTATTTTTCAAGAAACAAGAGATAAACGTGTTATTAATTTTTTAAAAAAAAATAATTTTAACGTCAAAGAATGCGAGTTAGACAAAAAAATTTATTTAGCTGATCAAATAACAATTAAAGTATCAAAACATGATTTTTATGACTCATCATTATCAATTTTTACTCCATCTTACAAAATTCTCAATCTCAATGATTGCCCCTTAAAAGATATTAGTGAAATAAAAAGTTTTAAAAAATCACATGGAGAATATGATTTATTGTTGACACAATTTAGTTATGCTGCGTGGAAAGGAAGTGAGGAAAATACTAAATTAAGAAAACTAGCTGCAGATGAAAAAATCAATACCATTATTTCACAAGCAAAAATTCTCAATTGTAAATATATAATACCGTTTGCTAGCTATATTTATTTTTCAAATAAAATGAACTTTTACATGAATGATTCTGCAAATAAGCCAGATACTGTATATAAAGCGCTTAAAGAAAATAATTTAAATCCTATAATAATGGCTCCCAAAGAAATTCAAAGTTTAAAATCAATTAGTCAAAATCAAGATTCTTTATCTTTTTGGAACGATCAATTTAATAATTTAAGTAATGGAAAAAAGCAGATAGACACATATGATAGAAGTATAAAATCAGAAAATTTGCAACTAAGTTTTTTAGAATATCAAAAAAAATTATATAAAAAAAACTCAAAACTTTTAATTTTAATTTTAAGTAAATTATCTTTTTTAAATATTTTTCAAGACATCTATATTTTTTTAGAAGACCACAATAAAAATTATAAATTTTCAATATTTAACGGACTGAATGAAACGCAAAATAAAAATTGTGATATTTCAATGCACAGTGATTCTTTATTTTTTATTTTTAAAAATGAATTTGGATTTGATACGTTAACCGTTAACGGTTGCTTTCAAACTCAATCAGATAAATTTCCACGTGTTACTAAAACTCTTGCATTAGGAAGCTTAAATGCTATTGGGCTAGGTTTGAACTATAAGATATTGTTAAACATAGAGATTATTTTTTTATTTCTGAAAAAAGTTTACTCATTCTTTAAAAAATTAAAATCTACTGAAACTCTAAGCTAAGTATTTTTTCTAAGAATAAATACAAAAATTATTGAAGTCATCATCATGATCAAAGAGTAAGCAGCTGTTGGTATAATAAAAGTAGTTATACTTTCACCAAACATTTGTGTTCCAACAAATAGTGCTAAAGTTCCATTTTGAATTCCACACTCTATTGAAATACATCTTTGTTGTGCAACACCAGATGCAAAATATTTTGCAATATAAAACCCTAAAATCATCATTGTTAAGTTTAAGATTAAAACAACTAAACCTGCATTCACTACATAAGAAATAATATTATCCCACTCTTCTATATAAATAGCTGCAAACACCAACGTAAATAACATTACTGAAATTTTTTGAATCAACGAAGCTTGATTATCAACAAAATTTTTAGCAAAATACCTAATTATCATTCCAATTATTACCGGTACTGTAACAACAAAAAACATTTTTAAAGCAATACTAGTCATTGAAATTTCTTTGATTAAATTAACTCCAAAAAAATCAATAGAGGTAAACATTATAAAGGGAACAGAAATAATACCAATCAAACTAACAATCGCAGTTAGTGATATGGAAAGTGCAATGTCACCATCAGCAAATTTAGTAATTACATTTGATGTAACTCCACCAGGCGCACAGGAAATCAACATTAATCCTACAGCAAGTTCTGTTGAAAGGTTTAATAGTAATGCAATACACAAGGCAACGATTGGTAGCAAAACTAACTGAGAAATAAAACCAACTAAAAAATCTTTTGGAATTTTAACTACTCTTATAAAATCTTGGATAGTTAAGCTCAAACCAAGACCCAACATTATTAATACTAAACATAATGGGGCTATCTTTGTTGCGATTTCCATCTTTATCAGTCTACTAGAATTCTTATGTAGCAACAACATTACTTAGACAAAAAGCAAAAGTATCAATGTAATTACGGATAAACTACGGATGAATTTTACTCAAGGACTATAGTTATTTAATCGTGATTCTATGCATTACTCTTTTGCAATTTCTAATTTCACTAGCTTTATGTAAAATACTAATATTATCCCAAAGACAAATATCTCCCTGTGACCATTCATATGAAAATAGAAATTCTTCTTTGTTTACATGATCAATTAAGAAATCTTTTAAGTAATCTTTTTCTTCTTCATTAACATTGTTAATTTTTATTAAGTGACCCGGTGAAACATATAAAGTTTTTTTATTATTTACTACTTTAACAATGGAATGTTCTGATTCTAAAATTTTAGCAGATTTAATGCCCATTTCTTTCTCTCTCTCAATTCTTGTTACCGCAATCGGACCCGCGGAAGAAAAAATTCCTGTTGCATCTTTAATTTTATCTTTAATATTATTGGGTAATTTCTCATAAGCATTAAAACCAGATGAAAAAATTGTATTTCCTTGACCATACGGTATATCAACACCCATAAGCATAGTGTATCTAGGTCGATCATTTCCAAGGTAACTTGTGTCCTGATGCAACCAGCTTGAACCAAAAGTTAGATTTTTATCATTTGTTTTTCTTTCAATTATATTAATATGAGGAAAATTTTTTAATCCTTTCAATCTTGGATATATAACTAGCTCTCCAATTAATTTCGCAAAATTTTGATATGCTGCAGATAATAAGTTTTGTTTTTTTAAAAAAATTACTCCAAAAGTATTTAAAGCATCTTTGATTTTAGATATTTGATTTTTGTCTAATTTATTAAGATTAATATTTTCAATGTATGCTCCAACATTATTTTTACCTGGGCTTATTGAGATATTTTTCATTGAGACTAAAACATTGATTTTAAAATATATTACTATAAAAATTGAACAACATACAAAAAAATTGTTTTTTTTAAACCTTTGAAATTAAAAAATGTACAAAATAGGTATTATACAGAGCATACACAATGATGGTCTAAAAATTTTAGACTTAAATAAAAATTTTGAATATGAAATTATAGATGATACGTCAGAAGAAAACTTATTAAAAAAAATTCATTTATTTGACGGTGTATCCTTAAGAGTCTCACAACTTTCTAACAATGTATTATCTAAAGCAGTTAAATTAAAAGTTATTTCTAGACATGGTGTGGGCTATGACAACGTAGACATATCTTATTTAAAGAAAAATAATATAACTCTTTTAATAACAGCTACAGCTAATGCTATTGCCGTCTCAGAGCATGTTTTTTATTTAATGTTAAGTATTTCGAAGAATTTTTTAAATCTAGATAATGAAGTAAGAAAAGGTAATTTTAAAAACAACATGAGTAAATTTGAAACATTTGAATTACATGATAAAGAAATACTTATTGCTGGTTTTGGTAGAATTGGAAAAAATCTTATTAAAAAATGCAAAGGATTTGAAATGAAAGTTAAAGTTTATGATCCGTTTGTTGATGAAAAAATAATTACTAGTATGGGTGGTGAAAAAGTAGAAAATTTTGATGATGCGCTAAAAACTTTAGATTTTTTATCTATACACATGCCACTCAATAAAAATACTAAAGGTTTAATTGATTTAAAAAAAATGAAAACTATGAAGAAAACTTCAGTAATTATTAATACAGCTAGAGGCGGCATTGTTAATGAAGTTGATTTAAATCAAGCACTTAATGAAAATATTATTTTAGCAGCAGGACTTGATGTTTTTTCTAATGAACCAGTTAGTTTAGACAACCCACTTTTAAAAAATAAAAAAGTTATATTATCTCCTCATACAGCTGCTTTAACTAATGAGTGCAAAATAAGAATGGGCAAAGAAACTGCGCAAAATATTATTGATTTTTTTGAAAAAAAAATAAATAAAAATATGATAGTAAATTTATGATAAACTTTAAAAAAAAATTTAAAAGTTTTGGTCCATTAGAAATTCTTGTTTCTGCTTCTTTTGTCTATGTAACTGTTATGCTAGTTTGGACTTTATCCACGAGAAGTGCTGTTTTAGAAAAGGCTAATAATATTAAGTCGAACCATAAGGGTGTGGTTGAATTATTAAATAATGAAATTAACAAGTGCAGCCAAAACTCACAAATTAAAACTTCATGGGGAGAAGATTGTAATTCATCATGGACATCTACAGCAATAATTGATCACATTTTAAAAAATATTAAATTAAAAAATCCTTATTCATTAAATAAACCTTTAATTCAATCTTCAGCCGATCCAAGAATTGATGCTGAAGGAAAAGCAGGCCAGTCCACAAACAAAGGGGTTATATTTGTATCTTTAAACAATTTTAGCCCTGAAGCAGGATCTGAATGGATTGTCGGTACTTGTATAAAATCACCATGTGTTGCTGCAGGTAACAATGAATTAGTATCGATTTATCGCTAGTAAGCTAACTATTAAGACGCAATAAAATTATTCTATTTACGATAACCACCAGGGGTTGAATTTATTTTTGTTTTTGGAATTATTTATATTATATGTTTAATTAATCTTTTTAAAATAAACAGAAGGAATTGAAATGAAAAAAATATACATAACTATTCTAGCCCTTTTAAGTTGGGCTATGATGTCAGTATCTGTTTTTGCAGTTGACATTATTGTGGTCTCACACGGACAAGCCAATGATCCTTTTTGGTCAGTAGCAAAAAATGGAGTTGATAAAGCATGCAAAGACATGAAGGTGTCTTGCAAATATACAGCACCTGCAACTTTTGACATGGTCGAAATGTCAAAATTAATTGATAATGCCATTTCTCAAAAACCAAAAGGTATTATAATTACATTACCAGACGCTGCTGCTTTAGGAAAATCAGTTCGTGCTGCTATATCTGCTGGTATACCTGTAATATCTATGAATTCAGGATCTGACGACTATATGAAGCTTGGTATAAGTGCACATGTTGGTCAAACAGAATTTGAAGCAGGAGTAGGTGGTGGTCAAAAAATGAAAGCTGCTGGTGGAAAAAAAGCTCTTTGTGTTAACCATGAAGTGGGTAACGTTGCTCTAGACAGAAGATGTGCTGGTTTCAAAAAAGGTTTTGGCGGCTCTGTAGATATACTTGGAACCTCAAATGATCCAACTGAAATTCAAAAAGCTGTAGCCGCAAAATTAGGTGGTGGTTACGATACTATTCTTACATTGGGCGCTGGCCTTTCTGGTGAAGCTGCTTTAAAAGCTTTAGAATCTGCTGGTAAAGTAGGTAGTGTTAAGCTTGGAACATTTGATATGTCTCCAGATATGCTTAAAGCTGCTGCTGCTGGCAAAGTTGAATTCTTAATAGACCAACAACAATACCTTCAAGGTTATTTACCTGTAGCTATCTTTGCACAATATATGAGATATGGAACTATGCCTGCTGGGGTAGTTATGACAGGTCCAGGATTTGTTACGCCAAAAAATGCAAGTAGCGTAATTAAATGGGCTGCTCAAGGTTATAGATAAACATTAAGACAAAAAGGCCTAGTAATAATATTTACTGGGCCTTTTTTTTAAATTTTATTAGTAATTATGTCTACAAAATCTAAAAGCATTCAATCTAAAAATAGTTTTAATCAAGACGATAGATTAAAAAAAGTTTCACCTATAAGAATGCTTTTAAACAGACCCGAATTAGGAGCTCTTGGTGGAGCTATATTAGTTTTTATTTTTTTTGGGATTGTTGCAGGTGACACAGGAATGTTTAGTGCTTATGGAATGCTAAATTTTTTTGATGTTTCTGCTAATCTTGGAATAATTGCTATAGCTGCAGCACTACTAATGATCGGTGGTGAATTTGACTTGTCTATTGGTTCTATGATTGGTTTTGCTGGTATCTGTATAGCTATACCCGCAATTTATTGGGGGTGGCCATTGTGGATGAGTATTGTTTTTGCTTTTTCAATGGCAGTTCTTGTCGGTTATTTTAACGGATTATTGGTAGTTAAAACGGGACTACCATCATTCATAGTAACACTGGCAATGTTGTTTATCTTAAGAGGTGCTACTTTAGCTATAACAAGATTAATCACGGGGCGTACACAGGTTCCTGGTTTGAGAGTCTTAATTGAGAACGATCCAATAGCCTGGCTATTTGCTACTGATACTTTCAAATGGGTTTTCGTATGGTTGGGTTCAATGAATTTGATTGATTTAAGAACTGACGGAACTCCTCTAGCTACTGGTATCCCGCCTTCAGTGATTTGGTTTATTTTTTTAGCAATTTTATCAACCTGGGTTTTAATGAAAACAAGATATGGAAATTGGATTTTTGCCTCAGGTGGCGACAAGAATGGCGCTAGGAATGTAGGTGTGCCTGTTGGCAGAGTTAAAATTGGCTTATTTATTACTACAGCTGTTGCCTCTACAATCTTTGCAACTATACAAGTTTTAGACGCTGGCTCAGCCGATACAATGAGAGGATCATTAAAAGAGTTAGAAGCTATAGCCGCAGCTGTTGTAGGAGGATGTCTGTTAACTGGTGGTTACGGATCTGCTATAGGTGCCGCTTTTGGTGCAATTATTTTTGGTACAGTTTCAATGGGAATTTTTTATACAGATGTTGATACTGATTGGTTTAAAGTTTTTTTAGGAGCAATGATGTTAATAGCAGTAATTTTTAACAATTATATTAGAAAAAAAGTAACTGAAAGCAAATAATGTCTGATTATTTAATTCAGTTTAACAACATCAGTAAATTTTTTGGCAAAGTAATAGCTTTAAAAAATGTGACAATGAAATTAAAAAAAGGTGAAATAATGTGCTTGTTAGGAGACAATGGTGCAGGTAAATCGACTTTAATTAAAACATTGGCAGGCGTTTACAAACCAGACGAAGGTGAAATTGTCATAGAAGGAGAAAAGATTATTTTTGATGGACCTAAAGATGCTTTAGACATGGGCATAGCTACAGTTTATCAAGACTTAGCTTTAGTTTCATTAATGAGCGTTACAAGAAATTTTTTTATGGGCAGAGAGCCTCTTAAAGGTCTTCCTTTCTTTAAAACTTTTGACTTAGAAAAGGCAAATAAAATAGCAGCAGAAAGAATGGGTCAAATTGGAATAGATATTAGAGATCCATCACAAGCTGTTGGAACAATGTCTGGAGGTGAGAGACAATGTTTGGCTATTAGTAGAGCTATTTATTTTGGAGCAAAAGTTTTAGTTCTAGACGAACCTACATCAGCTCTTGGTGTTCATCAGGCATCTGTAGTATTAAAATATATTGTAAAAGCTGCATCACAAGGTTTAGCAGTCATTTTAATAACTCATAACGTTCATCACGCCTATCCTGTTGGTAATAGTTTTACAGTTTTAAATAGAGGTAAGAGTCTAGGTACATATAACAAAAAGGATATCTCAAGAGAAAAATTATTAAGCATGATGGCTGGCGGTGAAGAATTGGATAAATTAGAAGTTGAACTTCAAGAAATTGATAGACAGGCAAACTAGTGTCATCATCAAAAAATATTGTACTAGAAGCAAAAAATATTAGTAAATATTTTGGAACTATTACAGCACTCGAAAATGTTAATTTGACAGTAAGGCAGGGTGAGTGCCTAGGTGTTGTGGGTGATAACGGAGCTGGTAAATCAACTTTTATGAAAGTTTTGTCTGGTCTTTATAAACCAAGTAGTGGTTCGTTATTTTTTGATGGAAATAAAGAAATACTTAATAGCCCTAAAGATTCTCAAAACTTAGGGTTAGAAATGGTTTATCAAGATCTTGCCTTAGCAGGAAATCTTCCTATTGGTGAAAATATTTTTTTAGGACGTGAACCAACAAAAAATTTTGGTTTTTTAAAGCTACTAGATTATAAGAAAATTAAAGAATTATCCGAAGCTCATTTAGATAAATTAAAAATACATGTCAAAAGTGCGCAACAAAAAGTTGAGGAACTTTCTGGCGGTCAAAGACAAGCTATCGCAATTGCAAGAGCCACAGCTTTTAATTCAAAGATCGTAATTATGGACGAACCTACAGCAGCATTAGCGATAAAAGAAGTTGGAAAAGTTTTGGATTTAATCAATAGTTTAAAAAAAATGGGTGTCAGTGTTATTATAATAAGCCATAGAATGGATGATATTTTTGCAGTTTGCGATAGAGTGATGGCTCTATTTCAAGGAACAAATTTTGCAGAATCTGAACTCTCTAAAACAACTCGTGATGAAGTAATTGGTTGGATAATGGGAAAAAAATAATATGGATAAAGAAAAAAAAGATCAAAGTTTATTTTTAAAGTTAATTCCTTACTTGGATAGGTACGGTATTTTAATTTTACTTTTATTAATGATACTTGCTCTTCATATTATGCAACCAGATGTATTTCTTTCTTGGAGAAATGTTACCAATGTATTTAAACAAATTTCATGGCAATCAATGTTGGCTCTTGGTGTCTTTATGGTAATTGTAACAGCAGGAATCGATCTTTCTGTTGGTTCAATCATGATGTTATCCTTGATGGTTTTAGCAATTGTCGCTAAAGCTGGTATGCCGTGGTACGTGGTAGTTTTGGTGCCTATGTTAGCAGGTCTTTTTTGTGGAATGTTTAATGGTCTAGGAATTACACTTCTGAGAATGCCCCATCCATTTATAATGACTCTAGGAACGTTATATATTTTTAGAGGAGTAGGAAATCTAATATCTGGAGGTGTTCCTATTAGTGGATTTACTGATGAAGTTAGATATCTTGGCCATGGTCGAATTGATCTCACATGGTTAGGATTAGAAGAATCTCAGTATCTACCAGTGAGTCTCGTTTTAATAGCTATTGTTTATTTTATTTTTTGGGTGTTTATGAATCATACCAGAATAGGTAAGTGGATATATGCAATTGGTGGAAATCCAAATGCTGCAAGAGCATCAGGTATAAATGTAAATAAAATTTTAGTAATTGTTTATTCTCTTTGTGGTTTTTTATCTGGTGTAGGTGCCTTGATATTAGCGGGTAGAGCTGACTCAGGTTACCCTAATGCAGGTCTTCAAGCAGAACTAGATGCGATTGCAGCATGTATCATAGGAGGTGCAAGTTTTTTTGGAGGAAGAGGTACTGTACTTGGAGTATTTGCAGGAGTTATGATTATGGGAATTCTAAGAAATGGTTTAAATTTGATGGATGTAAGTGCATTCTGGCAGCAAGTATTAATTGGAGCAATTATTGTTATTGCAGTTTATATAGATGTTTTAAGAAAAGATTTTGGTACAAGAAAATAAATACAATTCTAAGTTGAAAATTGAAACATAGTTATTTTAACAAGTTGAAATCTGTATCAAAATACTATTTTATTCAGCTTATAAAAATTAAACAAGAGGAGAGTTTATGAAAATAATTAAAAAAATAGGTGTATTAATCACATCTTTATTTTTAGTACTAAGTATAACAACTTCATCTTTTGCTGATGGTCACGGGAAGAAAATCCTATTCAGTATTAAAGGACCTGGTTCTGGAAACCCTTTTTGGGCTTCCGTTGAAAAAGGAGCAAAAGAAGAGGCTAAAAAATTAGGTGTTAAATTAATTATGATTGCCCCACCTCAAGAAGGTGATGTGCAAGCACAAGTAAATCAATTAGAGGACCAAATTGCTAAAGGCGTTGATGCTATAGCCCTTGCTCCTTCAGATCCAAATGCATTAGCACCAATAGTTGATGATGCTATAAAAAGTGGAATTCCAGTTGTATTCGTTGATACAGCAGGAAGCAATAAAGGTGTAACTTTTATTGGTACAAATAATAAAAATGGTGCTGAATTAGCTGCTAAATATATTTGTGACAACACGCCTAAAGGATCTGATGTTGCTATTTTAACTGGTATTGAGTCTCAGTCGACTGCATTACTTAGAAGAGATGGTGCGATAAAAGGTTTTAAAGATTGTGGACTTAAACTTGTAGCTACACAAACAGCTGAGTGGGATACCGCTAAAGCAAGATCTGTTACAGAATCTATTTTAGTAAAAAACCCAAATATTAAAGCTGTTTTTGGATCTAACGACAATATGGCATTAGGTGCAATTCAAGCTATTAAAGATGCCGGTATGAAAAATGTAGTTGTAGTTGGATTTGATGCTACTCCAGATGCTGCGAAAAGCATTTTAGCGGGTGACATGACGGCTACTGTAGCTCAGTTTTCATATAACATGGGTGCATATGGTGTTAAGTATGCTCTTGATTTAGCTAATGGTAAAAAAATTGCTGCAAATATCGATACAGGCACTCAATTAGTTACTAAAAAGAATGCTAAAGACTTTAAATAGTATTTAACTATTTTACAAAAAGGGTGGAATTTATATTCCACCCTTTTTTTTTATGTATTATAATATTTCATATGCTTATAAAAATTAATCCAATTCTAAGTCCAGAACT
>Ga0307488_10001542_pt1 | contig 19276 bp, 20 predicted proteins | sample SB02metaG_FD_202248 | JGI IMG/M metagenome (GOLD analysis project Ga0307488, IMG submission 202248) | Sea-ice brine microbial communities from Beaufort Sea near Barrow, Alaska, United States - SB 0.2 | ecosystem: Environmental > Aquatic > Marine > Coastal | place: USA: Alaska | collected... | reverse complement strand
ACAACGATCATCTTCGCAACTTCGAGAAACTCCGCAACTCTGTCCCCAAAGAATATCAACCGTTAATCGACCAAGCAGATTACTTTGATCAAACAAAACTACAATACCTAAGAAAGAAAATACTAGACTTAGGCAATGAAACTATAAGAACTACTGAAAATTCACTAGAAAATTTTACTATAAGTTTTAAATTTTAAATATATAATACATTAAGCAATTAAACAATATATAAAAATATGAGCAAAAAAACAATCTACAAGTTTACTGTCAATAAAGAAGAAGAAGTCGAGGAACAAGAAGTTTCCGAAGTTAAAAATAAAGAAACTGGACAAAAAGAAAAAGTTACAAAAACCAAGACTGTAAAAAAACCAGTACAGCATACAATCAGAATCGCCTCCCCCTCACGCAGGCAGGTGGAAGACGCGGACATGGAGTTCAGTATCGAAATGAGCAAGTGCATCAAAAAAGGTATTCTCACAAAAGCTATGCTTGCAAAAAAATACAGCGACAGCGGAGGATTACTTTCAGAAGAAGACTCAACAGAACTAATACGCCTTTACAGAGAACTCACCGAAGTTCAAAGCGATCTTGGCCGCTTAATGGCCAAGAAAAACAAAAACGACAAAGAAACCAAAAAAGAAGAAGAACTAACCGAATCTTTTGCGGCCACCAGAAAGCGTATTGTTGATCTTGAGACAAGTTATCAAAACGTATTCAATCATACAGCAGATACTAAAGCTCAAAACAAAACCATACTATGGTACATGCTTAATCTTTCTTATGTTGCCGGTCCGGACGAAGAAGAAACTCCCCTGTTTGCTGGAAAAAGCATGGAAGAGAAAGAAGAGTCCTACTATGAGCTTGACGAAAACGAAGACGATATTTTTGACTTGGCTCGTGAGAAATTGATGACCTTTATTAGTTTTTGGTACTTTAGCCAAAACGCATCCGAGGAAGATTTCTCCAATCTCGAAAAAGATATCGATTCTGGCGAACTCTAATGGGTGGACCTAAAGAAATATAGAGGGCTATTCAAGGAAATAGTTGATGGTTTCTCCACCTATTATGTGGGTGAAGAGAAAAGATATATCAAACATCAATGCACTTCAGATCTTGTTAATTTTGATCAAGTGTACCAAATGCACTTTGATCGCGCTAAAGCAAGAGGTCTTCCCTCTGAAGAGGAAATATTTACCGACCTAGAAGAGCAAGGTATCTGGTCTAAGTCAGACGAGTCAGAAATAGAGACCCAAAAGTTTTACGTCCAAAGTTTAATAAAAAACAAAAAAAACTTGGTACTCAAAAGCGCCACAAAGAGAATAAACCAACAAATAAATGAAGCCCAGGAGAAGTTAAGTGGCCTAACCGCTCAGAAGGCGAGCCTCATAACGAACTCCTGCGACAACTACGCACTCAACAGAGCTAATGACTTTTATATGTTTAATAGCTTTTATAAAACCCAAGATCTAGACGAGCCCCTGTATACTCAAGAAGAATTCGAAGATACAAGCACAAAAGAAGTTACCGCTCTAGTAAGAATATACAATAGCTTTCATGAAAAATTTTCAGAAAAAAATATACAACATCTAGCTATACAAGATTTTTACAAAATATATTACTCGTTTTCGGAAAGTACTATGGACTTCTTTGGCGTACCAGTAGTCAAGTTAAATAACTTCCAACTCAATCTTCTAATATATACAAGAATATTTAAAAATATATTTGAAATGAATGATGATATCCCAGACAAGATAAAAAAAGATCCAGAAGCATTACTTGATTACGCGAACTCTTCAGAGGCGAGAGATGAAATAAAAAGTAAGATGAACAATTCCTCGTCAGCTTCAACAATTGTTGGGGCCACAAAAGAAGACCTAGAAGAACTAGGAATGAATACTCCGCAGAAAGATGGACTTCATGAAGCAGCAAAGAAAAAGGGTGGATCACTTTCGATGAAAGATTTGATGGACATGGGTGGAGTTTAGTGTACATATATTTATGTCATATATAAAAATAAGAAATTTAGATTCCGCTTCAGACGCAGAAATCACTGGTAGCAATTATATACCCACTGCCCTGGATGGCTCAAGTCTTTCGACCAGAAAGGTAACTTTTGATCAGGTTATATCGGGAGGAGCTCCAAATTATTCAGGAAATTTCATTTATGGCAGTTTTACAGGAGGCTTGTCGGCAATTGGTGATATAAAATTTACTGGAGATACTTTTTTTGATGGAAACCCAAGCATAGCTGGATCTCTAAATGTCACAAGCACTGTATCTGCTAATGCTGGAATCTTTCAAATTTTAGCCTCGGACAGTATGACTGCCGAAACCGCCGTTATACAGTCCATTTTAAATTTTGATGACCTAATGAATGGTTACAGCCAAGGATTATCACAAGCTACAGAAAGTGAGAGAGACACAGTATTTGATTCGCAAGGCAATGAAGTTCAGAATCCAAACAAAAACGCTTCCTCGACGGTGGAGTATGTGGATACAGACGGGGACGGAATTGCTGATTCCCAAGTATTAGTAAACACAACGCCAGTAACTGCCGAAAACCTAGATTCACTAGTTCAACCTGGAGGAGGGCTAGAAGTTACAGAAGTTTGCCAAAACGAAACTTTTGACATTGTTGAATGCGAACAGAATGGAGTCCCAAATCAAGACGTAAAATATAAAACCAAAAAATTATCTTTAGCAACTTCTGCTGTTTCGAACACTATAGGTATAGAAATACATGATACCGAGGGGGTTGAGTACAGGAGCGGAATCTCAGTTGGCATCGATGGAAAACTAACAACCAAGCTCAAAAGGCTTCGTGACGCGTTTACATACATAAGAAATGATGTAGCATCCAGCGATGCAGTCATTAACATTTATCTACAAACAGATACAGACGAAGGGGAAATTGAAAATTCCAATGGAATTTTTGCTAGCCACGGCAACCTCGAAATCAACAAATGCTACGTCAGTGTATATGGTGATTCTGCAAAATACCGGACGGGCAGCTTAACTAAAGTGAAAATGAAAGCAAAGCGTGACCCTGCTGAAAACGCATACGTACCCATGTGGCTCAACTCAAAAAGCATATTATTCAGCTTGGTTAATCTTGTGTTTGATCTTGATGATAGTGGCGGGGTTCACGCAGTGATAAGGTCACACAATTCGTGCACTCTCAATCTTATTGGTTGTAAAATCAATGCCAGAGGATCAACACACTGCCTTATTGAAGCTTCCAGAGGGGCAATCATTCAAGTCCAAAATTATAGTGACGGCCCTGCGTCTACTCTCCTAGACCCTTTGGAAAAAGGTTTCTGGGCGCCAGCTTTAGAGCTTGACTTCGGGCCCAGAAAAGTTGCCTCTTCAGAAGGAGTCGGCAACGCAGGGGATAATTTTTATTGTGACTATTTGTTTCAAGCTGATACAGGAGGAGTTTTTAGGTTTCCTGAGTACGGACCCCATATACCATGGAATGCTAACCCAATGACTTATTTTCAGTCTAGAATTCATTTTTGCTCAAACAAAATAACAGTCGGGGACGCAGTTTTATCCTTATCGTCTAATTGTGTGGTCGATATAATCGGTTTATTTACAGCCGCTAATGGCCTTTCGTTTACCAGTACTAATTTTCCTTACTTTCTTCGAGCCTCAGCATTTAATTCTGTTACGACGAGAAATGGCAGTCATATGGTAGGAGCAATTAATGATGGCAGAGCCGAAATAGCAAATTCTATTCCAGGAAACACCTTGGCGAATCCAACTACTCAATTAGGAGGTGCGACTGTCCAAGGTCAAGATTACGTTATGGCAAATAATATTACTCCTACGTTAAACCTCTTAACAATCTACAAAGGACGAGACGCCTCAGGCAATCCTACAAACGGTGATATTGTAAACTATTGGGACGAGTTCGACTGGAACGGGTTTTAAGAACAATACCCAGAACTAGTAACAGTCCATCCATCATTTCCAGCAACTTGTCTGGGTTGAGCGCCATACATATTATACGCACCCACAAGCTCTGTAATTTTCTTGTCCGCTTCTTCTGCTAATTCTTTATAATTTCTTGACGCACTGACTCTATCCTTGGCCGAAAAGACTCCTCTTTTTATTGTGGTATCTCCTTCGCGTAGTTCAGTCCATTCGCTTTCATTAAAGGCTGAGGCCGAACTTGCGTCGTAAAGGCTTCTAAGCACCCTTCTTGCCTCCTTAAAGTAATAGTCCTTGATATAAAGCTGGACGAGTATTTCTTTTTCTTCTTCTTGAAGTGGCGGGTTTACATCTCCTTCTGAGCCAGTGTATCCAAATGATTGGTTGATTAAGACATTTAATTGTCCTACATGCCCGCTCAGGCTACCAGATATGGTCAACAGCTCAGCAGCTTTCTCTGTAGTGCCGGTAATGAAATCAAAATCGTACTGAAGTACGCCGCTAGCTATTTGACCTATCTGATTGAAAGACATTAGAATTGTTCTCCAAGTATCTTGAGTAATTTTTTACCTTGTTCTGATTCTGGATCGATGATTGGTTTGGTTACTTGAACCACCTTGTTTGCACCTCCAGTAGTATACTGATAGTAAGCCTTCTTAAGCTTTGTTTTTAGCATTGCTTTTGTGCCTGATGGAAATACTCCAGATTTAACTGCTAGTTCTTGCAAACTAGTAATCGGCATAGTCTCTATTGCTGACTCGAATGCCTCTGATGTATCGTGTCCAAATGGATTCTTCTCTTTGAAGCCCATTAATTGTTCGAGGTCTCTTGCTTCTTTTGATTCCTCTTTTAAATGATCAACTCCGTCACTGAATTCCATCGGTGCTTTTGTTGCCTTTTTTCTTGTGTTTGTTTTTTTAGCCATGATTTTTCCTTTTTCCTTTATTTATTATATAAATATATGTTAATATCCACAAACAAAAAATCCACCATAAAGGTGGACTTTTTGAAAGTTTCCTTTGAGACTCTATTATAGAGTGATTCCAGTAAGAACTCTGTCATCAAGGATCATACGACCTTCTTCAAGAGAACCGTAGTATCCAATTTTTTGCTGACGAATACTGTACTGATCATCTGCCAAGAGAGTAAACTCGGATCCTGTTTCAGAATCAAGAGCAACCGCACGGAATAAAGATTCACGTGAGCGATCAAGACCGATAACTAAATCTGTTCCAGCTCCACCAAGACCTGTCCATACGTTTGTGAACTTCTGACCTGCGCCAAGCTCGTTGATTTCCATGATGGAAATACCGTAGAACTCAGGAATACCAGCGTTTTGATAAATTGCGTTGCGCATTTCATCAGTAGCTGCAATAACTCCGGCTCCAGGATTGGAGACTGTTGTAGTTCCACCGTTGGCATCTGTACCAGCAGGAATGTTAACAGTAGATGTTGTCTGTAAACCACGCGTATTAACAGGATTGTAAGCCATCGAACGAAGACCTTCAACAGCCTCAGGACTCATGATCATATCAGTGATTCCTTTGATTCGGCCTTCTGGAGTTCCGCCTGTCCATGCAGTGTTGATTCTTTTTGCTTTAGTCAAAAGCTTATTGAAATCATCAAGAATCAATGTATTTCCGTTAGCTGCTTGAGTGTGAGCTACACCGTTTGTGCTAGCAGCAAACAATGCTCCCAAGATCAAGTTTGCAGAAGTAGATTCTTGACGAAGAAGAATTTCTTGAGCAATACGAGTAAATGATTTACCAACAACGTCTAAACGAGACTTAGCAGCGTAGCGTTTGTCGAAATCAACAGCGCTATCAAGACGATAAGTCGTGAACTTCATTTCTGAAGCGGTTGGTGTTACAGTATTGGTTGGAAGACCACCAGGAACTGATGTGCTGTAAACCTTTACGTAATCTGGAGCAGTAACATCATAGTAAAGATCCAAAGGAATACTAGGACTGTCCATATCGTTAAACTGGAAGTTTGTGAATAAGTTACTAATCGTAGGAGCTTGGTTTACAACCTCGGCCAAAACTGGTCCGATGAATTCTGCCAACGCCATTTGTGCTTCATAAGCAACTTCGCGATTTCGTGAAGCCATAGCCTTTACGAGCTCGACTTGTTCTTCTGTTCTCTTAAGTGTAATTTTCATTTTTTTTGATACTCTCTAGTTAAAGATTAAAGGTCGATATTGATAATAAGATATCCGCCTGTTCCTAAGGCACTTGATCCATCTCCAGCAAAATAATCATTTGAAGATAGTTTGCCAGCAGCAAGGTCGCGATTGCCAACAGCAACAACGTATCCAATAGGACTATTATACACGGCAGCTTCTGAGAATGTCTTTGTGAACTTTCCTTCTTGACCAGTAGTTCCTGTTCCTCCTCCTACATAAAGAGGATCGCCCGCGGCGTAAGTTTTTGTATTGTCAAAAGCATTTTCACCTATAGTGATAATACCCTTTGATAATACCGGAACTGCTTGACCAGGAAGAACGCCTGCGCTCTCAATAAGTTTTTGCTTGTAATAAAGCATTTTTTCTCCATTCTCGTCATATGTAAGAGTTTGATTCAAAGTTATTCCAATTGGGCGGGCTGAACCTGCGCCATGTTGTTGAATTTTAGCAAAAGCTTCACCATAAACATTGCTGCCAACATGAGGATAATCAGTTTGACCAAGGTATGCGTTAAGGTCTGAGTTACCTTTCCCGGCATCTGCAGCAGTTCCACTGTATCCTGCCCCAATGTCAGATCCGTTACCAGTATCAATCTTCACAATTACTCCAGCGTCATGCTTGCCTGAGCTGGTGTGAGTATTTACAGTTACGTCAGTAAGGTTAAGCTCGCTCGTTTTAAGTGCGAACAAATTAATTACAAAATGTTCGTTGTATTGTCTGAATGGAAGTAGTCTATTAGCCATTTTATTTTTCCTCTATTTTAGTATTGAATGTTTACGTTGTCCTTCGAGAAAGCTTGTTTAAATTTTTCCCTTAAAGTTAGTTGGTCTTGAGTTGCATCGCCATTATTGTTGGCAACCACCTCTTCTTCGATTTCTGCATTTTCGATAGCTTCTTCAACAACCTCTTCGGTTGATTCTTCTGCTACTTCTTCTGTAGATTCGCTTGCGGAAGAAAGTTCAGAAATTCTCTTTTGAACTTGCTCTTCAACTTTAGCTGCAATAGCTTTTTGTTGTTCTTCCTTAAAAGATTTTGTTTTGTGTTTCCACATTACAGAAAGTTTTTCCTTATACTCAGCATAAGCTTCTTCTGTGGAATCAAGTGATTTAAGATCAGAAGCAAGAACGATTCGATCTTCGTCTTCTAATTCGAAAAGATCATCAAGCGCGCTCATTCTGTCGTTAAACTTCTCGGAAGCTTCTTTTGCAGATGCTTCAGTTTTGAGAAGCTCAACTTGCTCGTTCATTGCTGCGATTTCTTCTTTTAAAGATTCAATGGTCTTCTTAGACTCTTCGGAAGCTTGAACGAGTTCTTCGTTTGCTTTTCCCATTTCTTCTTTGTCTGCTTGCCACTGGTCGTTCTTTTGAATGATGGCGTCATGAAAAACTTTTGTGATGTTGGCAATAGCCTCTTCAGAAAGTTTCTTAGACGAAGCTTGAGCTTCTAGGGTTTCTTTTACTTGGTTTAAAATTTCTTGTTCCATAATGATATTAGGTTTTAAGTTCTTGCTTAAATTTACATCGTGTTTATGTAAATGGGAACTTTTTATTTTTTTTATTTCGATTTTTTCATAGCTGGAGCTTTCTCCGCTATCTTTTAGTTTAAATTCTCGGATGCTTTTTTCGTCTACAGTTAAACCCTTTACAGCGGCTGCCGGATTAGCTGTGAAACCGATTCCAAGAGGATAAACATCTCCAACGATCAAGCGATGAACTTCTTCTCCGTCGTCGTTTCTTCCGTTTCCTCCATATGCCTTAAGAAATTGTTTATTTTCTTCTTTACCTTCTTCGTCTTCGATGATCTTCGCATCTTTTAAATTGTCGCTTCCAATGGCAATTACATAATCATTGAATCCAATTTCCCAGCTCGCTGATACTTTTTGATAAAGCTCATCCTCTTCATCTACGGATTTCTGAACGAGTTCTGCAAATTCGGGGTTAACCGTTTTATATACAACAGAAGATAATGCAATATTAAAAGGCTCATCACTTGCAGCCGCTTCTTCTTCGCTCATCAATTCGTTTGTGCCAAACTTAGAGAATGAAGCTCCTACAATATGTCCAACCACTTTCTTTCTTTGGTGTTCTATATTGGTGGGCTTGTGAATGAAGTAGTCTTTTATAGCTATTGCGGTCTCGGTATCAATTCCGTCTCCATTCTTATTGAACATATTTGCTACAGCGCCGTTAAATGCTACTCCAACCAAATCAATATTCTTTCCAAAATCAATATCTTCTGGTATCAAGTCCCTTAAAGATTCAACAGACGCTAAAGATTCAATCTGCTCGCTTTTCGGGCTAGAAGCTACAACACTTTCAGAAAACTTACATATATACTTAAAAGGTAAACTCATATTAATATATTAATACACAAGATTATTTACTATCAATATTTATTTTTTTACTATGATAAAGTATAGAAGCAGGATAAGATACAATTTCATGCTGTTCAGAAATATCTAAAACATCAGATAAAATATTTAATTTTTCAATATTATTAAAATCTTCAATACAAGAGCTTAATGCTTTTTCCCATTGGTCATGTTCTGTTGACATAACTATGCTTTCTGTTAATGTATCTATAATACCTTTATGTTCTTTAGATAATCTTTTCTTTCCGTAGTGGTTCTTTAGCGCCGATTCAGCTTGCTTGCGTAAAGCTTCAATGCTGTACACCACTTCTTGAATATTCTTCCTACTGTGAACCTCGTCTGAGGCTAATACTCCACTAGGCTTGGTTGTTGTTCCTGCTGGTCTACCATTGTCTTGCTTGACGGCAGGCTTTGCTGGTTGAGGCTGTCCTGGCTGAGGGGGAGGCGGTCCCTTCTTCATTTGTTCTTGAGATACCTTTTGCTGTTCAACACTCATCTCGTGCTGCTCTTCTTTCATCTCTTGGTCTTCTTCGCTTAGAATAGGCTGAGATGCGGACAACGGAGTATAAAATCCTTTCTCTCTATCTTCAACAAATCTTTCTTGCGCTGGGCGAAGATCTTGAGGATCTGGGTAAACGCCTTTCTTTAGGGCGGTCATTCCTTGTTCTGGGGTTATGATTCCCATCTCGATTAACCTGGACGTTACTCTTTGTAGTTGCACTTCGTCCTTGATATCTATCTCTACGAATTTCGCCGTTGGAAAATTCTTAAAACCCATTGCTTGACAAACTTTCTTTATCTGGGGCTGCATAAAGTCATTAAGAAATGCACTTCTAGCTTCTTTTAATCTCTCTAGAAATATCTGAGCTTTTACTTGAGTACTTGAGTAATTCTCTTTACCCACAATAATGTTCTGTAAACCTTCCTTGATGTCTTCGTTTACTATTTGGTACTTAGTCGGACCTAGAACCTTATTTAGATCAGGTATAACAAATTCCGCCTTGGTTGTGTAGTCTGCAATCAACGCCCGCCCAATGCTTTCATTCTGGAAGAGGGATTGCATTGCTTTTAAATTATTTGGATTAACTCCTCCTTTGTCTGGAGTATTCCCCATTGTCACCAATAAGATTACATTTTCAATGGTACGAGTTATGGCTTGATCTATTTTCTTTAACTCCATTTTCCAATTTATATCATCAAGTACAGAGAAACCAAAAGGAATAGCAAAAGGCTCATAATCTTGTTTTTTATAAAAAGAAAAAATTAATTTATTAGGATCTAAATCAACCATAATTCCGTCTGACATCCACTGGTTCTGCTTTATCTTATCTTTAGCGTCTTTAGGTAATGCATTAAACATTTCCTGGTCGTAGTCGGACTGAGGAAACTTCAACTTCTCTATATCGTACTCACTTAGTATTTTTTTATAGATGCCATTCTTTGCGCTAAAAGTCAAAGCTCTGTCAGCCACAAAGTCATATGGGTTTAAAAATATGTAACCAACAGGTATTTTCTTGGATCCGATGTTTTTACCTTCCGCTCCATAAACCTGATTCAGTTTAATTAAATCTTCTGTAGTGAACTTACCGTCCAGCTTGTACATGAAAACATTACCTGACCTATAATACTCCCTGAAGTATTGATCCTTTAACTTCCATATGTTTATCTTCTGCATCCATTTGTCTATGAATATCTTTGCTTTCTCTGAGCCTCCGTCTAAATAAATGTCTGAATTTGAGAACTCAGCCATTACGTCTATAGCATTCCTGAAGATTGGTACATTCGCATAAGCTTTTTGACAAAGTTCAATGGAAATCCTTGGGCTTACATAAGAATCCTTGTACGAGTACGGTAATCCTAGACTTTCGATATTTGCATATTTGTTTGCCTTAGGCTGTTTTGTTGCTTTGTTTGATCTGTAACGAGTTCCTTCTTCTCCCTCTATTTGACCTACGTTTCTTGAGTAGTTTGCCTGAGTATAATAAGACTCTCCCGCTGTAGCTGGCTTTACTTCTTGAGTATTTTCGGCTTTACTTAATAAAGAATTTAGATCTTCTTTCTCCACCTGACCTGCACTTGCGTTGAATTTACTCCAGTATTCTGATTTCTTATTATATTTTCTTGGCATATCATATAGTACACCAAATTTTTTGAAAGTCCATCCAAAGTTGTAAAGTTAACTTTGACTTTACTTTTAAACCATGATTGGAGTAAACGTTGCATCAACATGAGCCTCCTTGGCGTTGGTCATATCGTAATACGTCTTAATCATCCAATTCCCAAGAACCAAAGCTGAATAAGAATCCTTCCTTGTTTTACTTGGCCCGCTTTGCCTTCTTAGGGTCGGGGGTAATCCAAAAGTTTGAGTTCCTTGGGGCGTAGAAGTTACCTGTATCAATGCACATTGATTCTTAGTATAATTAACCATATCCCATTGGTGATCGAGGAAATCTATTAATTTTGCTCCACCGCTACTTTTCAAAAACTCTTTTTGATTAGGTACAAATATCAAATCGTCCACGGGCACTTTTTTCTTCAATTGCATATGGTAATTGTCATCCAAGGGTCTTGAACCAAACCATATCCTTTTATGATCTAAGTTGGCCTGTAAAAGTTCATTCGACTTTCTAATCCAGTCAGAATTAGCTTTCCTCAGTATACATATTTTTCTATCTTTTAAATTGTATTGCATCTTGAGATCCCTGAGACCCTCCTGGTAATGCTCCGTATTATCAAGGTCAGCAGAGATTTCCTGTATGTTTATATTACTTTTATTAAATTGCTCACTAGCATTAGCTCCCTGTAAAAATTGCACACCTCCACCATAGTCACCAACAATAGCAACAATATTAAAATGAGTCAATAAGTAATGAAAATAATTAATATGATCTTGCATCTTTAAACCAGGAACAGCATAACTATGAATTAAAGTACCAGATTTTGTATTATCATTTAATTTAAATAATTGCATAGCGAAATCGTCAGAGCTTTCACTCTCAGCCCAACTTGGGTCGAACGCTAGTAAATACTTACAATCCCTATCTCCGGCAAGCTCCATACAAGGAGTCTGCCCATCTGGCACAGTACAAGCAGCCATCGTGGACGTCTTGAAGAATCCTGAGCTATCGTCCGTAAATATGGCGTTAAACTCTCTATCAAACTGAGACTGGCTCATTGTTTGCTTTGATTGGTGAATTAGGTTTTGGTCGTAAAGTGCCGGAGGAGCAACATCATAACTAAAATGCATTATAACTCTTTTTGATGTATCTATAGAGCCAGGGTGGGTTCCGTCTAGAATTAGATTCTCAAATGTTTCGTATACCTTATATAAATATTCAAACTTATAACTAGCCGAGGATAATGCTATCAATTTATTGTTTGGCCACTTGTACCTCTCTTCTTCCTTCATTTTGCCCTTAGCTATCATTTGATCTTCTAGCTTTCTTACCTTCTCTCTTTCGGTAGGGTTTTGAACAACACTAAGGAACGGCAAAATAACCTCATTGTAAATATGCTCTGGCATCAAAAGAAACTCATCAATAATAATTCTATGAAACCTAAAACCACGCAACTTTGAACCATCACCCAAAGGTAAAGCAATAATTTTAGACTCTCCGATCTCTAGAGTCCACTGGTCATTTTTCTTTGATTTCTTGGTTATGCATTGCGCTAAAAATGCAGCTTCTGGTTTTCTTGCTATATCCTCAATCTTTTCAAATATCATCTTCGACTGCCTGAACGTGGCGGCCATAATACCTATCTGCACTCCCTGATTAAATATCGCATCCAGGAAAGCATATATAGCAGTACTAAAAGACTTGGACATTCCTCGACTCCATATGCCAAGAAAGTAATCCGTCTCCAGCATCGATTTGATAGCTAAATGTTGAAAAGGAAAAAGATCCACTCCAGCTATCAAGTTGGTTGTAAAAGTTACATTGTCCCTAAGGAAATTATGAAGCAAAATCTTTGCGTCTGGCTCGTCCAGATACCCCTTGATCTTCAACATTTCATCGTTGACGTTAACCTCTTTATCGTTGTTTGCTAGTCTGCCTTCTTCCCAAGTCATTGTTTATCTATAAAGTATTGTAAGTCCGTTTCCCATAATTTTTTACCATATACCAAAAGCTTGGGTATCATTTCTTCTGATTGCTTCCTTCCTCCAGTAAAAATAAATTGACATTTTTTAGCGAATTTATGCATGAGCAATCTCATATTGTGCCAGATGTACGGAAGGTTTGATTGCCTAGGTCCGTACATATTGTTTTTTATAATCGCTTCTATCGAACTTTCGACTACTATAAAAATATATGCATCAAATTCTTGCGCCCTTTCAAGCTCTCTAGTGAATCTTTTAAACCCTGTAGTCATTGTACCTTTGAAATCTGATTCGCTTTTCCTGTCAACATAAGTATAGTCGTAATGCGGCGCGCCAACAGCGTAATCGCCAAAATCCAACTTCATAGACATAGAGTTATTAAACTTTAATGGTTGCTGCTCGCGAGTGTCTATTAGTATGTTAATATCATCTAATTCTATATTTCTTTCAAAAAAACCTTTCATTATATTTTTATCTAATAATGGTTTAATTTTTATATCATTGCATGCTTGCGAATAAGAGCCAAAAAAATACTTATACATATCCATTGATGGCAAGTCATGAAGAAGAAGTTCCAGGTGACACGGAGCATATGCCAATTCCTTGCCCGTAACGCGCTGCTGAAGGCGTTTTAATATATATTCCTTAACTTCCTCCTTATCGGCACCTAAAGCCCATTTACGAAGGTTTCCCTGCGACACAAAATCAATATTAAAATAATCATCTTTATTTTTAAATTCTAATAATTCATTATTTAATTTATCCCGACGCTGATAAATATTAACGTAATATTCAGCAAGAGGAATTTTATGCGTCTTGGGGATGTGCAAGTGCAAGCCTCTTTCATTCTTGAAAGATTTATTACATACTTTACATTCACAAGTCATCTATAAACAAAAATAAGCCACTACAAAATGCAGTGACCTATTTCCATGCGCAATTAAGCAAAAAAATATACTAAGCAACAACTTCAGTCTCTGCGACTTCAGCTTCTTCTGATTCGCCCGATTCACTTTCTGCGGCTTCTGCATCTGCTTTTTCGATATGTTCAACTAACTTCTCTTTGTCTTCGTCGGACATCTTGTCCAACTCAGTGTTAGCTAATTGAATCGAGTAGCTTTTTGCCGCCTCAATTAGGCCGTTAAGGTTTAACTGATTGAGAATGGAAGTTCCAAGGGTCTCAATCATTTTATCTCTTATAATTTTATCACTCATAATTATTTAAATTTTATTTTATATTTATTGTTTAGTTTAGTTATAAATTGTTTATTGTTTAACTGTAGTTTTCTTTATATCTGCTACTGTTTGTATTATATATTGAAGAGTAGTATATTTCTATATTAAAGTTTGTATTCTATGTTACCCTCCTCGAGAGACTTGTTCTCCGGCTCTACGATCTTACTGACCGTGGTTTCGTAAGTTTCCTCTCCTCCGACATCTTCCTCCAAGAGGTTATTTGGGCTAATGATTGCGGACAAGGCTTTTACTATAACCTGGTCAAATTCATTCACAGGCTTAAAGCCAGCCTCTTTTTCAAAGATCTCTTGGATCTTAGAGTATTCATAGTCGCCAATTAATAGTTCAATTTTTTTCATGTTGCATCGTGTTTAGAGATTCCTAGTATTCTTGCTTTCCAGCTATCCATATTATCAAGTCGAGTTACCTCTTCGTCAACTAATTTTTTTTGCATCTCTGCTAATTGTATCATTCGAAGTCGTTCGTCCTCAATCTGAAAGTTCTTTACTAGTGAGATTATAGTAGCATTTTCCTTGCTTCTGTTCTTTAATCTCTCTGAACGGTCTCCATTTAATTTTTTAATTAATGATTCCATTCTTTTTTCACATTTATCGTATTCATCTGTTTTAGATTTTAATACTTCTGCTAATCTTACTGTCATGTCTTGTTGATCCTCAACTTCATTAAACATTGTATTTAGCTTTTCAATGTGAGATGATATATTTTTTAAATTAATATAATCAACACAAACATTAATATATAAATTTATTTCATCACTTGTTAAATCTGGTTTGTCCCATGTTGCTCTTATGAACTCGGCCTCGAACAACTGCCTATCTTTCATGTTACTGTAGTTACTTATGACTTGTATGAATCTTGGCGCCGAAAGACTTTTTATTAAACACTCAATGCAGTTTGTGTCATCATGAGTGAGTTTATCTTCTCTTAGGTCGGCGAAGCAGAATTCGTTAACCTTATTAAGTCCAGTAGACAAAAGTTTGGGTGGAGCGTAAACCCTATTGACCGCACTCTCGCTATCATGAACGTAAGCCGGCTCATATTCTCTAAGAAAATCTAAAACAGCCACATGTTGCTTCGAGAATCTTTTGACAGACATTTCTGGCCAAATCATCTCAGCTATCTGAAAAGCACTAAGACCGTTCTTGGCTTGCTGCTTGGCAAACTCAATCTGATGGTCAGTTAATTCAATATCCTCGACCTTGTCCCATGCGCTGGTCTTGTAATCCATACTCTGCTCTGCAAGAAACTTCTTTACGGCTCGACCTTCTTTGCTTCGACCATCAAGGTCTTCGTCCTGAAACACGGCTTTTGTTAAATCTAGTAAATTAGGAGTTTTTTTAAAATTATCCCTAATATATTGTTTTTGTTCTTTAGATAATGTTATTTTCATCTCCTAGAAATGCTATACCTTTCTTTTTTAGTATTTTAACGGCTTTGTCTTTTAAGGTTTTCTTCAAATTTTTAATTTGTTTGTATCCCGCTTTTCTTCCTGACTCTGTACTTTTGAAACCCATTTGGTCTGCAACTTCTTGATCTGTTAAGTTTTGTATGTAGAGTAATTGGAAAGCCTTGAACTGCCTTTCGTTTAGGCAAGCTTTAAGTTCTTTGATCAATTTCTCGGAAGCTGAATTTATATCCATGTCAAGATGATTATCTACGTTTCCATCGATCTCATGAATATGACTGTCTAGCGATAAAGTTATTTTTACATTGTATGCGTGCTTTTTGGTTTTGTCCCATTTTTTGTATAATGGGCATGTTCTGTCTTGTTGTCCGGATTTAGTAAAACTACACAACTGCATATCCGCATCGTTATTGAACGGACAATTCAAGCATGGGCGAGCGTAATTACTATAATGATTACGCAGGATATTTTTCATCTGATTTGCGATAATTTTATTCAGCCATGGCTTTATTGGCCTCGACTGGTCCCATAGATGCCATTTATTAGCAATGTGTGCGCGTATAATTTGCGACACATCGTCAAAATCTATCCAAGCCACTGAGCTCAAGAACCAGTTCCTCTTTCTTTTGATCAACTCTTTATCTATTACATCATTAAGGTCTTCGTACTTTGCCTTAACTACAGGCTCCTTGAGTTCAGCGTCTTCCTTAGGTCTACTTGTTGGTGTCTTCTTTTTGGGCGGCATCAATAATATCTTTAAAGTTGTGGATAGTGTTGCCCGATTTAGTTATTTCGTAGCTTAATGAGGATATATTCGGGACATAATCTATGTCCGTTTCGTCCTCCGACAGAGAACCCCTAGATTCCTTTCTAGTCTCCATTTGCTCCCTGAAGCTTCCAACGCTTTTGCGAGCAGTAGGTTTCTTGGCTGCTTGTGGCTTGGGGCCGCTTGATGCAGTTTTCTCCATAGGAGTTCCGCAGGAAGAACAAAACTTTGGCTTAGCGCCAGAGTACTCGTTTTTTGCTCCACATTCTGTACAAAATATAGTTTGCATAATACTTGTATTATAAACAAGCAGATGCATTATATCTAATAATTTATATTAAATAACCGGCAATTATCCTTGCCTGCCTACGCATAAACTCGTTGGTTGTTTTATCAAAACACTTGTCTTCACCAGAAGCGCAAGATTCCATGCTGCATTCATCTACGTAACCTTTTACATAGTCTACCCCCAATATGCCAATCACGGTATCGTTTAGAGTCTTTATCGGGACATTGTAGATGCTTTTTACCCCCTTATCTTGAGCCATCATGGCAAACGCATGATCTGGAGCAGATTTAACATCTGAGTAAGCGAACGATCCATCGCTAGTCAATTTATTAATATAATCGTGAAAATTTGAAACAATATGGTTTCTTGAATGCTCATGCTCCCTGCTTATTCCAGGAAGGACCATTTCATGAGTACAGCTAAACTTCTGCTGACTTCTTCCTGAAACGTAATAACTACCATTATGGAACTGCATGATATAAGCGCGGTCAGCGCCCATTTGATTCATTAAGTAATCTAGAGCAGTGTAAATATTTTCGTTATTCTGAGTTTCGCTCAGTATTGGGTCCTTTTTTTTCGCAATGTCTTTTGCTCTTTTTCTTGAAATTAGTACGCTAGCTATTGTTGCTGACGCGCCGATTACCGCAGATACTATTACATAAATCCCATCCATACTCTTGGTTACACTACTTTTTGTATGTTTTTAATTTAGTAATTATATATTTTAATATTTCACTTCTAAATATATCATCCTCATTAAACTCAAAGCAATGTATACCTTTTTCTTTACTTATTGGGTCGTTGAATAAGTCGAACATATCTGAGAATCCGCTTCTGTTGCCGATATCGCTTTGCATCATATCGCCGCACACAAAAAGCTTGGTGTTTTCTCCTATTCGAGTCGTCATTGTAACAAGCTCCCTGAACGAGAAATTTTGAGACTCATCCGCTACTACAACTTTATTAAACCAACTTGCTCCTCTAAGGAAGTTTATTGGCATGGCTTGTATTCTGCCGGATTTTAAAAGTTCATTCTTTACGCCCGAACCCTTTGGGAGCATCTCTTCGAGCTTGTCCTCTAGTGGAGCCATGTAGGGATTAATCTTTTCTTCTAGTGAGCCTGGTAATGCTCCAAGCCCTTTATCTGCACTTTCGATTGCAGTACGAACATACAGTAAATCTAATTCATCGTTTTTTTGCAAATGTCTTAGTGCTGAAAATACAGCCATGTATGTTTTGGTTGCTCCAGCTGGGCCGGAGACGAATATTATTTTGGTATCTTTGTCCATTGATAGATCAAGGAAAACTTTTTGCTTTTCGCTTAAGTTCTTACCTTTGATCACAATCTTAGACTTGAATGGGTTTATGTCAAACTCTGAGTCAATATCTTTTGGTGCTTTTTTTCTTGGCATTTATTTAAGGGTTATTGATTATTACTAAATATTACACAGACTTTAGTGTATAATATATTATATATGCCAAATATTTCCAAATACGATATCCTAGAGCTTCTTGCGAAGAAAATGCCTTTCTATGCAGCCACCCAGTGGCTTAAAGCTGAAAATAAAGATCTGGATGAAAATACTCCTTCTGACTATATGAAAGAAGGTAAATTAAAGGAAGTGCATAAAGTACTGGTTAAAGAATTGGAGGGTAAATAGGATGGCGGGCTGGACTAGTGGATGGGTTGACACAGATGGGCAAACTATGGTAAAGGATGGCAATAATTTGACATTTAATCATAATTTGGGAACAACAGACATGAGCGTCGATGTGTATGTATCTAAATCCCCCGATGGTAGTACTGAGGCAACTAAAATTGGAGAAGTTTTCTTCGAGAACTCCATTGGGAGCTTTGTTAGTCATGGATGTCAAGTACAAAATATCACGAACTCGCAACTGACCGTCAATTTGTCGTTTTACGGGTATGCACACTGGTCTGCTGCGGGAACCGCCGGCACTACAGACCCCACAACCACACGTGGTTTTGGACTAGACGATAATCCGGATAAGGCGCAAAAATATATCAAAGTAGTCGCAATATCGGCAACGGACCCTGTGCCTGGTACCGGCGATTTATGCAAAATACTTTCAGAAGATTCGGGCTATCAAATGTTTCGCAATGGATTAACCATACAATGGATGAGTAGCCCTGCGTTTATTACAGAATCATCACAGGTGGTGGATTTCCCGATACCGTTTGCTTCAAAGCCATTTAAGGTTGTTGCGTCTACACGCTTCCCTAGTGCGGCCGTCAATACTCACGAAACAATGCAAGTTGTCAGTTGGAACAGTGAAAGTGTTACTATTTTAGCGCAATCAATAACGGGAAATTTTGCGCCAGTGTACGCCGATATAATCGCCATAGGAATAGCAGAAGTTACAGGTTGCCCTGGAACCTCAAGCGACCCCCAGGGAACAAAGATCAGCAACCTACCTTCAGCAACAAACTTGAAAGATGATGATTTATTTGTGATTTCAAAAGAAAATGACAATGATGAACTTTACGATGCTAGCCTAAATCTCAAACTTTCTGACTTATCTGATTTTATAACATCAAGAATTCCGCCATTAACGATCAAGAAGGTAACGCAAAGTTTTGAGATTGTTGGATTTGGACATACAGACAGTAGAGGCTGGACAGCCGGCTACCGTGTCACAACACGAGTGACAAATATGACCACTGGCGCCTACATTGCAAGCCAATACATGGATAAATATCTAGAAGGTTTCGGTCTTGGCGAACCCCCAAATCATGACGGTTATGTGCGCAGTATCAATAAAAACCAAGTTAGTTCCGCTTCCTTGGGACGAGCCTACGATAAGGCCTCAATAGATCTCTCTGGAGAATTAACGCAAGAACAATTACTACAAATTTGGAGTATTGATAAGTTTTCAGAAATTTTTATTACTGATTGATAAGTTTTTACTTACTTAAGCTTATTATACCAATAATTAGAACTTTGACGCA
>Ga0307488_10001541_pt1 | contig 19279 bp, 8 predicted proteins | sample SB02metaG_FD_202248 | JGI IMG/M metagenome (GOLD analysis project Ga0307488, IMG submission 202248) | Sea-ice brine microbial communities from Beaufort Sea near Barrow, Alaska, United States - SB 0.2 | ecosystem: Environmental > Aquatic > Marine > Coastal | place: USA: Alaska | collected 2017-05-06 | reverse complement strand
TCGCTGTTATTGTTCTGTCCTCCAAACCAGCCCGTGACCGGTTCTCCGCTTTCGAGCTGAAGTGCGGGACCGGAAGCAAAGTCCATTTTGGTAGGATCGGGTTGATCCTTTTTACGAACGCAGACGTGAAAGGCGTTGTCCCGGTCCGAGTGAATAATGAGATCCATCGTGCCGTCATCATCAATATCGCCGATGGAAATCTTAGAGCGCCAGGCTAATTCGTCAGTCATACCATTGACGGTAACGGTTTTTCCTTTGGCAAATGCAGGGGCCTCTCGCGTTCCCGTATTTTCAAAATAACGTGTCTCCCAGCGCTGCCCAGTGGCAAAGAGATCGAGATCGCCGTCGCCATCCCAGTCACCCATTGTGGGGAGCAACCAACCGTATTCGGGTTCGGTGGGGCCCTGCGGCCCAAAGGTTGATGGATCATCTGACTGAGGGTCGAGGTAGTTCGGCATGTAGATTTTTTTCCCGTCGGCTTTAAGCATGACCGGTTTTTCAAAAATAGGTTCGAGAGTGGTGCCGGTGTTTTCGAAAAGCCTCAACCCAGCATGAAATCCTCCCACGAGATCAAGATCGCCGTCTTTCTCCCAGTCGATCGAGATGGTGAAGTAGTTGATGATTTCCGGTTCAACCTCCTGAGCGAGACCGCGCGAGACCAATTTCGGATAGGTCGAAATTTTCGGGATGCGAGTTCCGGGGTCAGTTTGACCACGGATTGGATCCTGCTTCTTTGATCCCGGGAGCGAAAAGCTCACCTCGGATCGTGGATTCACATTTTCAAAAAACTCGCCCACAGAAATCATGTCTATGCTTCCATCGTGGTTCCAATCGACGAGGAATGGGGAGTCGACTGCGGGAAACCCGAGCTGGATCGGGGCTTCGAAAAGCGGCACTTCGCGAGTTCCGCGATTTTCAGCAAACATGATTCGGCCTCCTTCGAGGGGACGATCCGTTTCGCTGTGATAAAGAAGGTCAAAGTCACCGTCGTTGTCCCAGTCAGCATATTCCACACAACCGTTGGCATGACCGCGACCGCTCAGCGGAAATTTGTTCAGGTCTTTTATCGTGACGGGAGTCACATACGCAACTTTGCCGTCCTCAGTTTTCTCTCCAGTATTTTCGAGAAGATCGTAGACCATCACGGCCGTGCCATATGGGGCAACTCCTTTGCTAGTGTCGACTTTGCGAATCCGACTGACTTTCCGATAACCAACGATAAGATCGATATCGCCATCCCCTTCCCAGTCGACCCGGCGAACTCCGCGAGGTGCCCACGAATTGGTTTTCCTCAAAATCCCCGGCGTCGCTTTTCGGAATTCCGACTCCTGTCGCAGCTGCACCAATTGCTCGCCCGGCTTGAGAATCCACAACCCGCGCTCATCACGCTTGCCGGTGTTTTCCCACCAGGTCAGCCAGAAAACGGGGCCAAATCCATAGAAGTCGGGATCGCCGTCACCGTCGAGATCATCCGAAAACCAATTTTGCGGGAGAAGATCGGTCCGAATGAAATCGCCGTCGCTGTCTTGAATACGCCGACGCTTGGCGAAGCGGGGCTCCTCCTTTGTGCCAACATTCTTGAGAAAGTAGACCGCATTTCCGAGACGGTGTTCGAGTTCGACTTCATACTCCCAAAAGCGAAAACTCCAGCCGATGAAGTCTCGCAAACCATCGCCATCCCAATCGAAATGAAGGTATTGGGAATGCAACGGAGTGATGTTCGCTGGCCCTGTATTCCCGTTGTTGTAATGAAAAGTGTCCCCCATTCCGATTGGCCCGTTGAGTCGCGGGTTCTCCGGATCCGGCTTGCTTCCAAAATGAATGGTGTACGCAGTCTGCTTCGGGTTCGTGCTTCTCCATGCAATGGTAGCCATACCGGTGGTCTCCATATCGAAGGAGGCATGACAGGGAAGTGATTTGTCATCGGCAGAGACTCGAATTGATGCGCGAGAAATTTCCGATGCGACGACTCCCTCCAAATTATTGAAATCAATGGTGGTGACAACCGGGCTGTTCGCCGGAGTGCCTTCCTCAACTGTGACAGGTAAATGAAAGTCATCCCCTTTTGTGAGCGAGCACAACAAAAGGGATAGAATAATGAACAGAGATGGCTTCATGCAGGTGGAGGAGCGCCTGCTCCGGATGAGTTGGAAGTTTCCGGATTTTTGATTTCAGAAACGATTTGAGAAAAGGCGTTTGTAAGAACAAGTGTTGCCGTTCCAATCCAGAGGAAGCTGTAGCCTTTTTCTCGTAGAGCGGGACCATCGCACCCTGCCCAGACTTTCTTACCAGCTGCGCCAGCAGCGGCTTTCACCGTGGCCATGGCTTCAACAAAATTGGGGTTCTCCGGATCCCAACAACAACCGAGATCTGCCGAAAGATCGTAGGGACCGAGTCCTAACGAAGTCACCAACGGGTGTCCGGCAATGGCTTCGATATTATTGACGCCGGTCTGGGATTCGATCTGAGCAATGACGAGAAAGTGCTCTTCGTATTCATCTCGCCACGTCTCATAATTGAAATTACGCATCCAGTGGTTTCCCATTCCGCCGGGACGTCGTCGCCCGCGAGGTGGCATCCATGCTGCCTGTTGAACCTGATCAAGCTCTTCGGTCGATTCCACATTGGGCAACAAAATTCCGCAGGGGCCGAGATCCATCGTCCTGCGGATCACAGACATCTCGCAGGAGATTGCTCGCACCATGACGGGAAAATTAGCGAGTCGTCCTATCTGACAAATCTGCGAAACAGCCTCATCGGTAAAGTCCCCGTGTTCACTATCTATGATCAAATAATCGAGCCCTCCTTTTTGGCAGATTTCGACGAGGAACGGCCAAGCATGGTCACTTGCCATCAGGCCGATGACGGGTTCATCGCCTGCGAGTTTTTCTTTGAGAAGTTTTCCAGTAGTGAGCATTGAGATTATTCTTCAGATTGAAATTCGGATAACACTGGGAGAATCGCATTAGCGACCCTGCGACCAAGAAGTGCGGAGCCAAGTGAGTTGAAATGAATGTTATTGGGAGCGGTCCAATATTGGAAATGATTCGGAAGGATCGCTGAATACAAGTCGTTCACGGGGATGCCTTCTTCCGCCATCAGCTCGGCGGCGATCGCGTTGTATTTTTGACAACGCTCATCACTTGAAGCAATTGCTTTAACCGGAACCGGCGTGGTGTTTCCCCAAATCACTTTCGCATCCGTCTTGCGAAGTTTCTTGATGATTGTCTTGAGATTGTTTCGGTAAACCTCTAGGTCTTCAGGGGTTCCCTCCGTTCTTGCAAAATCGTGCAGGCCTGAATTGAAGTGGATGACGTCCCATTGACCGCTCTTGAGAAATTCGTCTAGACTTTCGAACAGGGTCTCGGCTTTTCCGGGGCCCATCGGTGTGCGGAAAACATCCGCGTGTCCATTCAAGAGGCGGCGGACCGTATCAGTGTAGTAGATCGAAATGGAGTCTCCGATGAGGAGAACATTGGGAAGATCCGGATCGTCCTTCACATAGGCGTAGGCCTCGCCAACCCGCTTCATCAAACGCCAATGTCGATCACTGAGTTTTTCCCACTCACGTTTGGCATCGGTCATTTCTTCAAATTCACCCGAGACCGACCAATCCTTGATTTGAATTTCCGCTTCGGTGTTGTCGACGCTCGTGGCAACTCGCAACAGACTTTCTCTCTCCACACAGATTCCGACATCTCCGCCCACTGCCTCGGTTCCAAACGTGTGAAGCACTTTGCCGTTTAGCGAGATTTTCAGATCGCCATTCTTTCGGGTGAAATTTAATGTGAAAGGCGTTCCATCCAGCGGAACATCGGTGCGGTGGGTTATCTCGAAAGCATCACGTCTCACCGTATCCCATAACACTCCCTGGAAAGTTACCAGGTTGTCGTCGAAAGCGAGTTCATACCAGTGCGAACCAATTTTGACATTCACAAAAACCGGTTCCGGATTCTTACTAATTTTCACAAGCCCCATTGTAAAACCGACCTTAAAATCTCCGGGTGCGAGGATCACATCGCCGAGTGCGCCGATGCTGATATAATGGCTACCGAATTCGTCTGACGTTCCCGGTTTTGCGGAGCGTAAAGCAAACAGTCCATCTGCCTTCTGTTCTTCGCCAAGCAGTTCGTGGTCGTTCAGCCGCAGCGCTTCCCCATTCTTAATGAGATCAATTGTTTCTGCTCCTGAAGCAGCGGCAATTGCACTGAGGACAGCAATCGTTTGGAGAATAGAGAGAAATACACTTCTTGCCATGGATGCTGGTTGTGTAGCGCAGCCGACAAAAGAGGACGATTCAATTTTTCAGCGCAATGAGGGAAAGCACAACGGATCAGGCCAGAATTTCATTCACGATCTTCCCATGAACATCCGTAAGCCGGAATCGCCGCCCCTGGAATTTGTAGGTCAACCGCTCGTGATCAATTCCTAACAGGTGCAAAAGCGTGGCGTGCAAATCGTGAACGTGAACCGGATTTTCCGCGACATTATAGCTGTAATCGTCGGTTGATCCAAAAGTCGTCCCCGGTTGAATTCCAGCTCCTGCGAGAAAGAGCGTGAAACATCGAGGATGATGATCCCTCCCGTAATCCTTTTGCGTGAGGGTTCCCTGACAATAAACCGTTCGCCCAAATTCGCCGCCCCAGACGACCAGCGTATCGTCAAGCAGTCCTCTATTTTCCAGGTCCTGAATCAATGCCGCGGTGGGTTGATCGGTATCATACGTCTGACCGGCAAGTTGCTTCGGCAAGCCTTTGTGCTGATCCCAGCCCATATGAAACAGCTGAATGAAGCGGACGCCTCGTTCGCACAAGCGACGAGCGAGAATGCAATTCCCGGCATAGCTCCCGCGCTTTCTGGATTCCGGTCCGTAGGCATCAAACACGGAATCAGGCTCTGTGCTGAGATCCGTCAGTTCAGGAACTGAAGTCTGCATACGAAAGGCCAATTCATACTGAGCGATTCGCGTCGCAATTTCCGGATCACCAAATTCATCCAGTTTCAGTTGATTGATTGCCGCGATGTCATCAAGCATCCGGCGGCGGGTGCTTCGATCAATTCCTGCGGGATCGTTCAAATAAAGCACCGGGTCACCGACCCCACGAAACTTCACCCCTTGATGCGTCGTTGGCAAAAATCCACTTCCCCAAAGTCGATCATAGAGAGGTTGCCCACCGGGCCGACCGGTTCCCGTCGAAGTCATCGCGACAAAATTCGGGAGGTCCTCATTTTCGCTACCAAGTCCATAACTCAGCCAACTCCCAATACTGGGACGTCCCGCAATCTGCGAACCAGTCTGAAAAAAGGTAATCGCCGGGTCGTGGTTGATCGCCTCGGTGTGCATCGACTTGATGAAACAGAGCTTGTCTGCAATTCCCGATAAGTGCGGCAGCAATTCGCTCATCCAGGCCCCCGATTGCCCATGCTGCTTAAACTGAAACTGGGACGGAGCGACGGGGAAACTTTTCTGCCCAACCGTCATCCCAGTGAGCCGTTGCCCCTTTCGAATCGAGGCAGGAAGTTCCTCGTTAAACCTCGCCCTCAAGTTTGGTTTGTGGTCGAAAAGGTCGAGTTGGGAAGGAGCTCCTGATTGAAAAAGATAAATGACCCGCTTCGCCTTCGGTGCAAAATTGGGAAATGGAGGAGGTGCCGCCCCTTGAGCGAATTCATTTCCGAGAAGCGAAGACATTGCGGCCGCACCGATCCCCGTCGCAGATTTCCCGAAAAAATGACGTCGGGTTTCGCTGATTTTAGATTCGAGAAAAGGGTTCATTCTTTGGTTACCGTTTCATCAAGATTCAATAGCACGCTTACCACAGTTGTGAGAGCTGCCAGTTCAGCTGTATTGAGGGCTTTGTCAGGATTCGATTTCCCAATTCCGGTCAACGCCGTTGCGGCCTCCTCATCATTTTGGTACCGGCTGACGTAGGCGCTGTAGCCGCTTGTCAGGATCTCCGACACTTTGTCCGAAGGGGGACGCGCAAGGATTAGCTTATGGCCCCAGGCAATTCGATCGCCCGGAGAATCGCCACCTTCCTTCATCATTCTTTCGGCAACGAACCGTGCCGCTTCGACGTACTGCGGATCGTTCAAAAGATTCATCGCCTGCAGAGGAGTGTTCGTGCGCGACGAAGTCACCGAGCAGATTTCCCGACTCGTGCTGTCAAAATTCATCATCGAAGGAGGCGGCACGGTTCGCCGCCAGAACGTGTAAAGACTTCTCCGGTAGAGATCTCCTCCCTTACCAACAATATATTTGGTTCCCTTCGCGCTCACCTCTTCCCAAAGTCCGCCGGGCTGATATGGCATCACGGGTGGTCCTCCAATCGTTCGATCAATCTTTCCACTGACTGCAAGCGCCTGATCTCGTAACGCGTATCCCGACAAACGAAAACGCGGTCCACGCGCGAGCAACCGATTTTCAGGGTCGCGTTCCAGCAACTCTGGAGTCACCACTGAACTCTGCCCGTAAGTTGAACTGAGCACGATTTTCTTCAGGAACCTTTTAACATCCCAGCCGTTCTCACGAAAATCAGAGGCCATCCAATCGAGCGATTCCGGGTGCGTCGGTGGGACACCCTGCGATCCAAAGTCCTCCGAAGTTTTCACAAGACCTGTCCCAAAAAGCATTTGCCAATACCGGTTCACCGCAACCCGAGCCGTCAAAGGGTGCTCGGGCAACAACAGCCATTTTGCGAGGCCCAGCCGATTTCGAGGCAGATCACTCGGTATTGGAAGAAAAAATGAAGGAACAGCCGGCAGCAGTTTTTGTGTTTTGTCAGGCTTATCGTAAACTCCTCGTTGAAGAAGCCAGGTATCACGCGGCTCCTCCATTTCCTCCATGATGCTGACTTGCGTGATTTTTCCAGATTCGAATCCCTTCAACAACTGTGCGGCCTTAACGTCCCCTTTTCGCAAGGCTTGGTAGTGCGGATCGTGATCTTGAAAGTAGGCCCGTGAAAGAAGCGTCTGCTCGTATGCTTTTCGTTTTCCCAACCCCGCCAATTGTGTCACTGGGTCGAGCGCAAAAAGAGAGGCAACCTGACCTGCGTCGAGAGCATCTCCATAAACCCGCAAACCATCCACCACGGTATTGCCAAGCAGTTCATCTCGGACACCTCGCCCGGATGACGACTCCGTCTCCGCGCCGACAAGCAGACTTTCTTTGTGAAGAAATACGCTTCCGAATTGATCCTTTCGAACCTCGACTGGAACAATTTTTCCGTTGATATAGATCGTCGCCCCTGAGCCTTTTAATGAACCATCCCAAGTCACCGCAATCTGGGACATTTGTTTCAAGGGTATCGTCGGCTTGCTCAAAACTTCGATCGACTCACCAGCTTCCCGATTGCTGTGAAGTCGAAATCCTACATGAAAATTCGCATCTTTCGATTCGATCAGACTGACCTGAAATCCTTGAGCGCTTTTGTCAGGAGTGACGCAACTGAAAACTGGCCCCTCTGCGCCGCCAACTTCCCGCGTCGGGTGAACCCAGGCAACCCACGACATCGGGCGTTCCGGGGAAACTTCCCCCACAGCATCGCCGAGATCAAAATAACCTCCCTGAAGCAACTTCGCTCCCTTGTTGTGCTTTGCCGCCTGTCCATCAGTGACCCGTTTCCGAGTGCCACGAACCAGAGCCGGCTTTCTTCCCGTTCCAAAATTCAAAAACCGGTCCTTCCGCAATTCATCAAAAGGCAGATAAACAAGCGGGTCCGGCAGCGCCACAAAGTCAGGATGTTTGCGGGCATTTTCCCCACGCGTTTTCATCCACTTGTGAAATTCCTCCTCATGATTTTTTGCATACCCTTTTAGCTCTTTTTTCAGCTTTGCAGCCTGAGTCTTCAACTCGCCGTGCTCTTCTTTAGTTCCCCCGGTGTAGACCCCCATATTTGGCTCGGGAGCAACATCTCCATCTTTCCCTTTCTCCGGCACATTGTGAAAAAATGCATAGAGCTGATAAAAGTCCTTCTGCGTGATGGGGTCGTATTTGTGATCATGACACCGAGCACACCCAACGGTAAGCCCCATCCAAACCGTTGAAGTTGTCTCCACTCGATCGGCGACATACTCCACGAGAAATTCTTCCGGAATGATTCCCCCCTCATCATTGATCCGATGATTACGATTGAAAGCAGTCGCTAATCGCTGTCCGTCCGTTGGATTTGGAAGCAAGTCCCCCGCTATTTGTTCAATCGTAAACTGGTCGAACGGCATGTTGTCATTGAAGGCCTGAATCACCCAGTCTCTCCACGGCCATTGCGTTTTTCGAAGATCCCCCTGATACCCCCCCGTATCAGCATACCTCGCCGCATCCAGCCAGGGCAGCGCCATGCGTTCCCCGTAGGCTGACGAAGCGAGAATGCGATCAACCGCACTCTCACGTGCAGACGCGTCCGTATCCGAAAGAAAAGCGTCCACTTCCTCTGGAGTCGGGGGCAACCCGGTCAGATCTAGCGTCACCCGGCGTATCCACTGTTCCTTCGGAGCTGGCGGCGACGGCACCAACCCTTCCTTCTCGAAACGAGCGGCGACAAAATAATCGATTTCGTTATTCGCCCACTGTTGATTGGACTTCGAAAGCGTCGGCATTTCCGGCTTTCGGATCGTTTCAAACGACCAATGCCCGGCCCACCGAGCCCCTTCTTTGATCCACTGATCGAGCGTCTTCTTTTCTTTTTCCGTGAGTGCCAATTTCGATTTCGGAGGCGGCATCATTTCGTCGCGATCCGTGCTCCAAATCCGCGAGTGCATCTCGCTTTTCTTCAAGTCACCGGGAACAACTGCAAAGTAGCCACCGAGATCAGCTCGAAACCCTTTTTCTGAATCGAAGCGAAGCTCGGATTTCTGATTCTCCACATCGGGACCGTGACACTTGAAGCAGCGGTCCGAAAGAATCGGGCGAACATCACGATTGAAATCAATTTCACCTCCAAACAGACACGCCATTTGAATTCCTCCGACGAAGAAGATCAAAAGCGTGCACTTGACGAGTGAATTCATTCCAAACACTTTAGGGCCAATGAGGCGTTCCACGCGAGCAACCGTCTCACCTTTTTTGCGCCTCTTCGATTTCACCTGCAAGGCCACCAATTTTCCCTCAGCGTTGAGCGCGTTTGAATCGACTGAATAGCGTGGGATAGCCAAATCGAACAGACCCTGTTGATTCGTTGATCATGCCCTGTTGGATCGAAAGCTCCCCTCCCCCTCGGAACGTTGCAAAAGCCTCCTGGATCTGCGGGGTCACCTTTATCCCCATCCCGAATCACGGTATTGCCTGTCAGCTGACTTCGGCTCAATATCGTTACCTTGCCTTGCCCCATCTCATGAGCGGAATCATCGGACACACCACTTACGCCATCCTTGCCGCCAAAGCTGCGGAGGCACGGGGCTTGCCGATCGCACCGCTGATTCGGCGTCATCTTTCCACCTATCTTTGCGGCGCCTACCTCGGTTGCGATGTGCAGACCATGCCCGCTGCGGTATGCGTCGACACTGGGGAGGAGGTCGGCCACGGCCCCGGGGCGGTCGACAAGAGTCCGATCACTGGCGGAGTCGTGCGGCCCTGGAAATTCAAGTTCGGAGATCGTGAGATTCCACCACGCGAGCTTCACTTTAAGTTTTACGGCCGCGCCCACCTTTTCATTGGGTGGAGCAAGGAAGATCGCGACATCGCTATTCCGCTTTCAGAATGGCTCGACTACGCGGCTGATGTCGCTGGCGACGCCATGGAATTGTTCGGACCGGGCGAGCAATCGCTTGCCTACGTCCTCGGATGGATCACTCATGTCGCCGGTGATGGATTGATCAAATCGGTCATCAAAGGCCTCAACCTCGATCTGATCGACGGTACTTACACCGCGAAAAATCGGCCGCTGCAGGATCTCATTTCCTTCAACGAAATCGGTATCGGCGAGCTCGGTCTCAATTGGGCTGCCTTGCTCGACGATCTCGCTGGCGTGCCGGTGCAACCCGTCCAACTCCACTACATGCGCTGCGGCAAAAAGCAGGGTCGGCTCGGCGCGCATATTGCCGACGGCTGGGAGCCGGGCAACGAACCCCTGCTGCGAGCGCTTCTCGCGGAGAACCGCCGCTACCAGCGCATCCGCAGCCCCCGACTCGTGCAGCAACTGACTGTGAAGACGGCGGCCAACTCCGAACGCGTTTGCGATGTGGAATTGAGCCGTGTCGCCGGCGGGCTCAGTTACATGGAGATGCTCGAAGCGGCCGAGAAAGCAAACTTCCGTCACGCGCTCTGGCAAATGGGCGAGATCATCGCCGACGCCTTTGCAAAAATCATCGATCGCCAGGAGCGCTTGCAGGAAATTCCCATCGAGGCCGAAAGCCCTGACTGGAATGAGCTGACTCGCCGTTGGTTGAAATGAGGTGACACCCCTCAGAATTTCCGATTAAATCCGTTCCATTTTTCCACCTCCAACTTACTCACATGAAAACCTTCGCCTTCCTTTTCACCGCGGCAATTCTTGCCTTCCTTCCCACTGCCAACGCCGAGGACCTGAAGAAGGGTGAACGGATTATCTTCCTTGGAGATTCCATCACTCAGCAAGGTGCTCAGGGGAATGGTTACATTCGACAAATCGAATCCGTCATCAATCGAACCCATCCCGATTACGGCGTCACCATCATTGGAGCAGGCATCAGCGGGAATAAAGTTCCGGACTGCCAGAAGCGTCTCGAACGCGATGTCATCAACAAAAAACCGACGCTCGTTTTCATCTATATCGGGATCAACGATGTCTGGCACTGGAACAAAGATCGAGGCACTAAAAAGGAAGATTTCGACGCCGGTCTACGTAACATGATTTCCAAAATCAGCGCTGCCGGTGCCCGGGTGATTCTTTGCACGCCAACTGTGATCGGAGAAAAAATCGACGGCAGCAACGAGTTCGATACGATGCTCGATGAATACGCCGACATCAGCCGCAAGGTAGCGGCAGATACCGGCTCCGAAATGCTGGACCTGCGCAAAGGGTTCATGGATCACCTGAAGGCAGTCAACCAAGCCAATCAGCCAAAGGGCGTTTTGACGGGGGATACGGTTCACCTGAATGATGCAGGCAACGCGAAGGTCGCTGAGATGATGCTCGCCGCTGTGGGCGTCAAAATGCCGGCGCTCACCATGCCTTCCGTATTTACCAGCCACATGGTTCTGCAACGCAACAAGCCCGTAACGTTGTGGGGTCGGGCAAAATCCGGGAGCAACGTCAGTGTTCAGCTTGGTGACGAATCCAGCACTGCCACAGCGTCCGATTCAGGGAATTGGCAGGTCACACTGAAAGAACGTGCCGCCAGTTCCGCCCCTGTGACCCTGAGCGTGAGCAGCGGTGACGAGAAGTTGGAAATCAGTGACATTCTCATCGGTGACGTGTGGGTCGGATCCGGGCAATCGAACATGGCATGGGCACTGCCGAGAACCATTGGCGGTTCGGAAATTATTGCTGCGGCCAACCACCCACTGATTCGCCTCTATCATGTTCCAAGAGTGCAAGCAAAAGCCCCCACGACTGATATCAATACAGCGTGGCAGACCTGCACATCGGAGAACGTTCCGCAATTTTCCGCGGTGCTCTATCACTTCGGTAAGCGACTTCACAAAGACATTTCCGTGCCTATCGGGTTGATCAATAGTTCCTGGGGAGGATCCCCCATTGAGCCATGGACCGTTACCGAAAAAGCTTCCGGCGGGATGTACAATGCCATGATTGCTCCGCTGTCCAAATTCCCGATCACCGGGTGCATTTGGTATCAGGGAGAGAGCAATGTGATCAGGAAAAACGGACTGGCCTACGGAGATAAGATGAAGGATTTGATCGAAGGCTGGCGCAAGCACTGGGGTACGGATATGCCGTTTTATTTCATTCAGATCGCTCCGTGGTCAGGCGTAAAATATGAAGCCGGACAGCTCCCCGCTCTGTGGGAAGGGCAGGCTGCCACGCTGAGGTTACCGCACACCGGCATGGCAGTGATCACCGATCTCGTAGATAACATTGCCGACATTCATCCGCAGAATAAGCATGACGTTGGTGACCGTCTCGCCGTGTGGGCACTGGCGAAAGATTACGGAAAAGACCTGCCATATTCCGGCCCTCTTTTGAAAAGCGTCGCGATAGAAGGCAACACTGCCCGGGTGACCTTCGCCCATGCCAGCGGCCTCAAATCACGGGACGGCAAACCCTTGAACGAATTCAAAGTCGCCGGTGCCGACGGCACGTTCGTCGAAGCCACCGCCGAGATTGATGGTGAAACTGTAATTGTCAAAGCCGAAGGCGTGACACCCGTGACGGTTCAGTTTGGTTGGCACAAACTTACCAATCCCAATCTTGTCAATGGAGCCGGGCTCCCTGCTGCCCCATTTCAGAGCAACAACTGGACTGGTGGAACGGGCGAGTAGAATCAAATTATCGGTTCGGGCACGCTCGACAGAATTGGGGAAGTGTCCCCGGAGTATTTCATTATGAGGCCTTTCCACTTTTCCTTATCGACCTGCATGATTCTGCAGGTCTTCGTTCTCTGTTGGCATGCGCAAGGTGCCGAGAAAGTCACGTTGGCCCCGCATACGTTTACGATTCCTGACGGCTATGTCCTGAAGCGTGTCGCCGCGCCGCCACTGGTGCAGCGGCCGATCCACATGAGTTTCGATGAGGAGGGCGTGCTCTATGTCACCGACAGCTCCGGGAACACCGACAAGGCGCCGGCTCAACTCAAAGACCCAAAGCACCGCGTATTGAGGTTGGTCGACCGCGACGGGGATGGCGTCTTTGATGCCTCAACGGTCTTCGCCGAAGGCCTGCCTTTTCCGGAAGGCATTCTCATACACGAGGGAGCCGTCTATGTGGGAGCCCCACCGCACATTTGGAAACTCCGCGATACCGATGGCGATCACGTGGCCGATGAACGGACGGTCTGGTTCGACGGCGGCTCGATCGAGGGTTGCGGCAATGACATGCACGGTCCCTACATCGGCACGGACGGATACATCTACTGGTGCAAGGGGGCATTCGCACCACAGAGCCACGCGCTCGGCACTGGGGAGACGTTCCAGTCGAATGCCGCTCATATCTATCGCGCCAGGCCAGACGGCAGCGAGCTGGAAGTGGTGATCACCGGGGGGATGAACAATCCCGTCGGACTCACATTTAGCGACACGGGGGAGCGATTTTTGAGCGGGACTTTTTTTGATCTCTCCGGGCCCGGTAAACGGGATGGGATTCTGCATGCCATTTATGGCGGGATGTATGGCAAGAAGAACGACCGCGTTCTGGCGCCGCACCCAACCACTGGCGGTCTGCTGCCGATCCTGACGCAAATGGGACCCGCCGCTCCTTCAGGAATCGTGATGCCCAGGAACGATGCGCACGGACTTCGCGGCGATCTGTTTTGCTCCGACTTCAACCTGCGGCGCATCTCGAGGCACCAGTTAAGCCGGAACGGGTCGAGTTACAGCGCGGTGACGAGCAGCTTTCTCGAAAGCGATCAGAGTGATTTTCATCCCACCGATGTGATCGAAGATGCTGACGGCAGCCTGCTGGTGGCGGATACGGGCAGCTGGTACATGATTTGTTGTCCGACCTCAAAGGTCGCCAAGCCCCATATTCTTGGCGCCATTTATCGGATTCAAAAAGCGGATCCGCCGGTAAGCAACGATCCTCGCGGCCTCGATCTTGATTGGAGAGCGCCCAAAATCAATTGGCTGTCCGATGCGCGACCCGCAGTGGTCAAGCGGGCGATCGACGCCCTCGCGGAAGAAGATAACATAGCGGCACTCCGCTCGGCCAAGGCCCGCGTCCCCGCGCTGTGGGCGCTCCATCGTATCCCGGGGGACGCGTCTCGCTCAGCAACACGAGTTTTTTTAAGTGATGAAAGTGCAGATGTCCGCGCGGCGGCAATCCACAGCGTCGGCCTGTGGCGCGATCCGGACTCTGTGGACGCGTTGATCGGACTGCTCGCTTCTGATGACGGCCAGCATCGACGACTGGCGGCTATGGCGCTGGGGAGAATCGGTGATCGCAGGGCAGTGAAGCCGCTGCTGCAAGCCGAGGCCGAAAAGACGGATGTGTTTTTGAGGCACGCCATCATCTATGCGCTGTATGAGATTGGCGACACCCAGAACCTTTCCGAGAACGGTCCACTGGGAAAACAGGTTCGCCTAATGCACGAGGTGGCCCAGCGCAACGCGCCGCCGCACGCCATGCCCGAGATCCAACTGGCGGATGCGGTAGTGCCGGACGCTGAAAAGCTGGCGCGACAACAGACCCGCCTGCAGGAACTTACGGCTTTGTTGCCGGAGGGAGATCCTGAGCGCGGTAAAAAGCTTTTCCACAATGCTGCCAAGTCCTTATGCATCACCTGTCATGTCATGGGTGATCAGGGAGTGAAATTTGGACCCGATCTAACTGGCATCGGCTCCATCCGCAGCGCGCAGGATTTACTGGAGGCCATCGTCTATCCCAGTTCGTCCATTGCCCGCTACCACGAGTTGGTGATGATGCAGACTCAGAAAGGGGAGACCGCAGGCCTGATCATTCGGGATACGGTCGATCAAATGGTGCTCTCACCGGCTCCGGGAATGGAGCAGGCGATCTCTATTAAAGAAATCAAATCCGCAAAATATTCCAACGTCTCGCTGATGCCCGAGGTTTTCGACGCCTTGTTGAAGCCAGGAGAAATTGCCGATCTGATGGCCTACTTGCTATCAGTAAAACTACCGGGCACGACTACTCCCGACGCGGGCACCCCATCCGGGCCACAAGAGATCCCCACCCATCAACCGGTGGAATTGCCGGGTCTACACGCTTACGCGCAAAAGAGTATCGCCGCGGGCGAGGAGATCGAATTCCGAGTCAGCAGCAGCGTCCCCTACGATTTGAGCGTCGTGCAACTGGGGGAGGATCCTGAGAACCGGGATAAGGATCCGGTGCTGGAAACGTTCCGCGTCGAGAAGCCGAAGTCACAACCAATCCATCCGGGTTCGTATGTGCACGTGAACAACGGCCTGCCCGATGAGAGGCGGCTGAGCCAACTCACCTTGGAATGCTGGATCCGCCCGTTCAACTTGGCGGGCTGGCAGGGCTTGATCACCCAGCATGACTATCCGGACCGTTGCGGAGTCGGCTTGTTTCTTAGCGGCGACCGGATCGCTTTCATGACTGGAACTGGCGGTGCCCACGATCCGGCCTCGCTTCACCAAACCAAGCCCGGGCTAATTGAAGCGCAACGTTGGCACCACATCGCAGCGAGCTGGGACGGGAAGAAAAAACGCATTTATATCGACGGAAAACTGGCGGCCGAATTCCCATTTGCCGGCGTGGTGCGACCCGGGAAGACCGCGATACGAATCGGCGCGTACGGAAGCGATGGTGTGGCGGTGAATTTTTACAACGGCGACATCGCGATGTGTGCCATGCACGGACGGGCGCTCGATGAAGCGCAGATCCAGAAACGCGTCGCCGATCGTGGTCTGACAGTCCCAGAAGGGGAAACCGTCCTCGGCTCCTGGCCGTTCAACGAGGAACGCGGCACGCGCGTCGCCGATGCAGGATCGGACGGACGCGACGGGCAGATTATCAACCGTGGAACCTGGATGATCGGCGGCCCGAGCTTTGATGCTGCAGCTGTGAGTCGACACGATTCGAAATACGATCCGACTACAGATCCGCAACGCGGACACGGCTTGAGATTGGCCGCCGACGAACTCTACAACGCCCGATGGAACGTCAACCACCGGTTCCGCGTTCCGGTCGATACCAAGTCCGGGGTTTACGCGGGACGTTTCGATTTCAAGATCAACGGCAAGCCGATGCGCTACCACACCACGTTCATCGTGCGCCGCCCCGAATCGCGACCCAAGGCACCATTGCTCGTCCTCGTTTCCTCCAATACCTGGCTGGCCTACAACTCGACCCCGTTCCCGGTCAACCACGGCCCCGGGCTGATCAACATGGGCACGGGAGGATTGGGCAGCAGTCATCCGGGCGCTCCCAGATACAGCTGTTACAGCGATCACAACAACGGTCAGCCAACCTACAAAATAGGAATGAAGGTGCCCTGGCCGGCCGCTGGGCCAAACAAGACTTACATCGGTGGAGGCTATAGCCATCTGCTGCGCGGCGAGCGCTTTTTGCACCTGTGGTTAGACAAGCACGGATACGATTACGACGTCATCACCGACCACGATCTGGATCGAAATCCTGAAGTGTTGAAGGGCTACAAGGCGGTCTGCATGAACGGGCACAGCGAGTACTGGTCGGCCCGCGCCTACGACGGACTCGACAACTATCTTAAAGCCGGTGGCGCGGCCGTGGTGATGTCTGGAAACACGATGTTCTGGCGGGTGAGCTTCGACGAGACCGGTGAGGTGATGGAGTGCCGCAAGTTCGGCAAAAGTATCGGCGGTCGGGGGCGTGCCAAAGTAGGCGAACTTTACCATAGCCACGATTTCAAGCGCGGCAGCCTGATGCGCTTTTGCGGATACCCTGCATGGAAGCTGGTCGGTTTGGAATGCATCGGATGGGGCGGCGGGAACTTTGCTCACTACCAGATGGATTTGCCGGATCACTTCCTGTTCAACGAACCCAACAAGATAGAGCTGAAAAAGGGAGAGGCGTTCGGGTTCGCCACCAAGACGATGGGCGCGGTCGGACACGAATACGATGTGCGGCTCTCGACCTTGCTGAGGGCGACCGAAAACCCGGCGCTGAAAGGACTGGTCGAGCCCGAGGGGATAACCACCTTGGCTCGCAGCCACGACAAGCGAAGCGTGCTCGACTTCAACGCCGAGGCACACAAAGCGCGGTCGGGCGATGAGCAGACCATCGCGGAGATCATTTACTGGGAACGCCCCGAAGGCGGCCGCGTATTTCATACGGGGTCGATCGCCACTGCCTGGGGAATGTATTACGACGAAAAATTGAGCCTGCTGGTCAAGAACGTGCTGCACCGTTTCGGAGTGGAAGAGAAGACTCCAAGCAAATGAGAAGGATAGCTTTACACCTCAGTCTAATGCGTTTTGGATTTCCCGAAGTTGGGCAATCCGAAGATCAGCAAAGGGCAAAACCAGCTACTGTTTCCAAGAAATGATCAACCAATCTAAAACCGTATCCACTTTAGTCACCCTGACGATCGCTGGACTCGTATTCACCGCCACTGCTGAGGGCAAACCGCTGAAGGTTTATATCCTCGCCGGACAGTCCAATATGCAGGGCTCGGCGCATCAGAGCACGTTTGCAGCCATTGGCGACGACCCAAAAACTGCCCCGCTTCTCCGTGAGATTCTGGACAAAAACGGCGAACCGGTCGTCTGCGACAACGCGTGGATCACCTACCTGACAGGACGCGGCGATGACGATACCGCTCTGCACAGCAAAGTGAAAGTGGGATACGGCTTTGACGAAAACCGCATTGGCCCCGAATTCGCGTTTGGAATTACGATGGACAAGGCGATCGAAGAACCAGTCCTGATCATCAAGACCGCCTGGGGCGGAAAATCACTAGCGGTGGACTTTCGCCCGCCGAGTGCGGGGCCTTATAACCCCAGTGCGAAAGAAAAAGAGAGTGATCGTGTTCCTGAAAAGGAACAGGTCGGCCACTTCTATCGCCAGATGATCCAGTTCATTCAGACGACGCTGAAAGACGCCGAGAGTATCAGTAAAGTGGTTCCAGATTACGACGCAGCGGAGGGATACGAACTTGCCGGGTTCGTCTGGTTTCAGGGATGGAACGATATGTGCAACCGGCACCACATCGAGCAATACACCGGGAACATGATCCATTTCATCAGCGATGTTCGCGAGGAACTCGAAGTGCCTACGCTGCCCCTCATCGTAGGCATTCTGGGAGTCTACGGCACGGATCCGGACAGCCGGGAATTCGACAAGGGGCTACCGGTCTCCGATTTTCGCAAGACCCAGTTCGCCGCAGTGGAGAACTATGATGAGAAGGCGTCGGCCCGCTATCGCGGCAACGTAATCGCAGTCGACAGCGGCCCTTATTACGAACTCGGGCTCAGCGATATTTACTGGAAACGGCGGATGACCAGCAGCTGGAAGCGGCGTGTGGAAAAGGGTGAGATGACGTCGGAGAAGTTTACAGAGGAATGCGCCCGCTACGGTTTTGGCGACGGCGAACTGACCGCAGCGGAGCAGAGCACCTGGGATAGGTGCGCATCGAATGCTGAATACCACTACCTCGGCAGCGGCAAGACCTTTGTTCGGTTTGGGAAAGCGCTTGCTGAAGCTATGCTGGAGATGGAGAAGAATTAAGTTTTCGACAACGGACTATCGCTCCGCTTTAGGACCCTCTCATTTTTGGGATGGCGCGATCTAATCTTCGTTCGGGAGTAACACCCCGAAGTAGACTTTCCCATTGGCGTCTACCGCTTGAAAATAGTTGAAAGCATCGGAAAGGGCGGCGGTATCGTAGGCCCAAAGTTTGATTGTCTTGGGCCCAAGGATTTCCAGTTTGGAAACTCTCCCGTAGTGGAGTGTCAGGGTCCCTTTTTTATCAAAAGTCATCTGATACTCTTCATCTCCGGCGGTGGAGCCGTAGCGAATACTCCAAGTTGTCCCATGGAGAAATTCCCTTAACTCCTCCATGCTCGTGGGATGCTTTTTTCCAATGATCTCCGAAGCAGGAAGTGCCAGTTTTTTGAACGGCAGCACCTTCACATGATCTATTTCGGCAACTTGGAGTTTCCACTTTTGACGATCGGTCTCTGCTTTCTTTGATTGCACCAACCCGTCACCATGCGAGCCATTGATTTTGGAAACACCCATCCAGAGCTTACTGGTTCGGTTCACAAGTCGGACAAAACCATCGCTATCGGAAACGACGTTCCAGTGGGTGCTTTCGTTTTTAGGACTAGAATCTCCCTGGATGATCGGGTTCTGCGCAGCGTCTCGAACCGTCAACGCTCTGCCGGAGTGGCGGGCAATCAACTGAAACCACTCCCCATCGACCGGGTTCAGTTGCCACTGCTGCTCATGGGTAAGCTCTGAAGTCCATTCAGTCGCCACCGATCCATTTGTCTTTTCCGCCGAACTGATAGCCACGGCGTTCCCAGAAGACTTCGAAAGCAGGGAGTAATAAATAATCGGAACCATACGAGCCTTGACTTTATTACCCTTCTTTTCTTTCCCCTTGGATGGTTCAACAATGAGTGATTTTTCAAATGACTCAGCTGGAGGCTTGGGACGCTTTGCGTTCTCTTGAGCCTGAAGGCCCAAGACGGGAACAAGCGCTAAAATCAGAAGAGTCGAATATG
>Ga0307488_10001540_pt1 | contig 19284 bp, 15 predicted proteins | sample SB02metaG_FD_202248 | JGI IMG/M metagenome (GOLD analysis project Ga0307488, IMG submission 202248) | Sea-ice brine microbial communities from Beaufort Sea near Barrow, Alaska, United States - SB 0.2 | ecosystem: Environmental > Aquatic > Marine > Coastal | place: USA: Alaska | collected... | reverse complement strand
CGAACTGAGGCTTTGTATGGCGCATAAACAATCTCGGAAATCGTTTTGATCAAAACAATAAGCTTTCCGAATTAATAAGCCATCACACATGAATCAATGGCGTCAGAGACCATTGATTCATGTAACCTTTGATTCATGTAACCGTTGATTCATCTGCTCATTGGGATATGTAAAAAGAATTACAACATCCCAATCAAAGAATAATAGTCCGATAACCATTCAACAACACGCGCATCTCACTGTGCATGCGCACCGCCCGAGCCAGCGCAGTCGCCTCAGTGTCATGCCCCATATGCACCAACTCCTCCACCGAATCGCCATGGTCAATCGGCCGCACTTCCTGCGTGATAATCGGCCCCTCATCCAGATCACTGGTCACATAATGAGCCGTAGCACCAATCACCTTAACGCCGCGATCATAAGCCTGATGATAGGGTTTAGCCCCTTTAAAGCCGGGCAAAAAAGAGTGGTGAATATTAATCGCCCGCCCCTTTAATTTATCGCAAAGATCATTCGACAGAACCTGCATGTAGCGCGCCAGCACCAGCAGATCGACTTCATATTGATCCATAAGCCCGATAATCTGCGCTTCCTGCTGGGGCTTGGTATCAGGCGTAATCGGCAAATGGTGATAGGGCAACCCATGCCATTCAACAATACCCCGACAGTCATCATGGTTGCTAAACACCCCCACAATATCCACCTGCAAAGCCCCCGACTTCCACTTGGTTAACAGCACATTCAAGCAGTGATCATATTTAGAAACAGCAATCAGCACCCTGGGTTTTTCGCTCGAGGCGCGCAGTTGATAATCCATATCGACCTCGTCCGCCAACAACGCCACTTTCTGTTTAAACGCATCAATCGGTATTTTCAGTGATCGGGTATCGAATACACAGCGACAAAAATAACGCTCGGTAATCTGGTCGATACAGACATCAATTTCAGTAATATAGGCGCCATTCTCGGCAAACATCGATGACTGTTTAGCCACAACACCTAGGCGATCCGGACAGGAAAACGAAAAAATATACGGGGTAATCTGATTATCCATGGGGTAATTCTTCATCCTTGTTTAATACAATTTCTCAATAGTTACTGTCCGGCAGCCTGATGCAACCAGTGCAGTAACGAATCGGCAAAGCTCTTGTAGACAAAAATATCAAACTGATCAGCCTGAGTTCGTCTGACTACCACCGCTATCTCATGGATCGCACTCTGCAACACCTTGCCCACCGGAAACACATCAAGATGCAGATCCAAAGGCAAACCCTTAGCCATCACCGCAGCAGCACCATGGCCACTCACCGTAAAACAGGTGCGCGCGCAACTAAGATCCGTCACCGTGCCCAATGTCTGGGGCAACTGCCCCTGCAACTTTTTATGCAACTTTTCATGCAGTTCAGTCTGCCGCTCTTTATCGGTCTCCAACAGATAACGCCCGGGAGCGATTTCCATTATTGACAGCGCACCGGCGGCGTCGACTATATCCGCCACGCTCGCAACCTTATCCGGCCATGCCGCTACCTGAAATAAGCCGCCAGGGTTCAGTGTCTCAATCGACACCTGGGTATTCACGCTATCCAGCGCGGTTAAAAAATCACTCATACAATCGACTCCCATCCGGATCAAAGAAGCAGGGCTCAACCACCTTAACCGGCCCAAAGGTATTATTAAGAGGGAACGTGGCATAGACAGTTTCGCCGAGACGATCCAACCCACCAGCCAACAGCCCCAGAGCAATAGACTGATCCAATGCCGGGCTAAAAGTGGTTGAAGCCACATGACCCTCACTGTGCACAGCCTCTCTGCTCACCGGCTTACCGCAGGCCAACTTAGCAGCCTGCAGGCTGCTCACCAAATGACTGCCCGAACGAATAGGCTTGCCATCCATCGACACCAGACCCACCAACTTATGCCGGTCTGCAGTCACCAGCCCTTCGCGACCCTGCATCACACTACCCACATACTCTGGATTCTTAGAACCCATACCCGCCAGCCCCAGCTCAAGCGCCGTAGTGCGGCCATCCAATTCAGGCCCAGCCACATGGCCCTTTTCAATACGCATCGTCGCCATAGCCTCAGTGCCATAGGGAACAATATTGAAATCTGCACCAGCCGCCAGCAAGCCAGTCCATACCTTATGACCCGACGGCGTACCGCAATACACCTCGTAGGCACGCTCACCACTAAACGACAGACGCGCCACCAGCACCGGCACATCACCAAAGCGCCCTTCGCGCACCCCCATAAACGGCAGACCCTCTTCCGAAAGGTCAATATCGCTTAAGGCAGCCGCCAACACATCACGGCTCTTCGGCCCAGCAATGGCCATCGCCGACCACTGATCAGTAATTGAAGTAACATTCACCCGCAACTCCGGCCAGACCGTCGCCAACAAAAATTCCAGATGAGCCAACACCGGTCCAGCATGGGCTGTAGTCGTTGTCATTAGATAGCGATGCTCATCCAAACGCCAAGTCGTGCCATCATCAAAAACCACCCCATCTTCGCGCAGCATCACCCCGTAACGGGCTTTGCCAATCGGCAGTTTTAACCAATTATTGGTATACACTTTTTGCAAAAACTCAGCAGTGTCTGGCCCCTGCACATCAATCTTGCCCAGCGTCGACACATCCACCAGCCCACAGTGCTTGCGCACATGACCGGCTTCACGGCGATAGGCATCATCCACAGATTCCCCCGCGTGCAAATACGCCCGCGGGCGCTGCCACAGACCCACCGCCACCATATCGCCGCCATTGGCCACATGCCAATCATGCATCGCCGTCTTGCGCAGCGGCTTAAAGTGCGCGCCCGTAGACTGCCCCGCCAAGGCACCCAGAGCCACAGGGGTATAAGGCGGACGGAATCGGGTCGTGCCCACTTCAGGAATTTTGCGCTGCCCCGCCTGAGCCAACAACATCAACGCATTAAGGTTGGATGTCTTGCCCTGATCGGTCGCCATACCCAAGGTGGTGTAGCGCTTTAAATGCTCAACCGAACGGTAGCCTTCACTGTGGGCCATAAACACATCATTGGCCGTCACATCATGCTGCAGATCCACAAAGGTCTTGCCCTTGTCTTTGCGCACCGTGGTTTCAGCAGGTAAAAAACTACTGATATGAGTGACCACCAGATCATCGACCACAGCAGCGGCCAAGGTTTTAATCGCCAGCGCCAACTCAGCGACCGGCTCAACCGCCGCCTGCGTAATATCCAACCCCTGCACCGCCGCGGCACCCGCTTCAGCACCCGTCTGCAAACAGGCACTCAGCGCAAACTGCCCCGCCATAGCCCCCACAGCGCACCAAGGTTGCAGCGGCTCACCGGGCAGGAAGGTTTCCAGTTCCGGACTCCACAGCGCCGACTTACTCGACTGACTGGCCAGATGAATACTGGGTGTCCAGCCACCCGAAACCGCCAAGCAATCGACCGCCAGGGTTTTATTGGAGGATGAATCTGTGGCATCCGTAGGTTCAATTTCAATCGCCTTCAGAGCCGGCGACGCCAACCAACGACCACCCTTAGCGCCAGCCAATCGGTAACCGGTATAAACATCGGTGCCGGTCTGGCTAATGCGCGCCAACAGCTCAGGGGCTATATCTGATCGAGTATCAATTACCGCCACCACTGCAATATTCAGGCCGGCAAGTGTCTCAACCAACCCATAGGCACTGTCATTATTGGTATACAGCGCAATACGCTGACCCGGCAACACCGCATAACGGCGCACATATTGCTGCACCGCATCGGCCAACATCACCCCCGGCAAATCATTACCCGCAAACATCAATGGTCGCTCAATAGCCCCCGCCGCCAACACCACCTGACGGGCACGAATCACCCAGTGGCGCTGACGTAAAACCGGCTTGAGACTCTTTTGCGACTCAGCACAGTGGTCGGTCAGCAACTCAACCGCACCCAGAGTGTTGTCATCGTAATAGCCATAGACCGTCGTGCGGTTTAGCAAAGTGACATTGGGCAATGCGGCTAACTCAGCCACCTGTTCTTCAAGCCAACCCGCGGCCGACTGGCCACCTAACGGTTGCTCAGAACCGCGCAGAGCACCACCAAATTCAGCCTGTTCATCCGCCAAAAGCACCCGCGCACCCGAGGCCGCCGCCGTGCGCGCAGCCGCCAAACCCGCAGGCCCGCTGCCCACCACTAGCACATCACAGAATACATTGAGCTTTTCATAACGATCCGGATCCGGCTGCAAACTGCCCTTACCCATACCCGCGGCCTGACGAATAAAATACTCATAAAAATGCCAGGCATGTCTAGTTGGCCCCATAAAGGTTTTGTAATAAAACCCGGCACTAAACAACGGTCCAGCCAGCTGATTAACCGCCATTAAATCAAAGCGCGGGCTCGGCCAGCAGTTTTGACTTTTAGCCACCATGCCCTCATAAATCTCTAACATGGTCGCGCGAGTATTGGGCACGGCTTTAGCGCCCACACCCACAGTCACCAATGCACTGGGCTCTTCAGCACCAGCAGAATAAATACCCCGCGCACGATGATATTTAAAGCTGCGGCCGACTACCTTAATGCCATTGGCCAACAGAGCAGAGGCCAGCGTATCCCCAGCAAAACCCTGATAGGTTTTACCATCGTAGATAAAATTAATAACCTGATTACGGTCAATTAATGGCGCCAGTTCAGCACTCTGTTTTACGTCAACTCGGCCTGGTTTTCCATTGCCCCTACTCATAGCGCACCATCCTTGTTTTGGCTATTAACAGCGCCCGACTGCGGCTGACTGTTTTGCCAATTCTGCCAAGCGCCAACAATCTCGGCACCACTCACCGCATGGGTCAATGTATTGCGAGTCACTTTTAATAACAGGCGGCAACCCTGAACATGGTGCCAATAGTCCTGATGCACACCCACCGGATTAGTGCGCTGATAAATATAGTTAGACCAGTCTTCAATAGTAGTATTCGCCGCATCTGGGCGCGTCACCGTGGCATCACCGCTGTAAGTAAACTCACTGGAATCGCGAGGGCCACAATAGGGACAGGGAATAAGCATCTCTTAATCTCCTTATTAATGAGCGCGAGGAACAGGGCCAATGCCCTTTTCATCAATGGTGGTGCCGCGATTAAACCGATCCAGCGTAAACGCAGCGTTGTATTCGTGGGGCTGGTCGTTGGCAATGGTATGGGCAAAACACCATCCAGACGCAGGCGTCGCCTTAAAGCCGCCATAGCACCAACCCCCATTCAAATAGAGACCGTCTTTGGGGGTTTTGGTAATAATCGGACTGCCATCCATCGACATATCCATAACCCCGCCCCAGTGACGCAACAGCCGCAAACGACTGGCATTGGGGAACAGCGCCAGCGCAATACCGCTGACCTCCTCAATCATCGGCAGATTGCCACGCTGGGCGTAGCTGTTATAACCATCAGGGTCACCACCAAACACCAGCCCGCCCTTGTCCGACTGGGAGATATAAAAGTGCCCAGCACCAAAGGTCACCACCGTATCCAAAAGAGGCTTAATCGGCTCAGTCACAAAGGCCTGCAGCACATGGCTCTCAATCGGCAACCGCTCAAGACCCGCCATCGCCATCACATGACCCGTATGCCCCGCCACCGCAACACCGACTTTTTTACTGCCAATTTTGCCGCGAGTAGTCTCCACGCCCACCACCTTATTGCGGTCTTTTTCATCAAAGACAAAACCGGTCACCTCACAGTTTTGAATAATATCCACACCCAACATATCCGCACCCCGGGCATAGCCCCAGGCCACCGCATCATGACGCGCCGTGCCACCGCGAGCCTGTAATAACCCGCCAACAATCGGGAAGCGCGCATTAGGCGTCACATCCAAACCCGGCACCCGAGCCGCCACTTCATCACGGCCAATCAACTCCGCATCTGTGCCATTCATGCGCATCGCATTACCCCGGCGGGCATAGGTATCCATCTGCCCCGGGGTATGGGCCAGATTAATAATGCCGCGCTGGGAAAACATCACGTTGTAATTAAGCTCTTGAGAGAGACCCTCCCAGAGCTTCATGGAATGCTCATAGAATTTAGAGTTGGCCGGCATCTGATAGTTAGAGCGCACAATGGTGGTATTGCGACCCACATTACCGCCACCCAGCCAGCCTTTTTCGAGCACGGCTATATTGGTGAGACCGTGATTTTTGGCCAGATAATAAGCCGTAGCCAAACCATGACCACCGCCACCAACAATAATGGCATCGTACTCAGGTTTGGGGTCAGGAGATCGCCAGGCCTTGGCCCAGTGCTTGTTGCCGCTCAGTGCATTGGCGGCAAGGGAGAGGAAGTTATAGCGCATAGATTGTCCGTATTACTTTTGGGTTGGATCAATCTGAATGATAGTGCGGCGGGTGGGGGTTGGTAGAGGTATCGGGAAAATCGTTGGGGGGGATTAGGGGGGGCGATGGGGTTTAACTACTGTGCAAGCAGGCATTAAAACTCACTTCCAAACCTGCCGAGCAACCCGCAGATTGTTATGCCCCAATATCCCCTGAACATGCTCTTCTTTATAGCCGCTTTTTAGCAATGCTTCGGCAATATCTGGAAAGCGCTCCGGCTCAACAAACAGCTGGTCGCCCTCTTTAAATATGCCAGAGAAGATATCCGGCCGCGCGCGCACATGGGCAAGATACTCCTCTTGGTCATAGACATAGTCCAAACCAATACCCACATGGTCTGGCCCGACCAGATTGACCAGGTAATCAATATTCCGAACAATATTGTCGGTAGAGATATCGTTATTTAAAAAACGTCGCACGCCATTAATATTGATAATGCCGCCAGTCTCGGCGCAGGCTGTGATTAAGTCATCGGGAATATTGCGCGGGTGATCGCATAGGGCCAGAGGGTTGGCATGGGAATACATCACTGGTTTGGTGGAATATTCAATAGCTTCGCGGGCGGTACGGTAGCCGGTGTGGCAGCAGCAGAGCAGCATACCGACTCGTTCCATTTCATCGATAATGGTTTTGCCGTAGTCGGTTAGGCCACAGTCATCGTCTAAACAACCACCGCCTATTTTATTGTTTTTGTTATAGGCAATAAGCATCCAGCGTACGCCGAGGCGATAAAACAGCTCTACCATGCCGGGGTTTTCTGCAACGGCATTACAGCCCTCTATATCAAAGGCGATGGCGAGTTTGCCGTCTTTTTTGGCTTGCTCTATGTCGGTAACGGTGTCGACTAGTACATAGTCATTGGAATGATTTTGTACCCAGTGGCGCAGGGTTGCGAGCATGCCAAATGCGAGGTGTGGTTCAAAGAGGTCGTAGTAGATGTTAACCACAACCATATTGACCCCTGCATTGCGGTGGCGCTGTAGTTGCGGGAGAAAGGACTCGTCGCCGGGGCGCATGGGCATACAGGCGTGGTTGTCCCAGACGATGGTTTTAGACATGAGCTGTTGAGTGCGTTCAGCAATCATAGAGCGTTCCTTCAGGGCTGTCGTTGTTACGCGAGCTGATTGCGCCAGAGACCGTGCTATTAGCCTCCGTACCAACCCTAAATATAGCCTATAGAACTGACATGAATCCTCTATCGTAAATTCTAATACTTTCCATAGTTTCTACCCATTCTTGCTAACTAATAGTGCTGTGTGAAATCAGGGTAATAGACTCTTATCTAGGCTACCTCAGCTTAGGTGATGAGTGAGACAGTGCCATATTTCTGGCCACCCGAAACAGAAAGGATTTGGGTTGCTCTATGCTGTGTTTTTTCTCGGCGACAAAGGCTTTTAAAAAGGCTTCTTGGCTAACATCTTCAATGTCATTGGGGCGTGGCAGAAACTTGGCGATAAAGCGCTTGATGGCGGATTCATGCTGCGTATAAGCGTCGGTGATGGAGTCGCCCTGTTGGCCTGTGGATTTAGGCTTTTTCATGGGTTTCTACATGGGTTTCTGCATGGGCTTCGTCATGGGCCTCGTCATGAATAGCCTGTGGCCCATCTGCCAGCCACTCGATGCGCTCTTCTATCCAGGGTAATGTGGAATAGAGTTTCGGTAGGCATTCTTGTTTGAGTATGTCGCGGGTGGTGTCTGCGAGGGTTTTGGGTAGCTTTCCCAGGTCACCTTGCCGGGATACCATTTTAATGCTGCGGTAAAACTCGCCGCGTTTAATCGGTTCTATTCTGAGTTTGTCGAGAAAAGGCAGGCTCTGAAGCAGGCACAGTGGTGTGGTGATGCTCCAACCCAGGTCGTCTGTGACTGCCTGTAGCTGGCCGACGACAGAATCAAATTCAACTTTTACCGGTAAATTTAAGCGCAGGCGTCTGATTTGCTGTTCTATTTGTTGGCCAATGGTGGAGCGCAATGAGTAGCGCACAAAGGGTTTGCTGCTTAAGTTTTCCCAGGTGGCGGGTTCGGTATAGCTTGCAGGCATTACCAGCACAAAGGGCTCGGCCATGATGCGGTGCGATTCGAGGCCTTCGATAATATCTAGCTCGTGGCTGGTGGTGATAACAATATCGGCGGAGTGGCTGAGCAGTTCGGCATGATTGGCGGGGTTGATACCGGCCCAGATACGCCAGCGGCGTGTGACATCCAGTTGCTGCTTAACCAGCAGCGGCCCGACCGTGTTGGCGAGGCTGTCTGACATGGCGATGGTGAGGCTGGGCAGTTGGCGATGATCGCGCTCGCGAATCATATCGAAGGTGTCGCTTACCTGACTCAGAATAGAACGGCTTTGATCATACAGAATCGCCCCGATGCCAGTAAGCGCGATCGGCCGAACGGCGCGATCGAATAGGGTGCTACCTACGGCAGTTTCAAGGTTGGCAATAAGTTGGGATACGCTACTCTGCGTCATCCCGAGTCGGGATGCTGCAGCTGTCATGCCCCCCGATTCAGCCACTTGAACAAATGCTCGCAGCGCTTTTAAGTCAAAACCTGCAGAGAGTTCCATTACCATAAGTTTTAGCACAGCCCACAGAGATCACAAGAAACTAGCCTCGGAGAAACCCACTTTTCGGGGGTTGCGATGAGGCTAGACAACTGAGTAACTTAGGGGGGTTTGATGGGGCAGCGTAGAGGTATTAGAAAATCCGTTGGGAGGGATTGGTTATGGCGATTGCCTGTAGGTTAGTTGGCGTATTCAACTGTCTGTCAGACGGCCTAACAGGCAGGGTTCGATATGCCGTTTAGCCATAACTGCAGCAACTGGCACGGCGACAAAACTGGGCTGGATGTTGCAAAAAATTCTAGCTTACAGCCAGCGGCGGACGGTTGATTGATAGGCCTCAAATTCACTGCCAAACAATTTGACTAGGGCTCGTTCTTCAGGGGTAATCTGGTAGCGCTGGATGTAGGCCATAAAGCCTAATACGGCGACCAAGCCGAAGGCTGCGGCAAGATAGGTCGTCCAGGCCAGCAACAGAATACTCAAGCCAACGTACATTGGATTGCGTGTGTATTTGAATATGCCGGAGGTGACCAACGATGAAGCTGTTTCGGGCTTTAAGGGGTTGACCGTGGTGGCTGCAGCGCGAAACGAAATACCGCCAGCGATGGCGAAACTAATGCCGAGCACTAACAATACAATGGCGGTTACTAGAGTTTGCTGGTCGCTTAGTATTGTTGCCGCGGGTGTTGCTGCTGAGATTGCCCAGATAAGCAGGGCGAAGAGTAAGCCTACGATGGGTGGGGGAATTTTGGTTTCTAGTGTTTTCATGGGGTTAATACTAGCATTTCATCGGTTATTACAGAAGATTGGGGGTATAGATCAAAGCCAGTCAAAGAGGAGTGTCATCCTGAACGGGAAAATCGAGGGTCAGACTCGAATTGCCCTAAACATTGCCTGTCTACTCTTACCGCAATAACGTATTTCTAGTTTAAATTCGAGTCGCAGCCTGATTTAGACCTGCCTCAATGTTAAAAGCAGCTCCAACCCTTAAGCTCTAGGTAAAACCTGAAAACAGGTACCTCATTAATTTCACCAGAGTAATGAATCCCCACAGAGGTTTGCTTTTATCCGTCGCGCCCCTGAAAATGCTCCCATCAGTGCCTTCGGCACCGAACAAGCTGCTCCAACACCAGAGAATCCCTAAATGTCGATACATTGGTACCCCGGCCATATGCGCAAGGCCAGCAACGAGATGATCGAGTCATTGCCATTGGTCAATCTGGTGATTGAGGTGCTCGACGCGAGAATTCCTTTCAGTAGCTCAAATCCGTTTATTCAGGATCTGGTCACTGAAAAGCCTTCGATCAAAATCCTCAACAAGTGCGACCTGGCCGACCCTGAGATTACTAAGGTATGGCAGGAGTACTATGAGCAGCAGGACAACACCAAGACCTTGGCGCTGGACCTGCAGCACTTTGATCCGAGCAAGCAGGTGATTGATCTGATCAATACTCTCTGCCCGCAAAAAGAGGGTCGCAACACGCTGGTGATGGTTACCGGCATCCCCAATGTGGGCAAGTCGTCGCTGATCAACTGCCTGGCTGGCCGCCATATGGCCAAGACCGGCAATGAGCCGGCGGTGACCAAGGGGCAGCAGCGAATCAATTTGCGCAACGGCATTATGCTGTTGGATACGCCGGGTATTCTCTGGCCGAAGATCGAGAACCCCAATGGCGGCTATCGATTGGCGACTACTGGGGCGATTCGCAATACGGCGGTGAGTTATGAAGACGTGGCGTTCTTTGCTGCGGAGTTCCTTTTAGAAAAATACCCTGAGTTGCTGCAGAAGCGCTTTAAGTTTGAGACGCTGCCTCGCAGTGAGATTGAGTTGCTTGAAATTATTGGCGCTCAGCGTGGCTGTCTGCGCAGTCGCGGTCAGGTGGATCTGGAGCGGGTTTCAACGATTTTTGTCAATGAACTGCGGGCTGGAACCCTGGGTAATGTGAGCTTTGAGACACCTGAGATTATTGATGTTGAGATGCAACAGGTTCAGGTGTTGAGAGCCGAGAAGGAGGAGCGTGAAAAGCTGCGTTTAGAGAAAGCTGCCGCGCGCCGTCGCAAAGCTAAGGCTAACCGCAAATAGTACTGTATTAAAAACGTCTTGTTAAAGCATCTAGCAATTAGCTACATGCTAAACGTACTGCCCCGCCGCATAGCCTGAAGCCCAGGCCCATTGGAAGTTGTAACCTCCCAGATGGCCGGTCACATCCACCACTTCACCGACAAAATACAGCCCCGGCTGGGTTTTGCATTCCATGGTTTTTGACGATAGTTGATCGGTGTCTACGCCGCAGAGGGTGACTTCTGCTGTGCGATAACCTTCGGTGCCTGAGGGTTTTAGCTGCCAATCCGAGAGTTGCTCTGCCACTGCCAATAATTGGGCATCGGGAATTTCTGCCATGGCGGTTTCGGCGTACTTGGGCCAGTGCAATGTCTGCAAAGCTAAGACCAGACCTTTTGAAAGATGATGAGATAGCAAATTGCGCAACAAACTTTTGGCGCTGGTTTTCTTGTATCCGAGCAGCAGTTCGCGGGCATCGTCATCAGGTAATAAATTCACTGCGATGCTCTGTCCCGGTTTCCAGTAGCTGGATAACTGCAGTGCGGCAGGACCGCTGATACCCCGATGGGTAAAGAGCATGTTCTCGCGGAAGCTGATGCCATTGACCGACATATCCACATCCACTGCCAACCCAGACAAGGTTTCTGAAATCTGCTTGATACCGTCACTAAAGGTAAAGGGAACTAGACCGGCGGTGCGCGGCAGCAGGCTCAAGCCAAACTGCTCGGCGATTTCATAACCTAAACCGCTGGCGCCCATGGTGGGGATCGACAGACCGCCGGTGGCTATGACCAGAGATTTGCAATGGTACTGACCGGTGGAGGTTTGCAGGCTGTAGCCCGGCGGTTCAGCATCCGTTTGATCAGCAGCCTTCACAGACTTGATCTCACATTTGGTTTTAATCACCACTCCAGCCTGCTGACATTCCTCCAGCAACATGGCGAGAATATCTTTGGCCGACTCGTCGCAAAACAGTTCGCCGTGTTTGCGCTCGTGATAGGCGATGCCATGGCTCTCTACCAGTTCAATAAACTGCCACTGGTTGTAGCGGTTCAGTGCTGAGATACAAAAATGCGGGTTGTTGCAGAGGTAGTTTTCTGGGGTGATATCGAGGTTGGTAAAGTTGCAGCGGCCACCCCCAGACATAAGAATTTTTTTGCCGACTTTATTGCTGCTGTCCAGAACCAATACCGACTGACCGCGCTGGGCTGCGGTAAAAGCACAGAAGAGTCCGGCAGCGCCGCCGCCAATAATAATCACATCAGAGGTTTTCATTTTTGCTCGACGGCGGTTAATGCATTCCAACGTGCTGCGACTGTCTCGCGACCCATGCCTTCTAAGAGGGCAATATTGCGCTCGGGAATCTGCTGGGGCATATCGACATTTTCCAGTGCGGCGGTGACCATATCTTCACGCAAAAAATGAATCAGTGGATAGGGAGAGCGATTGCTAAAGTGACTGGCGCTATTTTTGTCTTCGCCTTCAAACAGATACTGAGGATGAAAGCTGGCCAGTTGAATGGTACTGTCGAGCCCCAACTCTTCCAACATGGCTTCGGCATTACCAAGAAAGTCTAGGTAGTCTTCAAAGCTGTGTAGTGTGTTGGGCATCACTAACAGGCTAGTGGCGATCTCACCCTCGCTGCTCTGCTGAATCAGATCCAGCTCGGAGAGAAAGGCATAGTGCAGCTGTTCAACATTATTGGCCTCGCAAATATTGATACGCAGAGCTGGATCGGCGATCAATGGTCGGGCAAAAGGACAGAGGTTGAGCTCGACAATGAAACTCTGCAACCAGGCGCGGATATGTTTTTCAACTAGACTAGATTCAACCACAGGCATGTTTTTTTAAGCGCTTTTAAAAGCGTCCTTTTGTGCCGGCAATTAGCTGCCAGAAAAAACGCGATTATAGGCCTATTTCAGTGTAAAAGATGCTTTGTGTTTTTAAACTTTAGGAGTACTGTGGCGCCAATTGCAGCACCACCTTAATTGGACAAATCCCCCCATGACTATACGCACCATGATCAACCTCTGGCCACTGTTTATCGGACTGGCTCTGATCGGTCTCGCCGTGGGCGTGCAGAACAGTTTGCTGGGTATTCGCGCGGAACTTGAGGGCTTTGATGACTTTCTGATCGCCCTGCTGATGTCCTGTTATTTTGCCGGCTATATGATCGGCTCACGCCTAACCCCAGCGCTGATCGAGCGGGTCGGGCATATTCGTATTTTTGCCGCCCTCTCCGCAGTGGCCTCGGTGACCATTCTGGTTCACGCGCTCTATGTCGAGCCATGGGCCTGGGCACTGATGCGCCTGCTTACCGGCTTTGCCTTCTCGACTATTTTTGTGGTCGCCGAGAGCTGGCTCAACCAAGCCTCGAGCAACGCCAACCGCGGACAGATACTGGCTATTTACACCGCCATCCTGCTGTCGGGCATCTGTGCCGGGCAGTTTATGCTTAACCTTGCCAGTCCAGCGGGCTTTGAACTGTTTATATTAATCTCGGTGATGGTGAGTGTTGCCGCAGTGCCGATTTTACTCTCAGTTATCGCCACCCCGCCACCGGACGAAACCGAGCGCGTCAGTATCGGTCACCTCTGGCATCGCACGCCTATGGGCGTGACGGGCATTGTTCTGTGCCAGTGGGTGTCGAGTATTGTCTTTGGTATGGGTGCGGTGTATGCCACCAAGCTCGGCTTTACTATTGCTGAAGTGGCCAACTTTATGGGTGCGATGATGGCCGGCGGCATGCTCTTCCCCTGGCCTCTGGGCAAACTCTCCGACGCCATAGATCGGCGCTGGGTGATCGGCCATTCCTGTTTGGCAGCCGTGGTGGTAGCGATAATAATTAGTTTTGAAACCCAGGCATCGGGACGCCTCTACTTCCTGACCTTTTTGTTTGGTGGTTTCTCGCTGTCCCTGTACTCCCTAGTGGTTGCACTGACCAATGATCACCTGCGCCCAAGAGAAATTATTCCTGCCAGCGGCACGGTGATTTTGATCGCCGGTTTGACCTCGGTGACAGGACCTATAACTGCAGTGTTCTGGCTTGAGATCTTCGGCTTGCAGTCGTTCTTTATTCTGCTCGCCTCCTGTCTGTTGCTGCTTGGTGGCATTAGTATATGGCGTGTGCTGACGATTCCGGCACTGCCTGCCGAGTACAAGGTTCAGAGTACATTACAGGCGGCGACTGTGCCGGTGGGTACTGTGTTGCACGTTGAGGAAGAGATTCCTGCTGACGAGGCTCAGGCGGCTTAGAGACTATACCTTGTGTATAGAACCTTTTATCCCGAATCTTCTGTGTTAGGCCCGCGCAATTCTGCGGTTTCCTCACCCCTCGAACAGTTTGCCAACCGCAACTGTTCGGGCGGTCTATCCGCGCCCTTAAAAAGCGCGCACAATACCCTCTATTGATCGCACTCCAGAGCGACAACGTAAGCTCTTAACAAGAATAAAAATAATAAGAGGGACCACCCAAAATGTCACTGACTCCCAAACTATTCGGCGCCTCACTAGTAGCCGCCCTGGCACTGCTGACCACAGGCTGTGCCGAGAAATTTCCAGCCGCCGACTATCAAAGCCTCGGCGACAAATACAATGTTGTCATCGAGCGGGATATACGCGGTGTGCCCCATGTGATTGGCGAGCGCGATGTGGACGCTGCCTTTGGTTTTGCCTATGCCCAGGCAGAGGACAACTGGGAGCTGGTTTACGACACCATCGATTTTTATCGCGGCACCGCAGCCAAGACCAAAGGTCCAGACTCGGCAGTCACCGACTTTTTGGTTAAGTGGCTGGGTATTTGGGATGACATTGATGCCCACTACGAGACCGAGCTATCCCCTGAGATCCGCGCTTATATAGAAGCCTATGCCGATGGCCTTAATTACTATGCGGCCATCAACCCTGAGCGGGCCGTGGCCGAGCTGCCGATTACAGGCAAAGATATTATCGCCGGCTATATGTTCCGCCATATCCTCTTCTACGGCTTTGACGGCGTCCTAAAAGAAGTGATGAGCAGCGAGCGCCGACAGCCCATCAGTACCGCCAACGGCGTTATCTATAACGGTTTACCTGTAGGCTCTAATGCCTCGGCCATTTCCCCGGCCAACAGCACTGATGGCGCGACACGCTTAGCCATCAACTCCCACCAACCAGCCACAGGTCCGGTGGCCTGGTATGAGGCACATATACAAAGTGGTGAAGGCTTAAATGCCATGGGTGGATTATTTCCCGGCAGCGCCACCATAGGTGTAGGCTTTAATGAAAATATTGCCTGGGGTGCGACAGTTAACAAACCGGATCTGGTGGATGTCTATGTGCTGGATATAGATCCTGAGGATCCACTGCGCTACCGCATGGATGGCCAGTGGCACGATCTTGAAGCCACCGAACTTGAGATTAAGGTTAAATTATTTGGCTTCCTGCCCTGGACTGCCACCGAGCTGGGCCTGCGCTCAGCCCATGGCCCGGTGCTGCAAACCGATCACGGCACCTATGCCATTCGCTATGCGGGCATGGGCCAGATGCGTCAAGTAGAGCAGTGGCTGGCCATGAACAAAGCCCAGAATCTCGAGCAGTGGCGCGATGCTCTGCGCATCCATAGCTTTGCCAGCTTTAACTTTGTCTACGCCGATCGCGACAGCAATATTATGTTTGTCCACAATTCCCTGACCCCAGTGCGGGTTGCTGGTTACGACTGGACTCAGTATCTGCCCGGCGACGACAGCAGTCTGATCTGGCAGGACTATATGCCTTTCGACGAGCTGCCTCAGGTGATTAATCCTGAGTCTGGCTGGATTCACAGCGCCAATCAGAGCCCGTTCTTTATTACCGCAGAGGGCAGTAACCCGAACATAGCCGACTATCGTCTGGAAGATGGCTTCCCCACGCGGATGACCAATCGCGCTGTGCGTGGCCTGGAGATGTTTGCTGAACTGAGCCCGATCTCTGAGGAAGAGTTCTCGCAGATTAAGCACGACAAAAAATACAGCCCCAATTCTCGGGCCGTAGGTTTCCTGCAGGGGGCAATCAACCTGCCTCTGGCTGATTCTGATGAGCAATACTATGTGGATGCCCAGGCGACAATTCGCGACTGGGATCTGTCGACGGATATCGACAACCGCGGTGCGGCCATGTCCACCTGCGTGATCGGTGCCGAATGGCTGGCCGAGCAAAAGGGCGAGCCGACACCTGATGTGGCAGAAGCCTTCTATTACTGTGCCGACAGACTGATGACAGCCACAGGTCGTATAGATCCACTCTGGGGTGATGTTAACCGCCATGTGCGCGGCGACCTCAACCTGCCAGTAGGCGGCGGCCCAGACACCTTGCGGGCTATTTATGCTCTGGGTATGGAAGAGGACGGCTATCAAACCAATATAGCGGGTGACGGTCTCTATTATTTTGTCTCCTGGGATGCTGAAGGAGTGCAAAAAATTCGTGGTGTGCATCAGTTTGGCGCGGCGACCTTAGATACAGAATCACCCCACTACGCAGATCAAACTGAAGACTATGCCGCAGAGATTTTGCACGATCCGCTATTTGATCCTGAGTTGCGCAAGGATAAAATTAGTCGACGCTATCGACCTGGAGAGTAAGCCTGTAAAGTAAGCGCGTAAAGCAAGCCAGGAAAGTAAGCGCGAAAAGCAAATTCAGTGAAAATCCAGTAAGCCAATAACTGCCCCGCGGCTATGTTCGCGGGGTCAAATTAAGCCATCAGTAAATTCATACATAATAAGAAGAATTATATGACCGATATTTTCCAGCCACTTAAGCTGACCTCTGGCGCAACGCTGAAAAACCGCTTTATTCTAGCCCCACTGACCAACTCTCAGAGTCATGTGGACGGCACTCTATCTGATGACGAATATCACTGGCTGACTAAGCGCGCTGAGGGCGGCTTCTCTTTGACCATGACCTGTGCCGCGCACGTTCAAGCTATAGGGCAAGGTTTTCCGGGGCAGCTGGGTGTTTTTTCCGATCACCATCTAGAAGGCCTAACTCGCCTTGCCGATGGCATTAAACAACATGACAGTGTCTCCCTGGTGCAACTGCATCACGCCGGTATGCGCTCACCCGCAGACTTGATTGGCGAGCCACCCGTCTGTCCATCGGACAACGAAGAGACTGGCGCCCGCGCCATGACCACCGAAGAAGTGGAGCAGCTCAGCGAAGACTTTATTGCCGCCGCCGAGCGCGCTGAAAAAGCCGGCTTTGAGGGTGTCGAGATTCACGGTGCTCACGGTTATATTCTGGCGCAGTTTTTAAGTGGAAAAATTAATCAGCGAGAAGATCAGTACGGCGGTAGCTTGGAAAATCGCGGACGGCTTATTCGCGACATTATCGATGGTGTGCGAGCACGCTGTAGCCCCGGATTTATTCTCGGCCTGCGCCTGTCACCGGAACGCTTTGATGTGGAGCTCGCGGATATGCTTGCCTTTACTCAGACTATTCTCAGTGATGGCAAAATCGACTTTCTCGATATGTCATTGTGGGATGTTTTCAAAGAGCCACAGGAAGAAGAGTTTAAGGGTCGTTCACTGCTGTCCTATTTCACTGATCTCGAACGCGGCGATGTTGCTCTGGGCATAGCGGGAAAACTGCGCACCCCAGAAGAAATCCGTCAGGCCATGGCAACCGATATAGATTTTATCCTCCTCGGTCGCGCCGCTATTTTGCACCACGACTACCCATTGCAGATGCAAGCCGATGCCGAGTTCAAGCCAGTGGCTAATCCGGTTTCACCAGCGCATTTACGCAGTGAAGGGCTGAGTGAAACCTTTGTTGAGTACATGAAAAACTGGAAGGGTTTTGTCGCTGAGTGACAGAATAGTGAAACTATTAAATGCAATTAAATTGGTTGGATGAAGAAACCCCTACACCTGCAGCTCTATCGGCTGGCTTCCCGGAAAAAATGGTCTTGCTCGATCTCGAGACCACCGGGGGCAAGGCGACTCACCACCGGATTATTGAAATTGGTCTGGTGATCGTCGAGCAGGGTCAGGTGATTGAGCGCTGGCAGTCATTTATCGACCCAGAAACTATGCTGCCGCCGTTTATTCAAAAGCTGACCGGCATAGCCCCAAGTATGTTGCGCGGTGCACCGCTGTTTTCTCAGGTGGCCGAAAAACTGCTCGCCTATCTGGATGGCCGCACTCTAGTGGCCCACAATGCGCGCTTTGATTACAGCTTTCTGAAAAATGAATTTGAGCGCATTGGTGTCAGCTACAACGCCAAGCCCCTGTGCTCGGTAAAATTTAGCCGCAGCCTCTACCCGCAGTTTAAACGTCATGGCCTGGATCAAATTATTCAGCGCTTTCAACTGCCGATTGAAAATCGCCATCGGGCCATGGATGACGCGGAAATGATCCAGCGTTTTTTCCTTAAATCCTCGGCGCTATTTTCCGAAGAAGAGATCAGTGCCACCTGCGCCAGCCTATTAAAAAACCCGGCACTGCCGCCATTATTGAAAGCCAGCGCACTGAAAAAATTGCCCGCCTCCGCTGGGGTGTATTATTTTTACGATGCCAATGGCGCGCTGCTCTATGTGGGCAAGAGCGTTAATATTCGCACCCGAGTGATGAGCCATTTTTCAGGGGATCACAGCAATCCCAAAGATCTGCAGATCAATAATAAGCTGGCCTATATAGAGTTTGATAAAACGCCCACTGATTTGGGTGCCCAGATTCGCGAGAGCAATCAGATAAAAACGCTGCATCCGCTGTATAACCGACGTCTGCGCAAAACCAAAAAACTCTATCAATATCGCTGTGACGCAGACAGCAATGGCTATCAGCGCATTGCCATCGAGGCCGTGGAATTGGACACTGCCAACGAGTCAGATAGCGCCGAAGAACGCTTTGGATTATTTCGCTCGCCCCGTCAGGCATCCAAGCAAATTGAAAAACTCGCCGACCATTATTTTCTCTGCCATAAATTGCTCGGACTGGAATCCGCTAATACCACGGCCACGAATACTGCCAATCAAAAACCCTGCTTTCGCGCCCAGCTGAAAAAGTGTTTTGGCGCCTGTCACGGCGCTGAAAGCGCAGAGAACTACAACGAGCGGGTCAGTGCTGCGCTGAAAACCTATCAGCTAAAAATGTGGCCTTATCCAGGTCCGATTTTGATTGAAGAGCGGGATATGCAGGATCCAGAACATGTAGCCTTTCATGTGGTTCACAACTGGCGCTATATGGCCAAGCTGACCCTGATCGAAGATCTCTATGACCATGGCTATCAGTTGGCTGCTGCGCGTAGGGGTATGAACTTAAATAAAGGCTTAACCGAGAACTTGAACGAGAACTT
>Ga0307488_10001539_pt1 | contig 19285 bp, 13 predicted proteins | sample SB02metaG_FD_202248 | JGI IMG/M metagenome (GOLD analysis project Ga0307488, IMG submission 202248) | Sea-ice brine microbial communities from Beaufort Sea near Barrow, Alaska, United States - SB 0.2 | ecosystem: Environmental > Aquatic > Marine > Coastal | place: USA: Alaska | collected... | reverse complement strand
ATGCCGACGGCTGATGACATAGTTGGAGAGGCTATCTGGCCCCGTGTCCCGACATCTTCGGGGGGCTCCTTCTTTACTTCAGAAGGGCTGGCCCTTGAGGTGGGGATCAAGGTTCACGAGGCTGAAGCCATGATAGAGGTCTTGGTTCAAGAGGGGCTGATCCAGCCTTGGTTCGCCCCACAGTGTCCCAACTGCGATGCGGTGTGGGCTGCTTACCTGGGAGAAGACGATGTCCCAGAGTCCATCCACTGCCCTTTCTGCGGGGAGGGCACCCCAGAACACCTGGTGGGCTTCTACCTCGTGTATGAGCGGCTCAAGATGCTGCTGGATTAGCCTGCAACTGCTCGTAGACTCCCTGCCATCCGGGGGCGTCGAAGTCGTTCCACTGAACCGTGATCACCCGTGTCCTCGCAGCCATGTCCTCAGACCAGCGGTTGTAGGCATCGTGAAGTCTGCTCATGTAGTCCATAGAGATTTCCTGCTCTGCCCCTCGGCCCCGTGTATGGATACGGCGCAGGGCGACCTCAGGATCAGTCTGAAGGTAGACCACAGCCTCGGGAGGCGGGACGATCCGGCAGAAGGACTCGTACAAGTGCAGGTAAGTGTTCCAGTCGCGGTCGCTGATGTGGCCGATCTCGTGGTTGACCTCGGCGAACACCCTGTCCTCGTGGAAGCAACGGTCCAGGAGGAAGCCTTTGTGCTCTGCTGCATGGACCGCTTCCATCTGCCGACGGAACCTATGCGAGATCATGAACACCTGAGCGTCAAACGCCCAGCGATGGGGATCAGTGTAGAAGTCTTCCAGATACGGGTTGTCGGTCACGGGTTCCTCAAACACCTCGTACTGGAGTGCCTCTGAGAGGTGAGAGCACAGGGTGGACTTCCCTGCTCCAATGGTTCCTGAGACAGCAATACGCACGGCAACTCCTACTTCCCTGACAGTACCCATTGAGAAAGTAGTGGTGACAGGCAAACAAAAAAGCCCCCCTCAGTCCGAGGACCAAGGGGGGCTTCAAAGGGATCATTGACCCCCGTCAGTAGTCAGAGACTACGGACGAGTGATGGTCAGACGAGCCAGACCGCGAGGGTTGAACGCGCCGATACCAATGTTCTCAAAGCAAGAGAAGCCAATGGTACGAGCCTTCGGGTCGTCAGCGGAGAGAACGGTCAGTTCGGTACGGACAGGCATCCGACCAAACATTTCCGGCTCGCAGCAAACGTACACGGTGCCGACGGGAACCAGACGGCTGACGATGATCTGGGCACCCCAAAGGGTAGCCATCAGACCGGTCTTCAGCAGGTCGCGCTGGGTCTCGATGTCGAGGATGTCACGTCCGAACTTACGCAGGTCAGCGTAGTCACGGGCGTTCATGAACACGCGAGCAACTCGCAGGTCATGACGCTCGATCAGGCTGAATGCGTCGGCCAGCACATCACCGCTCAGGGGAGCGACGACGGGGATGTCCGCGTTCACTGCACCCACGCTATCGAAGCCGTTGGCTGCGATAGCATCGAGGACGGCGAAGACACGTTCGTCTTCAGCGGCCTGGATCTGGGCACGAGCGAGGTCCTGTGCCCGCTCAATGAGGTCGAAACGACGCTCCTTGATCTGGGTCAGGGGGATCTCGGGGTTGGACGCGATCTCAAACAAGGGGAAGATGACACGACGTGGCTTGGTGACGGCGATGATGTTCTCGCCTTCTTCACCAATCACATACGCAGTGACGTCGGGGTCCTTGTCGTAGATCGGAAGGGCTCCGTCGGGCAACTGCTCGACGAGGAAGGTCTTACGACCAACTGCCATGTAGTCGCGACGGAGTCGCAGGGGTTGAGTCATTGAAGCAGCCAACTTCGCACGACCGGCAGCAGTGCCGATGTACTCGCTGATCAACTTCGCCTTTACGCTGTTGTTCACAGACATGATGAGTCTCCTAAGAGTTGAAAGGGGTTGAAGTTGATCAGACGCGCTGGTCGTAGACGATTTCGGCTTGAACAGCGTCGGCAGGCATCTTGAGAATGCCCATCAGCACTGCGGTCGCACCATTGAAATAGTCAGCGTTGACCGACCCGGAGGTCGCGCTGGACGAGATCAGGTAGCCGTTGATCGAAGCAACCAGAGAGTCACCGGTCGTGTAAGTGACGGCGGCAGCGGCGTTGCTGGTCTCATAGAGACTGTTCGCGTAGGTGCCCTGACCCGAGACGTAAGGACCCTTGCCACTTGCGGGGCCGGGGGTGTTCTCGTAGGCGTTTCCGACTGCGGTGTTGATGAAGACACCCAACTCGATGACTCCAGCGGTTCCAGGAGCAACAGCAGCGGGGCCGCCGATCTCGTTGGGTCCACCAGCAGCATCACCACGAGTGAACGCAACGGAACCGCTGAGTACACCGAGGGTCGCGGTGTCCATGCCAGCACTGGTGCTGGTCGCGAACGTCGCTGCGTCGGGGGGGTTAGTCTGAGTAAAGGAATCGGTGGTGAGGATTCCGACCGTGTTCCGAATACCTACGTGCAAAAGACGCAGGGCTGAGGAACTTTCAGTCCATCCACCACTCGCCTGTCCAAGCAAAGCCATGATGATCTCCGGGGCTTGTGCTCCCTGTTTACAGGGGCGGGGTTATGACACTCCGAAAGCAGAACACCTCCGAAGATCCGTAGAACGTGAACGTCCTACCCTTAGGGGTTGGTATAGGACGGCTATTGAATCCCAAGGGCAAAGTGTGTACTTGTGGGTGGGAAAGTGCGGGGTCCAGAACGAACAAACGCCCTGCAAGGCGAACCTTGCAGGGCGTTTGAGGTCTTCGTAGCCAGGAGGCTTAGAAGAAGCGCGACACGTCGGGAGCGGATTCCCACAACTTGCTGAGATCACCGACCTCAGAAGATGCTGCCTTCGACACGCCACCGAGGGTCTTTGCACCCTTGCTGGCACGCTTCGGCTGGGGGCGGAGAGCAGCCTTCTTCTTGGACTCCTCGTCCTTCAGGTCCTTGGCGTCTTCGGCTTCGTCCTTCTCCAACTTCTCGATGTGGTCTTTGTCGTCAGCGACAGCACCTGCATCGTGGTCTTCCTTCTCGGCCTTGTCCTCATCCTTCTCGGATGCGTCCTTACCGAACAGGGAAGCCAGGATCATCATGTCGTCTTCCTCGACGATGTCGTCGCCCAGACCCATGGGATCAACCATGTCATCCATGTACTCCATGGACTCCTCGTCGCCTGGATCCTCGGAACCCTCGTCTCTCATGCTCTCAAAGTGGGCGGGATCATTCTGATCCATGCCTTCCTCGGCGAGCATCTTGTCCAGCATGGACTCCTCGTCGAGGTCGTGGCCCATGCCTTCCTCGCCGAGGTCGTGGCCCATGCCTTCCTCGGCGACCATTTCTTCAAGCAGCAGTTCGTCCAGCATGGACTCCTCGGTGTGTCCGGGATCCCAGCCGCCAGGTGCCACATGACCAGGTGCGAAGTCAGCCTTCTTGTCACCTTCGTAGTCGAGGTGATCCTTGGACTGGTCGCCAGCAGACTCGCCTTTGCCAGTCTCCTTGTCGCCGTCCTTGGCACCAGCGTAGTCCTCGTGGGACTTCGACTGGTCACCCTTGGACTCACCACCGGCAAGGCGATGCAGAACGCGCTCAATGCGGTCCATGCGGCGCTCCAGAGGGGAAGCCACCTTCTTCATGTCCTCGTCGTCGCCTGGATCCTCGGAACCCTCGTCGTCGTCGTCACCCTCGGGATCCTCCGACTCAGAATCATCGCCGTCACCATCGGGGTCTTCCGAATCAGCCAACTTGATGAGCACGCGCTCAAGGCGAGCAATGCGATCACTGACGGAAGCCTTCTTCTTAGGCTCCTCAGAGAGATCCTTCTCAGCGGCGGCAGCGTCGTCGTCGTCGATGGCTTCGTCTGCGTCTTCAGCGAGCCGGGAAATGCTGGCCTTGATCGAACGATCAGGAAGGTCCATCAACGCGAGTGCCTGGTTCTCGATGGAAGCGACAGTTGCGCCCTCACCAAGCATGGCAGTAGCGAGACGAATGCACTTTGCAGCCTTGCGCTCAAGAGCGGCAGCCTTGTGTGCGGGGGAAGCAGGTCCCTCGTCCGGTGTGGCTGGGTGCTCACCGTTGGCGTAGGGGCCGGGATGTGGATCCTCAGCCCAATCGGACGTCCCACCAGTCGCATAAGCGTCGGCGGCAGGCTCGGCCTTGTGTGCGGGGGAAGCAGGTCCCTCGTCGGGGGTTGCAGGGTGCTCGGAGGCGTGCCGAGACACCCCAGCGTCTGTCCAAGTCATTCGTTGACGGCTCATGGCAGTCTCCTTTTCAGATAGTGGGGTTTAGGGTTGTTGTTGCCAGCCCAACGGGCCAACAGGGTGCCGACCCGGACAACAACCCGGATTTCGGCAGTACTCAAACCGCGTCCTGCTGCCTTCTTACAGGCAAACAGATAACGGTCTAAAGATGGGTGTTCGGTGGGTACGCCAGCCTCCAGCGCCACACGGTAGAGATGGCGGGCGACTTTGACTCCATGTACGGAGTCAATCGAGGCAAGACCATCTACCAGGGCGACTGGGGAAGAGGCTACCCGAACGAGGGTGTTCACTGAGATGCGGTGCCCGGAACTGCCTTCTTTGATGAGCGAGTCGTTAGGCTCCATCGTGGCATCTGGTTCCGGCTCAGAGTCCTCAATGGCCTTCTGTGCAAGATCACGCTCCAGGCGTTCCTTCACTCGGACCTTGAGGGATTCGTAGACTGCATCCTCGATGCCTTGGAACGGGGCTTTCGGCTTCGCGTCAGAAGCGGGGGCTTCTTCATCGCCGCCCTCTGCATCACCGCCGAAGTCGAAGGCGAGGGATGACATCGAGGCTGCCTTAGCAACCGCGTGGTCTGACCACTGAGGAGGAGGCGAAGCGAGCACCTTGCGGACCTGAGCGTCAGGAGCCTGTCCGGGATCAAGGATGTTCCGCATCACCGCGCCAGGGAACGCTGGAACAGCGACCCAAGATGCCTCGATGAACCTGACCCCACCTGGGGCGTCTGGGTTCTCATCGTAAGTCTGGTGTCCGCAGAGTTCTGCGATGACCCGCTTCTGTCCCGAGTCGTCCATGAACGTGTTCAACTTCGCGTACTTGATGTGGTCGCAGAGTTGAGTCTCGTCCACGGCGAAGTGACCGCACTTAGAGCAGATCGTGAAGTCGGTGGTGCAACCCATGGAGAGGGTTGCCATCTTGCCCGAGGAGATGTCCTGAACGAGCGCCGCGTGCTTCTTGTTCGTGGCGACCAGGATGTCTACATAGAGGGAGTCACCGATGTCACGGGCAACCGCGTCGATGATCCTGCCCTTCGACTGGTCCTCAATCTGAACGTGCTCACGGAAGTTGTGCGCCCCAATAAAGGTTGGGTACGCCAGACGGAGCACATCACGGGACCAGGAGTCACCGTTGTTGTTCACGAACTGAGAGCACTCAGGCTTGATCAGGTAATCAGCCCACTTGCGGTTGACCGTCTGTGATCCCACCTTGACTGTCCCCAACTTCGCATTGGGGGCGTCGTCGGTGTCCACGGAGGCCACAATAGTGCAGTGGGTCACAAGGTAGTCTTCGGAAGATAGTGCCCCTCCGAGGATTTCTCGTGCCTGGTCAGTCAGATTCGCACCGCTGCCAGCGGAGGCCGTCTTGCGGATCCCACCCCAACCGCGTCCTGAGATGCGGGGGTGGACGACCATAGCGTTGGCTCGTTTGAGGAATGCCATCAGTCTTGACCCTCAATCTCGATCTCTTCGGCCCTAACAGGGCCGAAGTTCACGATGTCTGCGTCTTTGATCAAGAACATGCACCCAGGGCAGCCCATGAGGCGGTCACTGGAACCATCTCGGCGCTTGTAGATGGCTTTCTTGAGGGGGGACTCAGGCCCACACTTAGGACAGGCAGGGGTTTGTCCGGCGGCTTCGGGACCAGTCATGCGGTACTGGCGGTCTTTCTGTGCCCAGTAGAGGGACTTCTTGACGAACGCCTGAGCCACACGGTTGGCTGCCTTCTTGGGGTATGGGCCACCTGGAACAGAGACAGACCCCCCACCACCCGGAGTTGAGTCCGTGGTGGGGGGGACGGCCTGACCATCCTTGCCCATGAGTTGCACTTCCTCGACAGGAAAGCGTGCGTTGCCTGACGGAAACTCCACATCAAGCATACCAATAGCAGGCCACACAGCAGTCACACGACCACTCTGGGAATCCCACAAACCAAATGGCACTACTACGTCTCCTACGGAGAACTCAGTAGCCCGCTGCTGGTAGTTGACATCGTTTTCGGCAAACCTTCGCACGGTCTCTCCCTACTTAGTGAGATCGAATCCGTGATCGTTGAAGACCGTGCCTTGGGCAGCGGTCTTCAACTTCTCAGCCAACTCGGTCAACTGGTGAAAGTCAGCCTGAGTGAAGTGGCCGTCAACATCTTTGCTCGTGGCAGGATCCTGCTCGTAGATCGGACCCTTAGTCTCAGCGCCGATCTCGTTCGCGATGCCGGGCTTGGCGACCATGTAGGCACCACCAGCGGCGGGAACAGCGGTGTTCTCGTCAGCGTTTTTGGGGAAGTTGGCAACAGCGGTACGCTCAACAGCGTCCGAGATCAGGTCGCAGCGGTACGCGAAGTCCTTTGCGATCTTGCTATCAATACCGAGCAGAGCAGGGTTTTCCTGCACAGCGGAGGCGAGGCGGTCGAGAGTAGCAGTCAGATTGCGTGCTCCCGTTCGGGTCAGTTGGGCCATGATATTCTCCAGAAGAGGTGTGATTTCCCAGGCGGGGGCTTTGTAGTCAAGTCCTACCCTTAGTGGGTGGGTATAGAAACCCTACCGGGGAGGATTTCAATCTAAGAGGGGGAAAGTGTCCCCCAGGGGGCAAAGTCATACACCCCAACGAGGGTATGGTTGGCTGTCTTTTTGGGGGCAGGGGAAGTCTCCTCAGAAGTGAATACGCCTTCGGCTGCCTTCTGGGCCTCCTCCCATTGCTTGCGTAGCAGTTCCAGGAGGGATGTTGTTTTCTGCTTCTGCTTCGTGCGTCGGTCGGTGGTTTTCTTGCCGGGCTTCTTTTTCTTCTGCTCGCCGGTCGTCTTCCCCTCACGAACCATATCCATGTCCGTGAACATGATCTCCTCCATGAGCATGTCTTCCGCGTGCTCCTGGAGCAAGGCTATGGTCTCAGCGTCCATGTGTGAGTTCCACACCTTCTTTTCCCTCCCAGTGAGGTGTGATCCTGACAGCCTTTCAAGCACCCCACGAGCGGGGTTATCTTCGGGAACCATCTCCATGAGGTCAGCGGGCTTCATCTCACGGAGAACGGATCGGAACTGCGCCTGGGCACCAGCATCTCCCTCAGCGGCTCCGGTGACATTGAGTTTGATGAACTTCTCCAGGACATCCGGTCCCTGAGATTCGGCGGCTTTGAGGAAGGTCTGGAAGGCTGAGTTGACCCCAACAGCGTCAGCCCCGTCCTCCAGAGCAGATGCCATCTGAAGACCCCGCGTCTGCGCCAGCGTCGAGTGGTACTGCTCCGTGTCGGTGAGACCTTCTTTCTCCAACTTGTCCAGGTGCTTGCCCAACCCTTTCCGGTGAGCATCACGGTCTTCCTTGGGCATCTCCTGGTACTCGGAGGTGCTGGACACGGTGAGATCACCCATCTTGGCCATGAACTCCTTCTGGGCTGCCCCTTCCAGGTTCAGTGGCTCAGTGGACTTACTGGTCAGGGGGCTTGAGAGGTCAAGCAACAACGGGTCTTTGCGGACTTCTGCTGCACGGGTGGCAACGAGTGCGCCTGCGATCTCCTTTGGCGAGGGGGCACCCTCCCAGGTCTTGCCGCTCTCCACGGTCTTCAGGGCCTTCTGGAAGCCTTTGATCTCAGCAGTGAGCGCCTTGACCTTCTTCTCATGTGCCGCGTAATCCTCATGGGAACGATCAGGCGCGGAGTCTTGCATGTCCTCCAACTCGTCTTCCATGGACTCCAGGGACGTGCCTGCTCTCTCATATTTATCCAAGAGGGCTTCAGCGGAGGCGGTCTGCTCATCGGTCGGGGGTTTGCCACTGGGGATTCGCTTCAACGTGGCTTTGGCGAACGCCGCCCGCTCCACCAGGGAGGCTGTGTCACCCAGCATGGCATCCACAACAGCCTTTGCGGGCTCCCCAAGTTCCTCAGCGACCGCACGAAGCAACGCTTCGGGGAGTTTGCCGAGGATTTTGCCAGCATCTTGTGTCAGCCCCTCAGAGAGGGTTTTCACCATCTCCTGCTTCTGCTCTCGTGTCAGAGGCCCCTTCTTGGCAGGCGGCTTTGGGGTCTTAGCCGGGCTTCCGTCTTCGGGAGCCGAGGCGGCGTCTGCGCCCGGCTCCGGGCCGCCCGTCAACCACGCCTTAGCGGCGTCGTCCGAGGCGAACCCCGACTCGGTCTTGTCCTTGCCCTTGGCCGACCACTTTCCGTCCTTGCCTTCCCAGGTGTCTCCGACCTGACGTTCCCGACGCGCTGTGAGCCGGATCGAAGGCCCACCCAACAAGAATCGGAGGGCCACACGAGCAGAGGCGTCCTTGTAGTTGTTCGACCTGTCCTTCTGATCCTGAGACTCGTCAGGGTCTGTGTCGGGCTCAGTGTCCTTGACCCTACCGCGCTCTTTGTCTTTGCGAGGCGGCTTGAACTTCGGGGACTGCCGCACCAAGCGGGCTGACTCACGGTCCTCCTTCTCGGGGGCCGAGAGGGTGGCCTTCTTGTCGAGCCGGTCGAGTACCGCCCCGTCGTGTGTGTACGATGCTTCCATGCTGGGAACAAGGTATTGACTGCGTAGTGTGGAATCCTTGTGACCCACAGCAGCAGAGGCGAGTTCCAAGGCAGCCTTGAACTCAGCCTTCAGGATCTTGTCCTTGTCCTTGCGGGCACGAGGCAGTTCCGGGCCAGCCTTGCGCTGCTCCCTGAGATGATGCTTCATCTCCTCGTTGGCGTGCAGTCCACGGATGTCCTTGGCTGTGATCTCAAAGGGCTTCAGGTAGGCGTTTACGTCTTTGGCGAGGATTGAACACTCGTCGCCATCGCACAGTACCTTGTCGCCTTTGCTCTTGCCTTCCAGCGCCTTGCGGAGTGCGGCGAGCACGCGAGCGTTGGTGATCCGCTTCGCCTGTTCGACCCCGGACTTGCCCGTGTACCTGATGGTTGCGGACTTATCTGCCAGGGTCACATGGTCAGCCTGCCAGTTGGTGACCCCGTGGTGACCGTCCTTGGCTGATTTCTCGTTGCCCACCCGTGCGTAGGTCTCGTCGATCAAACTTACAGCGAGGGCTGCGAGCCTGGTGTCTGGGTCTTCTGAGGTGAGATCACTGTGAGCCTGCTTTCGGAGGTCAGTGATCTTCTGGCGAAGTGCCTCGATGCGGACAGCCTTGGACTTGTTCCGCTGGGCCACTTGGCGGGGACCGTACTCGTAGATGGTGGTGGTGCCTGACCCGTCGGCCTTTGGCACTTCCTTCTTGGAGAGTGCCTTTGATGCTGCGAGCCGAACCGCCGTCTTTTGCTTCTCTTTCTCGTCGGCGGCGTCCATCTGCTTGATGATCTTGTCAGTCCACGCCTTTGCAGGATCACCGCCCCACAACAGCCACGCGACGTAGCCCTTGTCGTTCCACGGTGTTCCACGGTTCTCGGCGCTGATCTCGCTGGACTTCTCGGAGCGGGACAGGAAGCCTCGCATCTGCTTGATGACTTTCGGAGAGACAGGATCATGGTTCTTCAGGTTCACGGCCCGTTGGACACCAGAGCCGATGCCATGCTTGCTTGCTTCGGCTGGGGTCAGACCCCCCTTGTTTGATGGACTGGCCTTCTGGCGTAGTTCCAACCCCTTCGCAGCAGCATCAGCCACACCCTTGGGGGGCACGAAGTCGATGTGCTCGTACTTCTTCGGGGCCGCTCCCTTGCGGATCCCATCCCAACCGCGTCCTGAAGCACTTTGCTTACCCACCCCGCAAACCTCGACGGGCTCGACAGACTTGAATGCACCCGACCCCCAGATGCAACCGCTCGCCACATCCCACGGATAATACCAGCCCGACGACATGCGGAACTTCGACTGGTAAGGGCAAATCTCGATACCATCGTAGTCCCGTGCGACAGCCTTCCAGTCAATCTGGGGACGACCACCGCCTTTAGGGTAGAACGTGTACTGGCCCTCAAACTCTTGAAAATCTCCGGCATTCCGAATGACAAGCATCCGAGAGAGGTTGACCTCGATTTGGTAGACGTAGGGTGCTCCGGTGATCCCCGAAGGCATCTCGGTTCGGCACCAATCGTCCCACGATGACCCGCACGAGTACCAGAGACCCCCTGGCTTGAAAGACGGCTCTTTCTGTGCCTCTGGCCGAAAACCAGTGAACGGCTTGCGGCTGCGGAACACACGACTGACCTCGGAAGCCTTCTTATCGTTGCCTCGTGCGTGCTTCACACCCGCTTCGGACTCCATCTTGTCGAGCCGGGTGTAGTAGTCAGGAATCTCCGCGAGGTGGTCCATCGCAACCTCACGGGCGATGTCGTCGCGCTCCTGCTTGGAATAACCGTTGCCTACAAGGTGTTCCTGCTCGACTTTGACACCAGCGGCGAGTTCACCTGCGTCGAAATCCGAGGGCTTCTTGCCTCGGGCTTTTCCTCCTGGGAGGGCTTCAGCGGTCTTCTCCGCCGCCTCGTCGTGCTCGTCCTTCTTACGGGGTCGGATGCTGAACAGGTTCAGCGTCTTCGGGGACTTCTTCTTTGGCTTCCTGGATGAGGGTGCTGGGAGTTGTTCAACCGTGATCGTGGGATCACCCTTGTCACCCATGCCGAAGTTCTTGACCTTGCCGCGCTGGTTCTTGTACTTGCCATACCAGACCAGGTCGCCCTTGTTGACCGTGTAGGTCTTGGCGACTCGGACTGCTGAGGGCATGAGGGGCATGACGATGTGCCGGAAGATGTCCTGGCCGAACGCGAGATCGCTCGGCCAGTGGTAGCCCGCGACGGCTCGGGAGAAGGACACCTTCTCAGCGAGGTCCATGAACGCCTTGCGGTGCTGCGGAGAGGTCTCACTCAACCGTGAAGCCATCAGATAGGCTTGAATGGTGTGGCCGCTCGGGTACGCCGGGGATTGGGCGCTCGTGCTACCCACTGGCGAGAAACCGACGCCGTGCTGGGCCGCAACCTGGTAGGGGCGTGGCCTGTTGTAGAGCCACTTCAACTTCGTGATCAGGATGGCTGCTTCGGAGGCCATCTCATTGAGAGCCTCCACATCGCATGGTGCCCCCAACTCGGAACACAGCGTGACGAACAACGGGGTCTTGTCCTCGTCTGCGGTTCGTATGAACGAAGCCCACTTCTCACGGAGTGGGATCAGCGAGACGAGGTAGTCGAGTTCCTGGAGCGTGTGGTCCTCTCCTGGAGGCGCAACGTAGGGATAGTCGCGGTCAAGCCACGCCGGGGTCGGCGAGTCGAGCAGGTCCTGCGTGCCGGGGGTGATCTCCGACATCGGCTTGTAAATACCCCCCTGCTTGTGGAGGGCTGCGAGACGTTTGGGATCAGCCACGGTTGCCTCGCCACTCGGAGCGGAGTCGCGATGCTGCCTCACGCTTCATCTGGATGCGTCGAACCCGATCCGCCTTCTTGTCAAAGGTCGGGGTCAGGGTTGGCTTCTTGCCTCGGTTGGAGTCAGCCCTCTCAGCCTTCTGCTTCGCCTTCGCCTTCTCGGCGCGTTCCTTCTTCGGCATGTCATGGGCCTTCTGGCGAGGCATACACTTCAGCGGATCCTTGCCGCCCTTCGTGATCTCCTTCCAGTCGGCGGCGTCGGAGATCCCGCAGTCGCCCACGATGTCTCCCTTCTCGACCTTCTTGCCAGAGGGCAGCGTCTTCGTCACAGGGGAGATGGACACCCAGTCACCCCATGTGGCGTCTTCGCCCTTGCCCTTCTCACCACCATGACCGCTGAACCACTCGTCCAGCCCACCGTGGCCCACGTCCTTCTTGGCCTTGCCACGAGCCTTCTTCTTCCAGCCCCCGCCGAGGTCACCGTAGGTCTTGCTCGCCCAGCCGTTCGCGTAGGCGCTCGGGAACACGGTGAAGCCCTTGCCCTCATTGGGGCCGTTGACGGTCTTGCCACCGAGGGTCATGGACGCCTGCTCACCCTTGGCAAGTGCCTGTACCTTCGCCCACAACTTCGGGTTGGTAGGTTCGTTCTCGGAGGCCCATCGCATCGCCACCCGAGTAGGTACTGCCTGTTTCGCACCCTGCTCCACCTGGCGCATCAGTGCCGATGGGTTGTCCATGAGGCTGGGATCACTCAGCAGGGCTTCCCTGCCAATCGGGGTGGCGTAGCCCATGAAGTCCCGCATCTGGCTGCCTTTGTAGCCGAGGCTCATGGCGAGCGTGGGGATGAACTTCTTGTCGTAGGCTCTGCCGGGGTTCTTCAGCGTCTCCAGGAACTCCAGGGCGTCGTCGCGCTCCATACCTGTCGTGATCTCGCGCATCCGCTTCTGCTGGGCCGCATCGAGGAACTTCATGGGAGCACCCACAGGGATGCCTACGTCCATGAGGTCGAACATGTAAGCCAACCCGCGCTTGTGGGAGTACTTGCCCAGCGTCGTGGCGAACTGCTTGTTGGACTGCATCATCTCGGCCAGGACATCAGTGACCCCGAGGTCCTCCATGACGTTGAGAGCCTTCTTGTACTGAGGGTTGTCGAACACGATGGTCTGAAGCACCGTCCAAGCCTTCGACGGGATGCGCTTGAGCCCCTTGGCCTGACGCTTGGCAGCAGCCTTCACGTCGGGAGGCAACTTCATGCCGTACTTGAAGGCGAACTTGATGGTGCGGATGATCCGGGTGGGGTCCTGTGCGAAAATATCGTCCGGGTCACCAGGGCAGCGCATCTCGCGGTTGTTGAGGTCTTGGACACCACAGCCAGTCAGGTCAATGATCTCAGCCTTGTCAGGACCCTGAGACAGGTCCATCAACCGCCACAGGAGCGTGTTGAACGTGAACTCCCGACGGGAGACATCATCCTCCATCGTCGTCGGTGACACACTGAGTGGCTTGTGCCCAACGTACTCGCCGGTCGCCGGGTCTACCTCGTACACCTCGGCACGGGCATCAGCGATGTCGATGTCGTTGCCCTCCATCTCGTACCCGTCCAGCACCCATGATCCCTTGATCTTGATGGTGGACACCCTGAGACTGGAGGTCAGGATGTCGGTCTGGGCAGGGATGCGCCGTGCGAGTTGCTGGGCAAGCCATTCCGCGTCACGGTTGCGACCCAGCGAGAGGCTGTCCACCACCATGTCGATGTCTTTGATGGGCTGGTCAAGAACGAAGTTCCGCACAGCGCCACCTACAACGTAGACGTCCTGCGCGATGCCCATGCGTTTGGTCTGGGCCGAGAGCCACTTCATCAAGGCGATGGAGGTGTCATGGTCCATATTGGACTGCTTACGGCGGGCTATCCTCGCAGGGGAGGCTGCAAATGGGGGCATGTCATCCTCCTATAGGTCCCAACTACCGAACAGAATCTCAGACATCTTCTCCGTCTCGGGGAGTGGGGTCTCAATGCCTTCCAAGTTGGCGTTGTGGAGGCTGAACTCGGAAGGATCATAGGTGGGGGCGAACATCGACGCGGTTACCTCAGCGTCGTTCATGTCTGCACCCCTGATGTTGGCTGCCTTGATGCGGTCGATCTCTGGTCCTGTGGAATCATCCAGCAGTGACTTGTTGTAGACCCCGCACCTCATGGTGCCGTCTTCCAGCGCCCGTGCCTGAGTGCAAGACCCACAGCGAGGCATGGATGCCACGGAGGGGATCTGGTTGGTGCGGTGCTTGGATGCTGCCTTCTCACACCCGGCTGATCCGGTGGGGGAGGCGTAGGCTTCAGCATCGACGTAGAGGTGCCCGGATGCACCTTCGTGGAGTCTCCGTGCCTCTGCGATGAGATCAGTAGATGCAGTCAACACCCGCTCGGTGAAGCGGAGACCAATGAACCCAGACAGATCCTTGCCTGCCATGCCCTCGGACATGGCCCGGCGGACCGATTGAAGGGTGCCCTTGATGACCCCGACACTGGTAGCACCAGCAGAAGCGGCTTTGACAAGAGACTTCTCGTGGGCAGTCAGCACTACCGAGGCACGCTCAGGCTGTGCCACCTCAAAGGTGGGTCCGTCGTAAGAGGCAGTCCTCGCGGTGGTGTCTCGGAGTGCTCCGGTCTTCTTCAGAGTCGGCAGGAGCAGGGGAGTGGCTTCCTTGGCGTACTCCTGCGGGATCGTCTTAGCGATGATCTTACGCAGGTAGGAGCCACGGGCACCGCGCTCAACGTGCTTGAGCACGGTAGCCACGCGAGCCTGGATGTCTTCCTTGCGGCGCGTGTCAGCCAGAACACCGAGGCGTTCGTCGTGTGCCTGACGGCGTTCCCGCTTCGCGGAAAGGGTGCGTTCGTGGCGCTCTTGCGCTGCATCCTCCCCGCGATTCACGGCTCCTGTGAAGGAACCGTGACGGGCGGCGGTGACCATCTCGACCGCAGCGGCCAGTTTCTCATTGGGTGAGACCGTGCTGTCGTTGATGGAAGCCGCTTGAACGTCGTTCAGCATGTGCGCTTGTCGCCAGGTGGCGATGCGCTGCCGAACATGGGCTTCTGTGACCTCGACCACCTTGCGGGTGGTGTCGGCCTGGTCTACGGCAGTCCGGGCAGCCTCAATGCTGAGGTCATCTCCAGGAGCCTTGTAGACCGGAAGGTTCTCTCCGTGACCGACACGCTGCTCGTGTCGGATCAGGAATGCTTGGCGCAGTACCTCTTTGGGATCACCGGAGGCGACCTTGCGGCCCGTAGCCGCCAGGCGAGGTGCATAGAAGGCAAGTGCCTTCTTCCAAGGCACTTCGGTAACGGCGATCTTGCCTGTGTAGGCACACCGACCGTTCTGAATCCAGGTTGCCTGATCCATGTCGTGCTTAGACACCACGATGTACCGAGCCTGCTTCGCGTGCTTCTTAGCGTGGGCCTTGCCCTTGCCTGCACCCCATCCGGGGTACGCCGCAGCACGGATAAATACGTTTCCAACCAGGCCGTGTTCGGCCTTCACCAGACGGAGGTGAGGAACGATTCGTATAAACTCGCCCCCCACGCTCTCGCTGGCCTCGCGCACTACGCGGTCAATATGCTGTCCCTCGATGGACTGGCGCATAGCGTGTGTGAGCACCCTTTCCATGGATCGTGCGTTGATTCGCTTCTTGGTAGATGTCCCCGACAGGGACGCCTCGTACCGGGCGCGAGTAAGGTCGGTTTGGTGAGCCGTGAGGTGTGTGCCGTCTGTACGGCGGTTCACACCCCATGCCTCGATAAGTTCTGGGATAGCCAGATCGACGGGGCTTACGGGAAGCCGCTCCTCGTCCTGAGCCTGGGTGGGGTCAAGCCAATCGAGATCAGCCAGGGGTTGGCCGTCCAGGATGCTCTGGACATCCATCTCCGCAGCAGCCGTCATGGAGATGCCTGTCGGGAGTGCAGGAGGCTCGTGTAGCAGTGGGTTCACCACAGCATCGAGCACACCCATGCCGTACTCCATGTCAGGATAGCCATCCATGCCGTAGTTGGACCCCAGGGTAGGGGTCAGCAGGTCTGAGGGCAGGAAGGCTTCTGCAAGGATGTCGAGTTCGGCGGTCTTATCGTTGCTCATGCGAGCCTCCCGTTCGCGTAGCGAAGCATGACGCGATGAGCAGTCTTGCCCATCGAATCCTCGTTTTCCGCGTCCATTTCTTCTTCCTGGCTGGAAGCCCATGCCTCGGGATCGTCCTTGATCTCCTCTGCGTCCTCGATGATCTCCTTGACCTCATCCCGGTCACGGGGATCCAGCGTGTCTGCGTTGGGATCCCAATGGGGAGCCTTCATCTCGTCGTAGACCGTATCGGTCAGTGCAGACAAAGCCTCCACGCAGTTCATCAGTTGCCGCCTCATGTCAGGGATCTTCTGAATGTACCCCTTGCCGCCCAGTGCCCCGTCAGGGCTGACGTTGCGGCTCTTGATCTTGACGAAGCGGTTGTAGGCACTGGTCGTGTGACCGAGAGCCATCAGTGAAGACCGGAGAGTGGCAGCCAGAGGCTTCAAATACTTCGCGTTGAACACAAAGTCAGCCTCGATGTCCCGCTCGTTGGGTCCAGGCGGACCAAAAGCCCACTCGCCAGCATCACCGGAACGATCCTTGATGAAGCGAACCTCACCAGCAGTGCGAGTCGTGCCCGCAGTCTTGGACTGCGAGGCGTACCGGGCTGCAAGGCGTTTGGGGTCAGGGCGCATGGAAGTGTCTCCTACCAGGTGCGGGGGCGATAGGCGGTCTACCGAACAGGGATCACCCAACGGGCACCACCTCGTAGCCATCGCGCTGAAGGGCGACGGCATCAAGGTCGAACCAACGGCCATCCCAGACGATGTACCCCTTGTGCATCAACCACAGGATGCGAGCGACGAGGGCTGCCGGAAGCAGGGTGAATGTCCCAAAGCCCAGTCCGTTCATCAGAAGACCCAGTGCGCTGCCGGGGAGAGTCGCAAGGAGATCACCGAATCCGATGTTCCCGACCAGTGCATTGCCCAGGTCTGAGATGTTCCACTCAAACTCGACCACGTTCATCCAGATGAAGATGAAGGCAGCGACGATCAGCACCTTGGAGAGCCGGGGTGCGTGCTCCCTAAGCCAGTCACCCACAACGTCAGCCCCCGCCCTGACTCGGGAAAGAGCCTTATCGAGTCCGGGAACCTGTGCGCTGAGGTGGTTGAGCAGGTCGTTGAGACCAGCCCCTTTGATGGTGAATATCTGGAGAGGGAAGGTGTTGAGTGCCTTGCCGAAAAATCTGCCCAGGGTCTTCTTGCCTTGTGCGGCGAGTTCCTTGAGCAATCGGGGGAGGTCTGTCAGGGACTCCACACCCAGGAGCCGCTTGAACTGCTCCCATAGCCGTGGGGCCTTCTTGAACAACTGACCAAGTTTCTTAAGGCGCTTGGCAAGACTTCTCAGGGAAGCCCGTCTGATGACCCCACCCTCCGGGGGAACACAGAAAGCCTCGGCAAAAGCCGATAACTCGTAAGCCGTGATCCCACGCAACAGCGGTGGCGAAGAACCTTGGGTAGGTTCTTGGGCAGCACTGAGGTAAAACTTCTTGTCCTCCGCAGGGAGGTTGAGGTCTGCTGCGACCCGGCGGGCGACCTGCCGGATCTGGTGCAGGGAGGCAACCCGCCCGACATCAGCGCAGGGGGTCATGGCCCTTTGATCCGAGTTGCACTGGTCGGAGAACCTGGAAGCAACTCGTGCTGGTGATGGGGTCAAGCAATACAAGGATCACACCTTCAAGGGGCGGAACCTGGAAGCGACCCGTGCTGCCAGCCGTTGAAGGTGGGGAGGCAACTCCCTGACTTCTTTGAAGGTCCCGCCACCCCGACCCTTGGTTGCCTCAAACTGGTCCACCTGCGTACCAAAATCGTCGCCCCGGAGCGACCGGATACCAAAGTGTCCCAGTGCGAACAGTTCCGCGAACGCCTCACTCCCTCCGAACCCGCCCTCGGCGCGGGAGTATCTCGTGGTGTAGGGGACCGAAGAGGGTGCTCCCACCTTCCTCTCGTAGCGGTGCCCAAGTTCGTGGATAAGGATGTACTCAGGACTCCCGTAGGTGCCACCACTCCGACGCATGACCTTTGGGGTGGCACGAACGAACATCGTGTCCGAATCGGCGTTGTACTTGCCTGCTGCGGTGCCTCGGAACTTGTCTGGGCCAGCAAGTGCCACCTTGAAGTCGCCCCGCAAGGCTTTTCGCCGCCAGCCCTTCACCGAGGCAAAGATCACATCCAGGCTCTTGACGTACTTCTTGAAGGTAGCGGGAGCAAGCCCTTTGAGGTTCTGATAGGTCGCAAGGGGTGTCTTGATCTCCCGGAGGGTGCTACCCCCCTCGCTGGAGAACTTGCTCACGAGCACCGGCACGAAGGGTTGGAGCGCAACCCAGTCGGCCAACAAGGAGTCTGTCTCACCCCGCGTTCCTGGGCCGAACTGGGCTATCCACAGGAACAACTGGGCCTGCTGCTTTGCAGCCTTGCCCCCGCGAGGGGTGCCAGAGGTTTCAACCGTAAAGGTGGCCTTGAACCAATCCCCGAAAGCAGCACCAATCTGTTGAAGCCGCTGACGGTCAGGAGGACCACCATCAGCCGACTCCAGCGCCGAGTCGTAGTCCCGGATCAACTGCTGGACCTTGCGGTCCAGGTCGGAAGCCAGGTCGGCAGTCATGACACGGGAAGCAACTCGTGCTGGTGATGGGGTAAGAGGCAACATGGATCACACCTTCAGGGGTTCGCCTTCGTCATTGAACAGGCGCGAGACCAGGAAGTTGCCGTCCGCGTCCTTGCTGTAGGACCAGAGATCCTTGGTGCTCTTGTGAACCAGAGCACCGCTGGCGACCTTCAAGAAATCAGTGAGGTCACCGAGGCTGGCTACGCGGAACGTCGCCGTCTTGTCGTTCGCTACGTCAGCCACCCCGTGGAGATCACCCTGACCGAAGTGATCCATGATCGTCTTGTCTTCGGAGTCGTGGGTAAGGGGATCGTTGTGCTTCTTGCCGATGTCATCAGCATTGAACTCGCCCTTCTTGTCCAGACCCTTCAGTTCCTTCTTCATTTCCCCCTGCTGCTCGATCTCGTCTTCGATCTTCTTGACTACAGCCATCTGCTTGTCGGTCGGAGCGAAGCCCTTGTCGGCCATCTGCTTCAGGATTGACTTCAGGAAGTCGCTATCTGGGCGCTTCTCGGCCAGTGCCTTGATCTTCTCAAACTGAGCCTTGATGTCGGATGCCTTCTTGCCCAGCACGAGACGGTTGTAGAGCGTGGTGATCTCGTCCTCGGACAGGTCGGACATCTTGTGGCGAGAGTGGTTGGCCTTGCCGATGACCTTCGCGGAGTCCCCTGTCAGCATGATCACCCTGTTTGACCCGCGACCCTTCTTGGAGTCAGGGGGCATCTTCCCTGCGATGGCGTTCTCCATCTTCTTGCGAGACACAGCAGCAGTCTTACTGCCTGCCAAACGCAAGTGCTCTGCGTGGATGGGACGGAACTTGCCGTCGGCCCACTTCACGAAGACCTTGCCGTCGTGGTGAGTGATCTCACCCGTGGCTGACCTGACCGTGACGACTTCGCCAAGGACCCCGTCGGCAGGCACGTCGTCGTAAGACATGTACGCGCCGATGTTGCCCGCGAAGGCGACCTTGGTGCCCGCTGCCACTGGAAGCGCCAGTGCGTTGGCTGCCCTGTGCGTGTCAGTGAGGGT